>Ga0070734_10004622_pt1 | contig 12888 bp, 13 predicted proteins | sample Coa_R1_8_FD_66444 | JGI IMG/M metagenome (GOLD analysis project Ga0070734, IMG submission 66444) | Surface soil microbial communities from Centralia Pennsylvania, which are recovering from an underground coalmine fire - Coalmine... | ecosystem: Environmental > Terrestrial > Soil > Unclassified ...
TGCACCGCGTCGCCGAGGAAGCGGCGCTCCCACGACGGCAGCTCGCGCGACTGCCGCATCCCGCGCGCGATGGCGTCGCCGGCGCGATCCCAATCGGCCGCCGCCTCCGACGCGAGCGCGACGATCCGCCGCCGGAGCGGGCTCGGCCGCCGCGCGTTCGCCCGCGCCTGTTCCGTTGTATATTGGTCGTCCCGCAACGTTTCCGTCGAGGACACCATGTCACAGAAAGATCCGGCCCCGCAAACCCAAGCGCCCACCGCCGGCCCGCCGGTCGCCGTCACCACCGCGACGCGCCAGAAGGGCAACCTGTACGAAGTCACCAAGACGCAGCTGGACAAGGCGGCGAAGGCGATGAGCCTGGCGCCGGACGTCTACACCATTTTGTCGCAGCCGAAGAACGAGCTGATCATCAACTTCCCGGTGCGGATGGACGACGGGCGCTACCTCCTCTTCAAAGGCTACCGCGTCCAGCACAACAACATCCTCGGCCCGTACAAGGGCGGCATCCGCTACCACGAAGACGTCACGCTCGACGAGCTGAAGGGGCTGGCGGCGGCGATGACGTGGAAGAGCGCGCTGCACGACATCCCGTTCGGCGGCGGCAAGGGCGGCATCAAGTTCAACCCGCGGCTGCACTCGAAGGGCGAGCTGGAGCGGATCACGCGGCGCTACACGCACGCGCTCGGCAACAACATCGGCCCCGAGTTCGACGTCCCGGCGCCCGACGTCGGCACCAACGCGCAGACGATGGTGTGGATCATGGACACGTACATGAACGTCGTCGGGTTCAACGAGAAGAACGCGGTGCGCCGGGTGGTGACGGGAAAGACGATCACGTCGGGCGGCTCGTACGGGCGCGAGACGGCGACGGGCCAGGGCCTGGTCCATTGCGTCGTGCAGTGGGCCGAGGATCACAAGTTCAACTTGAACGGGTCGACGTTCACCGTGCAGGGGTTCGGCAACGTCGGCGCCTGGGCGGCCAAGATCCTCGCCAAGATGGGCGCGACGCTCGTCGGTGTCGGCGACTACAAGGCGTACCTCGCCAACCCGGAAGGGATGAACCCGCACAAGTTGGCGGAGCACGTCGCGCACACCGGATCGGTCGAGGGGTACAAGGGCGCGCACCCGATCACGCGCGACGAGTTCTTCGCCCTAGAGTGCGACATCTGCATCCCGGCGGCGCTCGAGCTGGAGATCGACGAGAAGGAGGCGCGCGCGCTCAAGTGCAAGCTGGTGGTCGAGGGCGCCAACGGGCCGACCTATCCGGCCGCCGAGGCGGTGCTCGCCGAGCGCGGGATCGACCTTTTGCCCGACATCCTCGTCAACTCCGGCGGCGTCGCGGTCTCCTATTACGAGTGGCTGCAGAACAAGCGCTCCGAGCGTTGGGACCTGGAGGAGGTGGAAGCGCGCCTGCAGAAGCGGATGACGCGCACCTACAACATGGTGCGCGACACCGCCGAGGAGCGAAAGGTGGACTACCGCACGGCCGCCTACATCATCGGCCTCGAGCGAATCGCCCGCGCCTACGCCGAGCGCGGCATCTTCCCGTAGCCCGCCGTCGGCGGTTGTACCGCGGTTATACCGGGGTTATACTCCGGGTATGAAAACCGCGATCTCCATTTCCGACCAACTGTTCGAGCGCGCCGAGAAGGCGGCCAAGCGGCGCGGTCTCTCGCGCAGCCAGCTGTACGCCCGCGCGCTGGAGAAGGACCTCGACGAGGAGGAGGGCGCGAAGGTGACGGCGCGGATCAACCGCTTCCTCGACAAGAACCCCGGCTACGACACCCTCGACCCGGTGATGGAGGCGCTGTCGCTGGAGGCGATGCGCCGCGCGCCGTGGAAGGGGCCGGCGCCGAAGAAGGGGAAGCGTAGATAGTGCGGCGGGGGGAGGTGTGGTGGGCGGGGCTGCCGCAGCCGATCGGCCATCGCCCGGCGGTGATCGTCCAGTCCAACAACTTCAACGAGAGCCGCCTCTCCACCGTCGTCATCGCGCTGTTGACGAGCAACCTCTCGCGCGCCGACGACCTCGGCAACGTCCGGCTGGCGCGCGGCGTGGCCGGCTTGCGCGAGCCCTCGGTCGTCAACGTCACGCAGCTGCACGCCGTCGAGAAGAGCCGCCTCGTTCAACGGATCGGCCAGATCCCGCCCGACCTGGTGCAGCGGATCGACGACGGGATCAAGTTCGTGCTGGCGTTGCGCTGACGCGGCGGCCCCAATCCTAGACGACGTCGGAGCCGGAGCCGGCGGACATCGCGTCCGGGGGCGCTTCGCCGGCCGGAGGGGGACCGCCGACGTTGCCGCCCTTGCGACGGCGGCGGCCGCCCCGGCGACGGCGGCGGCGGCGGCGCGGCTCCTCTTCGCCGGCGCCGGGCGGCGACGACGCCTCGTCGATGAAGGCGCCGCCATCGCGCTCCGCCTCGTCGGACAGGCGCTGCCAGCGCTGCACCTCCTCGTCGGAGGCGAGCTGCGGCCGCATCACCGGCGCCAGCAGCGCGAAGGCCGCCAGCGCCTCGGCGAAGTAGTCGCGCCGAACCAGCGCCATCGGACGCCCGCGACGGCGGCGCGACGGCGCGATCCGCCTTTGCGCGAGCAGGATCTGGCGGGCGCGCTCGGCGTCGCGCCGCGACACCCGCATCCGCTCGAGCGGCGCGCGCGTCGAGTCCTCGATCAGCTGGCCGACGTCGCGCACCCGGCCGTCGTCCTCGGCGAACACGTCGCCGCCGACGAAGGGACCGCACGAAACCGCCAAAACGACCGCGTTGGACGGCACCTGTCCGCCGTGCACCCAGGCGTCGAGCCGGCCGAGCGCCTGCCACCACCAGCCGACCTGCTCCTGCTCCTCGTCGGTCGCGGGCGACGCGATGCGCGCGTGCAGCTCGGGGATCAGCACCTGCATGACGCCGGTCTCGATGAGCAGCTCCATCGACCGGCGCGCCGCTCCTCCGCGCAACAAGCGGTACAGCTCCTCGAGGACGCGCGGCGCGGCGCACTTCGGGATCTCGCCGCGGTGGGCGACGATCGCCTGCCAGGCGGTCGGCTCGATCGTGAAGTCGAGGCGCGCGGCGAACTTGATGGCGCGCAGGATGCGGACCGGATCCTCGCGGAAGCGGATGTCGGGATCGCCGATGGTGCGGACGGTGCGCGACGCCAGGTCGGCGAGGCCGCCGACGTAATCGATCACTTGATCCGCTTCGATGTCGTAGAAGAGGCCGTTTATGGTGAAGTCGCGGCGGCGCGCGTCCTCCTCGGCGGTGCCGAAGACGTTGTCGCGGCGGATGAGGAGGTCGCCCGCCGCTTCGCGCTCGCTCTCGCCGTCGCCGTCGACGGGCTCGGCTTCGCGCGGGTTGGCGCGGAAGGTGGCGGTCTCGATGATCTTCGGCCCGAAGAAGATGTGGGCGAGGCGAAAGCGGCGGCCGATGATGCGGCAGTTGCGGAACAGCTCCTTGATCTCCGGCGGGGTGGCGGAGGTCGCGATGTCGAAGTCTTTCGGTGTGCGTTGCAGCAAGAGGTCGCGCACGCAGCCGCCGACCAGGTACGCTTGGTGGTTGCTGCGAACCAGCCGTCGAACCACTTTTTGTGCGTCGGGATCGATCAGAGAGGGCGGGATCGGCACGATGTATATCGGTAACATGATTGTTGCGATGCGGCAAACATGCGCGACGGGCGTTTGTCGGTGCATTTGACGATGCGTTTGATCGAGGATGCGCTCGACCGTCCCGTCGAGGTCGCCGAGCGTCCGGCGCGGATCGTCTCGCTCGTCCCGTCGGTGACCGAGCTTCTGTTCGACCTCGGTGCCGGCGAGCGCGTGGTCGGCGTCTCGCGCTACTGCTCGGAGCCGCGCGACGGCCTCGCGCGCTTGAAGCGGGTCGGCGGGCAGAAGGACCCCGATCTCGACGAGGTGCTGGCGCTGGCGCCCGATCTGGTCCTCGCGGTGAAGGAGGAGAACCTGGCGCGCGACGTCGAGCGGCTCGAGCGGGCGGGCGTCGCGGTGTACGTGGCGGACGTGCGCACGCTGGAGGACGCGGCGGCGCTCCCCGGCGAGATCGGCGACCTCGTCGACGGCGAGCCGCGCCTCGCCGACCAGCTGCGCGCGCGCATCCTGCGCGGGATCGACGACGCGCGCCGCCTCGCGCCGTCGCCGCCGGTGCGCACGTTCGCCCCGGTGTGGCGCGATCCGTGGATCGCCCCGTCGAGCGACACCTTCATGTACGAAGTCCTGACCGCCGTCGGCGCCGCCCCGGTGCTCGCCGGCCGCCCCGACCGCCGCTATCCGAAAGTGACGCTCGACGAGGTCCGCGCCGCCCGCCCGGAAGCGATCCTGCTCCCCGACGAGCCGTACCCCTTCACGCCCGCCGACGCCGCCGAACTCTCGCCGCTCGCCCCCGCCGCCGTCGTCGACGGCAAACTGCTGCAATGGTACGGCTCCCGCACCGCCGCGATCGCCACCCTCGCCGAAACATTGCGCCGCCTCGCCGGCCGCTGATGTTGAGCATAGCCAACATGATTATGTTGGGTATAGCCAATATCGTCATGTTGGGTTGACACAATATGACCGTGACGTATATTTGTCGACGATGGCCACCGCAAAGCCGGTTCAGATCTCGTTCAACAAGGAGCTGCTGAAGCAGGTCGATCGCGAGCCGATCGTCAAGAAGCGCGGCCGCTCCGCCTTCGTCCAAGAGTTGATCGAAACCTACTTCAAGCAAAAGAAACGGCGCGAGATCGACGAATCGATCATCCGCGCCTACGCCGGCAAGGCCGACGAGCTGGAGAAGGAGTTCGCGCCCTTCCGCAAGGTGCAGGCGTGGCCCGAGGATTGGGACTAGCGCACGGCGAAATCTGGCTGTGCGAGCTGCCGCCTCCGGACAAGCGGCGGCCGGTTGTCGTGCTCAGCCGCGATACCCTGCTCAAGACGGTGCGCAACATCATCGTCGCGCCCATTTTCTCGACGGGGAGAGGCACCTCGATGGAGGTGATGGTCGGTTTCGACGAAGGGCTCAAGCACGACTCCTTCGTCAACCTCGCGCACATCCTCAGCGTGCGGCGCGACGACCTGCAGCGCTACGTCGGGATGCTCGGCGCCGCCAAGATGGAGGAGGTCTGTCGCGCGCTGAACATCGCTTGCGGGTGCGACTGACCGTCGGTGTTAAACTGCCGGCGATGGACGTGTTCGTGCTTTCGGGCGATCCGTTGCTGCCGGAGTTCGTGCGGAGGCCGCTCGCCGCGCAAGGGCACGCCGTCGAGGCGTTCAGCGACGTCGCGGCGTGCGCCGACGCGCTCGGGCGCAAGCGGCCGGACGCGGTGGTGGTCGCGCGCCGGGTCGGCGGCAGCGACGGCAAGCAGCTGATCGCGCGCTTGCGCCAGGCGGACGCCGCCGCCGCGCTCGTCCTCGCTTCGCCCGACGACGGCGACCGCGCGCTCGCCCGCGAGACCGGCTGCGGCTTCCTCCGCGTCCCCTTCGACGGCGCCGAATTGCAGCACGCGCTCGGCGTCGTCACCCGCGAGCGGCGCCTCGTCCTCCTCGCCGACGACTCGGCGCTCATCCACCGCCACACCGTCCCCATCCTCGAGGAGGCCAACTACGAAGTGGTCTCCGCGCGCGACGGCGACGAGGCGCTCGCGCTGCACGCCGCCCGCCACCCGGACCTCGTCATCACCGACGTCGAGATGCCGGGAAAAGACGGCTATACCGTGTGCAAAACGCTGAAAGAACGCGATCCGCATTTGCCGGTGATCATCTGCTCGGCGCTCGGCGAGGCGCACGATCTCGAGCGCGGCTTCGACGCCGGCGCCGACGACTACCTGGTCAAGCCGGCGGCGCCCGAGGAATTGCTGTCGCGCGTGCGCGCGCTGTTCGCCGGGCTGGAGCCGGGCGCGCGCGAAAAGGTGGTCGTCGTCGACGATTCGCCCGCCATCCGCCACCTGATCGCCGATTCGCTGGTGCGGCAGGGTTTCGCCGTCACCACCGCGGAAGACGGAATGGACGGCCTGGAGAAGATCCGCGGAGCCGGCGCCGACGGCGCCGAAGGCTCCGGTCTGCCGGAGCTGGTGATCACCGATTACGACATGCCGCGGATGACCGGCTTCGAGCTGGTCCACGCGCTCAAGCGCGATCCGCGCACGCGCGACATCCCGGTGATGATGTTGACCGCGCGCGACACCCGGCGCGACCAGGCGCAGATGCGCGCGGTCGGCCTCACCAGCTACCTCGTCAAGCCGTTCTCCGTCGACAAGTGCGTGGCGATGGTCGAGCGGCTGCTCGCCGAGCGGCGGCTGCTCGCCTACAAAGAAGCCTCGCGCCTCTACATCTCCGACGGCGCGGTGCGCGCGGCGGAAGACTCGGCGCGCTGCCACGACACCTACCGCGTGCGCGCCGAGGAGCGCGAGATCGCCGTCCTCTTCTCGGACATCTGCGGCTTCACGTCGATGTCGGCGAAGATGGAGCCGCGCCAGGTGGTCGAGCTGCTCAACGGCTTCTTCGACGTCATGTGCCCGATCATCAAGGAGGAGGCGGGCGACATCGACAAGTTCATCGGCGACGCCATCATGGCCCTGTTCGAGGAATTGCCGGGCGCCGACCCGGCGCCGCTGCGCGCGGTGCGCGCCGGATTGCGCATGCAGCAGGCGCTGCGCGATTGGAACGCGGCGGCGGGAAACCAGCTGTCGATGCGCGTCGGCATCAACACCGGCAAGGTCGTCCGCGGCGACATCGGCTCGCGCCACGTCCGGCGCGACTTCACCGTCATCGGCGACACCGTCAACCGCGCGCAAAGGTTCGAGGCGAACGCGCCGCCGCGCGGCGTCCTCATCGGCCCGCTCACCTATAAAGCGGTGCGCGACCACGTCGTCGTCGAGGAGAAACCGGGGCTCAAGCTGAAGGGCGTCGACGAGCCGGTGTGCGCGTACGCGGTCGTCGGATTGCGGGACAAGGCATGAGCAGGGTCCGCGTCCTCGTCAGCGACGACTCCTTCTTCATGCGCGCGGCGATCAAGAAGATCCTCGCCGCCGAGCCGTCCGTCGAGGTGGTGGGCGAGGCGAAGGACGGCGCCGACGCGGTGGCGAAGGTGCGCGCGCTCGCGCCGGACGTCGTCACGATGGACTTCAACATGCCGGTCCTCGACGGCGCGGGCGCGGTGCGCGAGATCATGCGGATCAAGCCGACGCCGGTGATCATGCTGTCGGCGCACACCACCGAGGGCGCGCGCGAGACGCTGGAGGCGCTGGCGGCGGGCGCGGTCGACTTCCTCGCCAAGCCGTCGGGCGAGGTGTCGGCCGACTTCACGCGGATCGCGCCGTCGCTGATCGCCAAGGTGCTGGCGGCGGCGGAGGCGTCCCTCGACAAGCTCGGGATGGCCGCGCTCGTCGACAAAACGGCGCCGCGCCCGATTCCGACGCCGGGCCGCCGCTCGACGCTGCCGCCGCTCGGGGCGCCGGGACGGGTCGCGATCGTCGGCGTCTCGACGGGCGGGCCGGCCGCGCTCGGCCGCTTCCTCCCGCAGCTGCCGTCCGATCCCGGCTTCGGCCTCGTCATCGTGCAGCACATGCCGGACGGCTTCACCCGCGCGCTCGCCGACCGCCTCGACGCCCAGTGCGCGGTGCGCGTCCGCGAGGCGCAGAGCGGCGACCGCCCCGATCCCGGCGTCGCCTTCGTCGCCCCCGGCGACCGTCACCTGGAGGTCGCGCCCGACGGCACGCTGCAGGTGATCGACGGCCCCGAGGTGAACGGCGTGCGTCCCTCCGCCGACGTCACCATGCGCGCCGCCGCGCGCGTGTGGGGCCGCCGCGCGATCGGCGTCGTCATGACCGGCATGGGCCGCGACGGCGTCGAGGGGCTGCTCGCCATCAAGCGCGCCGGCGGCGCCACCTACGCCCAGGACAAGTCGTCGTCGGTGGTGTTCGGCATGCCGAAAGCGGCGATCGAAGCCGGCGCCGTCGACAAGGTGGTCCCCCTCGACGAGCTCGCCCACGCCCTCCAGCACCGCTGACAATATATTGGAGTTTATTCCAATATATTGACGTCACTCGTCGCGGAGGACGAACGGCCAGGTCAGCGACAGCGACGGGCGCTTGAAGGAGCGGAAGCTGGCGCCCTTCGCCGCCGCCTCGACGCACGCCGCCTCGTCGGTCCCTTCCAGCTCGCCGAGCACGCGCGCGCTCGCCACCCGCCCCGTCGACGAAATGGTCATCTTGACGGTCGCCGTCCCCGGCTGCTTGTACTCGGCGTAGCAGCGCGCCGCGCGCGGCTTGACCCGCTCCATCGCCGCCACGATCTCGCCCCGCTGCAGGTCGTCCGGCGGCGGCACCAGCGCGCCCGCCCGCTTCACCTTCGACGCCCGCCGCGGCAGCTCGTCGTCGAGAACGGGCGGCGGCAAAGGCGACGTGACCGCCCCCAGCGTGCCGAACGGCGCCGCTTGCTGCATTGCAGCACCCGCGCGCGCCTCGCCCTCGCTCGGCACGATCAACGCGCGCGTCGCCGCCGCCAGCGCCGCGCCGAGCGCCACCGTCCCCACCCCGCTCGCCACCAGCGCCGGCCAGCGCAAGGGCATCTACGGCTTCTCCTTCATCTTCTCCTTCAGCGCCGCCAGCCGATCGTCGACGGCGGAGCCGCCCTTCTTCTCCAGCGCGACGAACTTCGCCGCCACCTCCGCCTCCTTCCGCTCGCCGCCCAGCTCGTCCGCCAGCTCCGCCTCCGCCTCCACTTCGCTCTCGGCGTCGTCCACCTTGCCCGCCACCCGCTCGAACTCGTCGAACGCCTCCGCCCGCACGTCGACGCCCTTGTTGGTCGCCACCTTCGCCTTGATCGTCCCCTTCTTCACCTTGATCTCGCGCAGCCGCGCGTCGTTGCGCTTGAGCTGGTCCTGCAGATCCCTCGCGTAGCGCGCCGCCTCCTTCTCCTCTTCGCGCGCCTCCGCCAGCCGCTCCTCCGCCTCCATCCGCCGCTCGAGCGCCTGCTTCGCCAGGTCGTCGTCGCCGGCGCGCACCGCCTGCTCCGCCCGCTCGCTCCAGGTCGCCGACTGCTTCTCCAATTCGCCGATGCGCGCCGCCGCCCGCTTCTGCGTCGCCATCATCTTCGCCGTCTCCTCGCGACCCTTCCGGATCTCCTGCTCCATCTCGAGGATCAGCTGCTCGATCTCCTTCGCCGGATCGCTCCACTTGTCGATCTTCGCGTTGGCGCTGCCCTTGATGAGACGCGACATGCGGCTGAAGATCCCCATGCTTCCTCCCGTCGAGAAACTATAGCATCGCCGGGCGCGGCCGCATTTGTGACAGAATCGCCACATGAAGCGCGCGCTGGTCCTCCTGTGCATGTCGTGCTCGTCGCCGCCGCCGCCGGGCGACCCGCTCGACCAGTTCCTGCCGTCGCTGCCGCCGACCGGGGGCGCGCCGGTGTGCGCGGCCGGCCGCCTGACGCAAGACAATTTCTCGACGGAGAGCGTGCCCGGCCCGGCGTCGCAAGGGCTGCCCGGCGACTGGTTCATGCGCAACGACAAGATCCGCGTCGTCGTCCAGGCGCCCAACCGCGCGATCGGCCCCTGCCCGTTCGGCGGCACGATCATCGACGCCGATCGCGCGCAGGACCCCGCCGGCGACCAGCTCGGCGAGATCGCGCCCTTCCTCCAGCTCGGCCGCACCGTCGACTTCCGCGCCGCCGAGTTGGTGCGCGACGGCTCGCAGGGCGGCCCTGCCGTCTTGCGCTTCCGCGGCCACGACGCCCTCGACGACTACATCAACATCACCGGCATCGGCGGCTTCGCCTCCGCCCTCGAGGACAGCGTGCGCGCCGACGTCGACCTCGGCCTCGAAGCCGCCGTCACCTACGTCCTTTCGCCCGGCGAGACCAAGGTGAACGTCTATTACACTTTTTATAATCCCGGTTCATCGGACGTCGCCACCACCTTCGGCACCATCACCGACACCGGCGCGCAGATCGAGCCGTTCCACCCCGGCGTCGGCTTCGGCGAGTTCCAGATCGCCGATTTGCTGTCGCCGGGAAAGATCCCGCTCGTCGAGTACGTCGCGCTGCAGGGGCAGGGCATCGCCTACGGCATCGCGCCGATCCTCGACGACCCGAGCGCGCGCGGCGGCCCCTTCCCCATCTCCGGCGTCGACGTCGAGGTGTACCAGCTGGCCGGCGTCTTCGACGCGCTCGGCCCGAAAGGGCAGACGTTGGTCATCCCGTCGAGCGGCGGCGCCAACCGCGAAGTCGACGTTTTCGTCGCGAGCGATCCCGGCGACGTCGACTTCCAGGTGAAGGCTCGCAAGAACGTGGCGCTCGACGCGCACGCGCGCGTCACCGTCGCCACCGCTTCCGGAACGCCGGTCGCCGGCGCCCGCGTCACCGTCGAGAACGCCGACACCAACCAACTGGTGACCACGCTGATCACCTACCCCGACGGCAGCCGCGTCTTCTCTCTGCCGTCGGGAAACTACCGCTTCACCGCCGAGGCGACCGGCTTCTTCCGCGGCGCGCCGGTCACCATCGCGCTGCAAAGCAGCATGGACGTCAAGCTGGCGGTGCCCGATTCGGCGCCGGTGCGTTACAAGGTGCACGACGAGAACGGGACGCCGATCCCGTCCAAGATCGTCGTCGTCGGCAACCCGCCGAGCGTGCCCGACCGTCGCTGGCGCGACCTGCGCGACCCGCTCCCGATCGGCATCGCCGCCTGGCTCGCCTCGCGCGACGGCGACTCGACGAAGATGACGCCGTACGACCACCCGCTCGCCGTCGCGCCCGGCCACTACCGCGTCGTCGTCGGGCGCGGGCCGGAGTGGTCGCGCTTCGAGCAGGTGGTGGACGTGCCGCCCGGCGGGATCGACGTCGACGCCACGCTGGTCCGCGTCGTCGACACCGCCGGCTACGTCGCCTGCGACTTCCACCAGCACACCCACGTCTCGCCCGATTCGCCGGTGCCGCCGCTCGACCGCGTCGTCACCTACCTCGCCGAGGGAGTCGAGCTGGTGTCGACGTCCGAGCACGACGTCCACCTCGATTATGAACCGTTCATTCAAAAGATGAACGCCGATTCACTGCTCGATTCGATGGTCGGCGTCGAGGTGACGCCCTTCGACTACGGCCACTTCATCGGCTTCCCGCTGCCGGTCGACCCGCTGTCGCCCAACGGCGGCGCGCTCGATTGGGGCGATTCTCCGACGAGCGGCCTCGACATGGCGCCGGGCGAGATCTTCGCCGGATTGCGCAAGCTGGGCGCCCAGGTGGTTCAGGTGAACCACCCGCGCGCGCTCCCCTCCGACGGCGTCACCGGCAACTTCCAGAAAAACTTCGACCGCGCCGGACTCGCCTTCGACTTCGCGGCGCACAGCTTCGGCGGCGTCGACGCGCTGGCGCCGGTGAAGGCGGCCGCGCTCGGCCTCCCCGACGGCGCGCAGCTGTTCGCCCCCGCCTTCGACGCGTTGGAGGTGTACAACGGCGTCGGCTTCCGCATGGTCCCCGACGACGCCGGCACCCGCACCGATCCGCTCACCGACGTCATCCTGCGCGACTGGATGAACTTCCTCTCCTTCGGCTTCACGCCGACCGCGGTGGGCGACTCCGATTCGCACGAGTGGGTGGCGGCGCCGGCGGGGCTGCCGCGGACGATGGTGCGCGTCGCCGACGATTCGCCGGCCGGGATCCAGGCGGGCGTGGCGGCGGACGTGGTGCGCGCGGTGTCGGGGCAGTCGGCGCGCGACGTGGTGGTGACGAACGGGCCGATGCTGTCGCTCACCGTCGATGGCGCGGGGATGGGCGCGGTCGCCAGGCACGCCGGCGGGCCGCTCGCGATCGCGGCGCGCGTGCAATCGCCGACGTGGGCGCCGGTCGACACCGTCGAGATCTACGCCAACGCGACGTTCGACGTGCCGCCGAAAAACGGCCCGACGCCGCTCGCGCCGGCGCTGTGCTTCACCAGCCGCCAGTTGCCGACCGCGCGCTGCACGAACGCGATCGGCGGCGCGCGCCCGCTGGTTTTCTCGACGGTGGCGGTCGGCCCGGCGTCGCGCCTGGAGGCGAACCTGTCGGCGATGGTCGACCCGCAGGCGCTCGCCGCGCTCCAGCGCCCGGGCGCCGCCGGCCAGGATCTGTGGCTGGTCGCGCGCGCCACCGGCGACGTCGCGCTCTTCCCGACCGTGCCGCAGGGGCTCGCCCCCGACGACGTCGCCGGCGCCATCGACGGCGCCTCGCTCGCCGGCAAGGGCGTCCCCGCGCTCGCCTTCACCAACCCCGTCTTCGTCGACGTCGACGGCAACGGCTGGCGCGCCCCCTTCGCCCCGTAGCTAAAGTTTGTTGGCGTGCGCGATCAAGTGGTAGCGCATCTCGCGCGGCGCCCCGCGCACCGTCAGCGGGACGACCAGCTCGAACTTGGTGTTGTCGTACGCCGCCGCCAGCTTTCCCGTCGCCGGCAATTGAAACGAGATCAACCGCGCGACCACCTTGGCGCCCGGCTGCACCGCCTCCACCTGCGAATCGGGCCGCAGCGGCGTCTGCATCCCGTCCGGCCCGATGATCGAAATCTGCCCCCACGCCACCTGGATGTCGGCGTCCGTCTTGTTGGTGATGTCGAGCAGGATGGCCTGAAACGAGGTCGGATCGACCAATATCTCGCTTTTGACGTCGGCGTCCTCGAGCGTATCGCGCTGCCCCGGCTTGATCAGGTTGACCGCGCCGGGATCGAGGAGGTCGAACGAATAGGCGTAATTCGCCTCGGCGCAGCCGACGGCGGCGAATGCGAGCAAGAGCAAGGGCAGTTTGCGCATGGCGGGAAGTTAACGACAGCGACGCCCGCTGCGTCAACCACGGGCGCGTGTGCATGCGTGTTCCGGCGGACGCGCCGTTTCGCCGGCTGTACTCGCGCCGGCTTCGCCGTCGCTCCGTGCAGGCGGCACGTCGGC
>Ga0070734_10004623_pt1 | contig 12886 bp, 8 predicted proteins | sample Coa_R1_8_FD_66444 | JGI IMG/M metagenome (GOLD analysis project Ga0070734, IMG submission 66444) | Surface soil microbial communities from Centralia Pennsylvania, which are recovering from an underground coalmine fire - Coalmine... | ecosystem: Environmental > Terrestrial > Soil > Unclassified ...
GAGCAGCGTCTCCAACGCCACGCGGAAAGGCACCTGCGTCAGATGCGCTGTCACCGTCAGGCTCCGCAGCGATTCATCGATGACGAAGTTGGCCTTGATCTGAGCGAACAGCAGTTTGAGTGCATAGTAGAGGTTGGTGGACTCCAACTCCAGGTTGACCTTTTTGTTGGCGGCGTCCTCCTTGGCGCCGCTTGCGGTCTGATCGTTGTCTTGCGTCTGGGCATTGGCTACAACAGGGAGAGCGGTCAAGCCCAGGGCGGTGAGCGACAGCGCCGCCAGGCTAATCATGCCGGAACGTGCTAACATAACTCTTTTCCCTCCGCTCTGCTACGAGAGCATTCACTCACACGAATGTCGCATTGGGTCTGCATCGCGCGTCATACCTTACCCTCTGTGGAAGCCGAGTCGGACAGAGCCATTGCGCAGATCCCAAGTACTTATATAAGACGAAAAACGAACATAAAAAGTAACGGTCCAGTGTGCCGAGAGGGTATAAATTCCAAGAATTGCGCTAATAGACCTCAAGGAACGCCAAAGGCCTCGAAACGCAAATACGCACGTTCGAGGCCTCTGTTCGGTTGGGAAGAGAGGGGATCGGGGTTATTGCGCCTGGCCGAGGCGCTCCAGTTGCGACTTGGCTACGTAGGCGACTTCTTCATCCTGGCTCTTTGCGAGTTGTTCCAGGGTTTTGTTGGCTTCCGCCACGCCCAGGTTCCCCAGCGCGACGGCTGCCCAGCGCTGCCCCACCGGCTTGGTATTGTCCTGAGCGGCGAGCTTCAGCGCGGGGAGTGCGTCTTTGCCCTGCTTGGCGATCGCTTGCGCCGCGTAGTAGGCATCTGTGTGGCCCTCCTGCATCACGGTAATCAGGGCGCTGGTAGCAGCCGGGCCGATATGCGCCAGGGCGTCCTGCGCCGCGAGGCCGACATCGCCATGGGGGTCGCTCAGCGCGCGGATCAGGGGCTTGACCGCCTCACCGTTGCCGGGATAGCCGAGCGCTTCCGCTGCTGCCGCCCGCAGTTTGACATCGTTGGATTCGCCCTGCAGCAGGGCGATCAGGCCGGTATTGGCCTTTCGGCCTGCGTCATCGGTCGGCCCGGAGAGGGACTGCGCCAGAATACCCTGCAGTGCCTGGGCCGCGGCCAGCCGGGTGCTCTTGCCGGGGGCATTCAGCGCGGTTGTCAGTGCGGCGAGCGTCCTGGGGTCCGCCGGGCCGCTGGGGGTGGGGCGTCCGGCACGGGCCAGGGCGGCGACCGCTGCCGAGCGGAGTTTCAGGTCCTTATCCTCCAGGGTCTTGATGAGGGTGGCAATCGCCGTGTCGGAGCCGAGTTTGCCCAACCCGGCGGCGGCCTGCGCGCGGGCTTCGTTGTCATCGTTCGGGTTCGCCAGCGCTTCCGTCAGCGCCGCCTCGCCCTTGGGATCGGCGATAAGGGCGATGGCCCCGATGGCGACGCGGCGCACTCCCGGCGTGTCCGTGTGCATCGCCTGGATCAAGGTCTGCACGGCGCGCGGGTCGCCGATCTTGCCCAGGGCGTCCGCAGCCCCGCTGCGCGCGCCTTCATCCGCCTTGAACGCACCCTTATCATCCTTGTCGGTCAAAAAACCCAGCAGGAGGGGCACGCTGCGGTCGTTCGCGCCGCCGTTGCGGAAAGTAGCATCGCTGAGGATGTCGCCGCCGGGCGCGCGCGTACCGCCGTCGCCCTTCATCTTGTCTATAATCGCCTCGACTACGCCCGGCTTGGGACCGATGCCGTTCTTCGGATCGGTAAAGGCCATCGCCACGCCCTTGCGGACGTTGGTATCGCCGTCGCCAATGCCGTTCACCAGCTCTTTGAGATTGGCCGGCGAGCTGTCGCCTATCTTCTGCAGGGCCTGCATGGCGGCGTCCCGCACCGATTTCTCCTGGTCTTTGAGCAGCGAAATGCACTGCTTGACCGCCTGCGCGCGATAGTCGGGCGCGTCCTTGACCGTCTTATCGGGGATGACGGAGGTATCGTTGCCGAGGGCCTGAAGCGCAGAGACCGCATGGAGGCGCGTCTCCGTGGATTCGCCGGTAATGGCATCGGAGAACTGCTCGCTCTGGATCAGTTCCAGCGCGGCCCGGCTCTGCGTGTGGGGGTCGCTGCTGCCCATGTCGTCCACCAAAGCGTGGACATGGCGGCTATGGTTGACAGCCAGCCCGACGACCAGCAGCACGACCACGCCAAAGAGAATGTAGTTGAGGTATTTACGCATACTGTTTTGTTCACTCTCCGATTTGTCAGGCCGACCCGACCTGCTTTATCGGCGCAGGACGGGGCCTGCGCCCTACTGGAATGTGTCACTGTTTTGCCAGCCACATCAACAACAGCCCGCTGAGCAGTCCCGAGATGCCCAGCACGCCGCCCCAGAATTTCCAGCGCGCTGCCGAGAGCAACTGAACGCAGATCAGCCCCCCCAGCAGGAAACCCAGCAACCCCGCCCAGGGAATGCCCTGCGCCAACTCATGATTGCCGTTCCGTATAGCGGCCACGCAGAGCCCCAGCACAAAGCACATCGTCGCCATCACGCCGCCGCACGCCAGCCGCTCCCCGATCCCGATGTCCGCCGCCCTCCCGATCAGCAGCAGCATCAACGCCAACAGGAGCGAAGAGGTGATCGCCGGCGCAATGAGCTCCGGCAGCAGCGACTGCGTGCCGTTCAACATGCCCACCGTCAGCGAGACCGCCAGCGTCAGCGCCGGGAACAGCGCGATCATAAAGAGCGGCACAAACCAGAGCGCGACCTGCAGGAACGTCTGGCGGGGCTTGAGCACCTTGATGCGCACCGGGATCGTTTCGTTTCCGGCCTGCGTCTCCACCCGTACCCAGGCATCATAGTCGCCGATGTCGCCGATCTGGTCCGTCTGGGCGGTCAGGGTAATCACCTGCTTATCCTGGGTGAAGAGGGCGGGATGCGCTGTCAGCCAGCCCGGCTCGCAGACCACCCTTCCCTCCGTCCTGCCGTCACCGTTGCGTATGCGCGCCTTCAACTGAAGGCTGCGGTTCTCGCCCCAGCGCAGCGCACCGAAATTCACCGTGCGCGGCTCCACGCGCAGTTCCGCCGCGCCGCGCCGCGCGAAGAGCGGCTTGCGCATCGACGGTCGCGCCGGAATGGTGGGCGCGTCCTCTACCACCAGGGCGGTCCCTCCGGCTGCGACAGGCGCCCGCTCCCTGTCGGGCAGCGGCCCACGGCGGTTCCCGCCGGTAGGAGGCGCCAGGCGTCCGTTTTCGGAAGGCGATGTCCGGCTCCGGGGGAGATCCCAATGGGATTGTTCCTCATCGCGCCCCGCTTCTTGCAGGGTATTGTACCCGATTCCGACCGCGCCCATGCGCAACAGGTCATCACGAAATTCACCGGCTGTCTGGTAACGGAGCGCCTTATCCCGCGCCAGGGCGCGGTCCAGGATCGCTTGCAGGCTGGCAGGCGCATCCGGCAGGTGGTGGGCGAGTGGGGTAGGCGTCTGCGTCTCCAGAGCCCGCTTCCAGGCGAAGGGCGACTTGGTGTTGGCGACCTGGAAGGGGCGCTGCCCGGCCAGCATCTCATACAATGTGACCCCCACGGCCCAGATGTCGGACTGACTGTCGGAGCGGTTGTCTTCTGAGAAGTCTTCCGGGGCCATGTAGGCGTAGGTACCCGCGCCGCCTGCATAGGCGTTCGTCGCCAGGATCTCCGCCAGGCCGAAATCCACCAGTTTGATCACATCTTCGTGCGAAATCAGGATATTGGCCGGTTTGATGTCCCGGTGCACCGTCTGCATCCGATGGGCGTAGTCCAGGGCGTCCAGGATCTGGACCGCGATGCTGAGGGCGAGATCCAGCGGCAGGCGGCCTTGGGCCCGGAGCGTCTCCTGCAGGTTCCTCCCGCGCACATACTCCATGTCGATGACGACCTTGCCCTCGATCCGGTCCACGCCGTTGACCCGCACGATGTTGGGATGGCGCAGCCGGTCCATGACGCGCGCCTCCTCCAGGAAGCGCGCCAGGTCGCCCGCCTCGACATCCACCTCTTTGAGCGCCACCTGTCTGTTGAGGAGGGTGTCCTTGGCAAGGTAGACGATGCCGGAGACGCCGCGTCCCAGCACGGCCAGGCGTTCATATTTTCCGAGTGTTCCTAAAGTCATGGCTTGCTATTATCGGGTGGGGTCGCCGCGATCCTCTTTAACTGATGGGTGTCGAGAATATAGAGACTGCCGGTGCGATTGTCCACGGCGATGCGGGTGGGCGCGGTCAGGTCGCCCTTCCCCAGTCTGTCGTTGATACGGGTGCCCTTGGCATTATAGATGAGGATACACTTCGCCTCCCGATCCAGGTAGTAGAGTGTGCCGTTCGCGTCGAGGGCGAGGTCGGGGCGCGCTGCCGGCTTCGCTGCCGGGGCTTTGTTGGGCTTGGACGCCGGGCTGGTATCGGGCAGGGAGGGGACATTGCCGGGCAGCAGCGTCTCCTGGCCGGAGGGGCTGATCTTCATGAGGTTGCCCTGGAGGGTGACGACGAGCGCGTTGCCCTGCGGGTCTACCTGGAGGAATTCGTCCTGAAAAGTGCGCTGCGAGTCGAGCGGCATGACGGGGCCGTAATTGAGATCGAGCGCGGGGCTGACGGGCGGAGCCTGGGGAGTGGGCGTCGGGACCGGAACGTGCCTGCTGCCTTTCAGGGCATAGAAGAGCGCGACCCCCTCGACCGCACAGAGCAGCGCCAGAAGCATTATGACCAGTTGCGCCATGCCGCTGAACAGGGGCGTGCGATGCCTTGACGGGATCGGACGGGAGGGGAAGGGTGGGATTTCGTCCTCATCTTCATCCTCGTCGTCGTGTAGGGGACGGGTACGCCACTCCTGGTCCGGGTCGGTATCCGGCTCCTCTTCGTCCCAATCCGGAAGTGCTTGAGACGTGGGCACAAAGGTTCCGTAGCGCATGGTAATGATCGTGACATTGTCGCGCCCTCCGTGGCGGAGCGCGGCGCTTACCAGGCGGGTACAGACCTCCTGAGCCTCGCCCTCCCGCGAGAGCAGCGCCTCGATCTGCGCATCCTCCACTTCGGTCGTCAGGCCGTCGGAGCAGAGGAGGAGGGTATCGCCCTCCTGTAGCGCATGGGTGGTGATGTCGGGCAGCACCTCCTGCCCGAGCCCGACGCCCCGTGTGACGATATTGCGAAACCGGCTATTATTGGCCTCTGCCGGTGTGAGCATCCCGGCCTGGACCTGCTCGAACACCTCGGAGTGGTCTTTGGTCAACTGGGTCAGCTTGCCGTCGCGCAGCAGGTAGGCGCGGCTGTCTCCCACATTCGCGAGGGTGAGGGTCTCGTTCTGGATGATGGCGGCGACGCAGGTAGTGCCCATCCCACGAGTATCTGGGCTTTTATCGAAGCGGCGCATACGCCAAATGATGCCGTTGGCGCGAATGATGGCGTCCCGCAGCAGGGTCCCGACATCGAGAGGCGTCCCGCTGCCATTGCGCTGGGCGAGGGTCTCGATCACCACTTGCGGGATCGTCTCTACGACGGTACGGGAGGCGACCTCGCCGCCGCGCAGCCCGCCCATCCCGTCCGCCACGACCAGGAGGCCATCCAGCTTGCCGCTCAGTTGGGTGCGGTTCAGAACGGCATAACTATCCTCGTTCTTGTTGCGTCGAAGGCCCTTATCACTCTGGAATCCAATCGTCAAATTCACGTTCGATGTTTCCCTGGCTCAGCCGTTTTTCTCACGACGGAGCAGTTGAAATAGCAGCGCTAGAAAGAGCGCAAAGATGCCTAGCAGCAGATAACGGGCCAATCCCAGCGCCATCTTATACCCCGCTTTCGAAGCGCAGGGTCAGGCTGCCCAGGGTGATGAGGTCGCCATGATGGAGCGGGGTAGGTCGGCGAAGCGGCAGGGACGCGCCGTTCAGGGCGGTCACGCTGCCCTCGTTGAGGGCCTCCAGCCGGTAACCGTCGCCATCGTTGACGATGCGCGCATGCCGGGTGGCGATGGAGCGGTCGGGAAAGACGATGTCGTTGGTGACGCCGCGCCCCAGGGTCGTTTCGGAGCCGAGGAGATAGTCGTCCACATCGTTTCCGTCAGCAGTGAGGACGATGCGCGCAGTGCGGTTGCCTATCACGCGGGCGGGCGGAGAGCTGCTGCCCAACTCCTCCTGCCTTCCTGCCGCTGCGCCGCCATAAGTTCCTTGTGTGCGCCCTCCTGCGTTTGCAGACGGGCGTGTGGCGTCCTCCAGGTCGTAGAGCGACTCTTCGCGCGTCGGCGCGGTCTGCTGAAACATCAGGCGTGTCGCGCCCACCAGGATCTCGTCGCCGTCATGGAGCGTCCGGTTCTGGATACGCCTGCCATTGACTTTTGTGCCGTTGGTGCTATTCAGATCGTACACCGTATACTGGCCGTCCGATTCGCGCTCGATGCGGGCGTGGCGCTTGGAGAGCTGCCCATCGCTCTCGATGACGAGATCGTTGTCGGAGCGAGGCGAACGCCCCAGGGTGACCGCGCCGCGCGCGAGGGGGTAGCGGAAGGGCGGGCGATCCGGCGCGTAGACCACCAGCGCCGCCGTCGCCACAGAGGGAACGGTGCCCATCTCCTCCTCATAGAGCGGAGGGATGCCCGGAACGGTGCGCTCCTCCTGCCCAGGCCGGTCCTGGCCTCTGCCCTGTGCGGGCGTGGGCTCCGGTGCGGTCACTTTGCTGTCGTAGCGGCAGCGGACACGCACCTTCTCCTGGCGCTTATCGGGGAGGATTTCTGTACTCTCCACCTCCCGGATGGTGAAGTCCAGCACGCCGCCCTTGATATGGTAGTGGTTCTGCTGACAGTACCGCCGAACGGCGGCCTCCAGCTCGTCTTTGTTGAGAAAAGAGAGCAGATACTCCTTCTCCTCCTCATCGTGGACGTTGATCTCCAGGATATACTGGTTCGGGACATAGATACGGTTGTCGAAGCCCTCTTTGCGATGATCCTCCATCGCCGCCAGGATGCGCCGCAGGATGTCCTTCGGGCGCACATCGTCGCTGCCGCCGAACAGGCCCTCGTACCACGTTCCAAACGTCCGATTAAATCGTTCCAACGGATTCATGCACACGTCATCCTATCTGTCTCTGCTGCAATGAGTTCATTATATTCCAAGACGGGACAAACGTCAATTCGGTTACAAAACATCAATCTGGGAATGGGGCTGAACCGACCGGGGAATACGGTGGTGAAGTTGGGTTACCAGAACAGCGCAGGCTTCGGCGGCTACGACGCGGGGAACACGTCCCGCCAATGTGTTCTCCGTTTTTACCGTCCGGGGGCTTGCGCCTCCTCGACGGGAAACTGGATCTTATCGTAAACTTCGGAGAGCGCAAGCACGCAGCCGACCGAATCCAGCGTCAGGCTCGACTCCAACCCCACAACACTCGCCAACAGCCAACGGCCATCCTCTTGCTTTTCATAGTAGTCTATCAGCGGCTCTTTTTGGGAGACCAGCAGGTAATCCGTCAGCGTCTCGATCTGCCGGTATTGGAAAAACTTCCTGCCCCGATCCTCGGCCTCGGTCGAATCGGAAAGCACCTCGACGATCACACACGGATTGGTCAGTACATCCTCTCGCTCATCATGGAATTGAAGCGCTCCGCATACCACGGAAACATCCGGGTAGGTAAACAATCCATCCGGTCGGGTGCGCACCTTCACATCGCTGGAGAACACCTGGCAGGGTTTGCCCTTGAGTTGCATACGCAGTTCGCTGGAGATATTGACCGTGATCGCGCCATGCTGTGGAGTGCCGCCCGCCATCGCGCGAATTTCGCCCTCGAAATACTCGCTTTTGGTATCGGCACTCCGTTCTAGCGCCAGATACTCTTCTGGCGTATAGCGTTGTCGCGCAAAGACAGCCATGCTCCCACTTCCATTACGATCTATCTAAAATTATAGCACATCGTGCAGAAGGCGCCCATTTTCCAGGTCGTAAACGACCTGGAAACTAACCCAGCAGCTTTTTGCCCAACGTCACGACGCTCAACGCGGTAAACGGCTCTCCCTCGAAGACGACCTGCTTGACCTTGCCGTGCCGCTGCAGGTAGTCGGTGACGTTCATCCAGCGGATCTGCCCGGTCTCGCGGCTCCGGCTATCCCCTTTCCCGCGCAAAGATAGCGCTTCGTGCATCCCAAATTCGCGGGGAAGAGCGAATTCGGTTACAGGTTCTGCTTCTGGGCGGAAGCGTGTTTTTCTCGGCAGGCGCTTGACATCACCCTGGTAAAAATGCTAGGCTGATTTCGTCTCACAAGCAACGGAAGCCGCTCGAAATCGGTCCGACCCTGCTTTATTCGCCTCTCATCCACCCGATTCGACCGGCTCTCCCAAATCCGTTTCTCGGAGGAGTGACTGTGAAAAGATTTCTTCCGTACCTGGGCGCGGCCCTCGCTACGTTGTCTCTCACCTGGGCGATACAGGCTCAGGCGCAAAATCCGATGCCGTTTCCGGATGTGCCGCAGGATCACTGGGCGTATCAGGCGGTAACGGACCTGCAGCAGAAGGGGATCCTGATCGGGTATCCCGATGGCCGCTTCAACGGTCAGCGCGTTCTGACCCGCTATGAATTCGCGGTTGCGCTGAAGCGCGCTCTGGACACCATCAAGGCCACTCCCGGCGAGAAGGGGGACAAAGGGGATAAGGGCCCGCAAGGCGATAAAGGGGACAAGGGCGATCAGGGCGAACAGGGGCCTGCCGGACCTTCCGGTCTGTCGGATCAGCAGATCCAGGAACTGGGCAAATTGACCGATGAGTTCAAAAATGAACTCGCCGGTCTGGGTGTGAATGTCAAAGCGGCCAATCAGCGCCTGGATGAACTCGCCCGGAACGTCGCCGCCATCAATAACCGCCTGGACAAGATGATCCAGTTCAACGGCGACTTTTTCTCGGGCTTCCGCTCCAATCTGTCTCGCTTTGCATTCAACGATTATAGCGGCGCGGTGCAGGGACCCAACAACTCGCTCGTCACCAACGTCCAGACGCCCAGCGACTTCCATCTGGAGGCGCGCGCCAACCTGCCGGGCAACGTCAAGTTCCTGGGCGACCTCGTCGCGTCCAACTATGCCAGCTATCGCAGCTCGATGCTCACCGGCACTCTCTTCGGCGGGCCGTCCACGGCCAACGCCAATGGCTTCCCGACGGAGGTCTTTGTCAACCAGGCGCAATTGACCATTCCCATCAGCCATCTTGGCCAGAACGCCCAGTTGATTGTCGGGCGCTTCAAGAACGAGGTCACCCCGATGACCTACTGGCGCCCGGATACCGACGCCTATTTCGATCTGCCCTGGTACGATGACGGCAACTTCGTTCAAGACGGCATCAAGATCACCAGCAAGTTCGGCAACGCAACCACCTCCTTCTGGGGCGGCAGCTATACCGGCCTGACGACGACACTGGCCGGCGATGTGATCAACCGCCCCTTTGTGGGCGCGACCAACGGGCCGCGCTTCCTCAATCCCGGAGCGCCCATAGACTATCCCGTTCCCTTCACGCAGGGCGCCGGGATCGCCAATCAGAGCGTCGGCGGGCATATCGAGTTTCCGCTCTGGCACTACGCCACCCTGGGCGCGACCTTGATAGACTTCTCGGCTGCTCAAGCGCCTCTGGGAGCGCCGGGCGTGCCCGCGGGCGGCTTCCCGGCCTTTGAGAATGTGGTGGTGTACGGCGCGAATGCCACGCTCAAGCCCTTCGGGCATCTGAGCGGCAACGCCGAGATCTCCAAGAGCGTGACCCAGCAGCACCTGGATCAGGGTGACGGCAGCAAAAACCTGGACAATGCCGCCTATAACCTGAACCTGGGGTACGCGACCGGCCCGATCAACGTGCAGGCGGGCTACCAGTACATCGATCCCAACTTCGGCGCTCCCGGCTACTGGAATAAGATCGGCAACTGGTACAACCCGACCAACATCCGTGGTCCGCATGTCCGGGTAGCGTACGATGTCAACCCCAAGATACAGGTTCATGTGGGTGGGGACGTGCTGGAAGGGGCGCGAAACCGCTCCATCGCCTTTATTGGCGGCGGCAACGGAGGCTTCAGCATCCAGGATAACATCAATCGGATCACCGGCGGGGTGAGCTGGAAGCCCTGTCGCTTCGCGACGTTCAGCGCGGACTACGAGGGCGTCTTCTGGGATCTCTCCGCCGGTTCGTCGGCCACGGCAGCGGGCGCCCATCCGCAGCAGCAGTACATCAACCTGGGCGTCGGCCTGAACCTATCGGGGAATACGGTGGTGAAGATGGGTTACCAGATCGGCGCACTGCAGAACGGCGCGGGCTTCGGCGGCTACGGCGCGGGCGGCGACACGTCGAACTTCAACGTCTTCACCACACAGGTAGCCGTGCATTTCTAATTTGACCCTATCCCTACCCCCCTTTTTGGGGGGTAGGAAGAAAAAATACAGCAATTTTGCCGGTCAGTCTTGACACGGATTCTCCCCGTATGCTAATCTTTTTACAGGTTGAATGAAAAAAGTGCGAATTGCGGGAACTTGGGACTCTGCTCCTTCGTCTACTGCCTGACGTACATATCTTCAGCCATCTCCGATCTCCACGCGAAAGTCTGCGAGGAAGGAAAGTCCAGAAGCTCAGTTCCGCGCCGGAGCGGTGGCAGAGAAGCAGGATACAAGGCAACTCTTCTCAACGCCATCCTTCCGTCTTCAGAACCTAGCGCATCGGACCCCCAATCGCCTCCTTACGCCGCAGGATCGGGCCAACCCTGGAAGTGTAGCAGGGCTTAGCCCTGGTATCGCTTTCGCGCACCAATCTGTTTTGCTGAACCACGCACAAGCTGTTTTTTGAAAGCATTCCGTATCTCTGCGGGATGGATCCTGTTTGCGTGGCTCGGACGTTCAAGGAGGATTGAAGGTGAGAAAGGTTCTGCCCTTTATGGGCGCCGCCCTCGCGACACTCGCGATCACGTGGGCGACACAGGCCAAGGCACAGCAGCCGTTCGCGGATGTGCCGCAGGATCACTGGGCGTACCAGGCGGTCACGGATCTCCAGTCCAAGGGGATCCTGATCGGGTACCCCGATGGCCGCTTCAACGGCCAGAGAGTTCTGACCCGCTATGAGTTCGCCGTCGCGCTGAAGCGCGCTCTGGACAGCATCAAGCCCGCGACCACGGCGGGACCCAAGGGCGACAAGGGCGATCAGGGCGACAAGGGTGAGAAGGGCGAGCAGGGCGAGAAGGGCGAGCCGGGACCTCCCGGAATGACCCCGGAGCAGGTGCAGACGCTGATGCGCCTCACCGACGAGTTCAAGTCCGAACTGGCGGCCCTCGGCACCAACGTCAAGCAGATCGGCACCCGCCTCGATGAGCTGTCCCGGCAGGTTCAGGCGATCAACAACCGCCTGGACAAAATGATCCAGTTCAACGGCGACTTCTTCGTGGGCTTCCGCGCCGACCGCTCCCGCAACGCCTTCATCGACTACAGCGGAGCTGCCCGCCCGGCGAGCAACTCGATCGTCACCAACATCGATACGCCCAGCGACTTCCATCTGGAAGTGAAAGCCAATCTGCCCGGCAACGTGAAGTTCGTCGGCGACCTGGTGAACTCAAACTACCTCACCTATGCCCGCTCCGCTGGCGGCGCCGATCTGGGTGCGGTCAATCCCGGTACCGCTAACAAGAACGGCAGCGGCCCGTCGCAGACCGCCGTCTATCAGGCGGAGTTGGACATTCCCATCGGCAGCTTCGGCACCAACACCACGCTGACCCTGGGACGCTTCAAGAACGAGGTCACCCCGTTGACCTACTGGCGCCCGGATGCCGATGCCTACTTCAGCCTGCCCTGGTATGATGATGGCAACTTCGTCCAGGACGGCTTCAAGATCAGCTCCAAGTTCGGCAGCGCCACGACGCAGTTGTGGGCCGGTAGCTTCAGCAACCTGACCACCACGACCGCCGGTACCGTGCTCAACGCGCCGCTGGTCGGGAACGGGCCTGCGGGCGGCGTGCTTGCCAAGGAGGACGTCGGCCTCCATATCGGTGTGCCGCTCTTCAAGTTCGGTGAGATAGGCGTTACCCTGGCCGACTTCTCCACCAATACCGGTGTGGTCGGTGGGTTCGGCCCCGGCGGGTTCGGCAACGTGGTTCTCTACGGAGCGAATGTTCGCCTGAACCAGATCGGTCGCTTCACCATCAGCGGCGAAGCCGCCAAGACCGTCACCCAGAAGGACTTTGGCGATTCGGATGGGCAGGAGAACGACGACAACAACGCCTACAACATCCATTTGGGCTACAACTCCGGCCCCGTCGGCGTGCAGGCGGGCTACCAGTACATCGACCCGCGTTACGGCGCTCCCGGTTACTGGGACAAGATCGGCGATACCTACAACCCGACCAACGTTCAGGGGCCGTTCGTCCGCGCCACCTACAACTTCAATAAGAAGTTGATCGGTTCCGTCGGCGGCGACTGGCTGAGCGGCGCGCGCAACCGCGCCGGCGCGTTGGGCGCCACCGCCCTGCCGACCATGGGCAGTAGCCTGGGCCGTTTCGAAGCCGGTGTGAAGTACCAGGTGAACAATATGATCCACCTGAGCGCCGACTACGAGGGCGTGTTCTTCGACATCTCCGGCGCGGTGACCCCCTCCGGGGAGCGGGCCAAGCCCATCGAGCAGTACATCACCCTGGGCGCCGGCCTGAACCTGTCCGGCAACACGGTGCTGAAACTGGCTTACCAGATCATCAACTACGGAGATCGCGGCGGCCTCGGCCTCAACGGTGCGACGCCGTTCCAGAACTCCAATGCCAACGTCTGGACGACCCAGGTGGCCGTTCACTTCTAATCCCGGTTTCTCCGGAGAGAAGAGATCGAATCCCCGCTCCGCGTTTGCGGAGCGGGGATTTTTTGCGATGTCCTGGGAACATTTGGGGTGAGCCAA
>Ga0070734_10004625_pt1 | contig 12885 bp, 10 predicted proteins | sample Coa_R1_8_FD_66444 | JGI IMG/M metagenome (GOLD analysis project Ga0070734, IMG submission 66444) | Surface soil microbial communities from Centralia Pennsylvania, which are recovering from an underground coalmine fire - Coalmine... | ecosystem: Environmental > Terrestrial > Soil > Unclassified ...
TGGGGCCAGCCGGTGCAGCAGAACCCGCTGCTGAAGCCGCTCGACGGCTTCCCGGAGCTGATTCAGGTCACCAAGATTCCGAAGGAGACCGCGTCCACCGAAGCCTGGCACTACGACTCGCCCTACACGCCGGTGCCGCCGAAGATCTCCATCCTTTCCGCGGTGCGCGTCCCGAACGGCGGCGACACGATGTGGTGCAATCAGTACGAATCGTACGATCGCCTGTCGGCGGTGATGAAGAAGATGCTGGAGGGATTGCGGGTCCGCTTCACCGGCCTTCGCCTCGCGCGCATGATGTCCTCCGATGCGCCGCTGCCGACCGCGGTCCATCCGCTCGTACGCACTCATCCCGAGACGGGCCGCAAGGCACTCTACGTGGGGCATCGCGAGACGGCGCAGCAGATTGAAGGAATGACTCCGGCGGAGAGCCGGCCGTTGCTCGACTTTCTCTATGAGCATTCGACGAATCCCGACAACATCTACCGCCACATGTGGAAGGAAGGTGACGTCGTCATGTGGGACAACCGCTGCACCATGCATTACGCCGTCCACGACTACGGCGAGGCGGAGCGGATCCTGAATCGGGTGACGATGGCGGGCGAGGTACCGGCCTGACCGGTATGCCGCAAGGAACCTATGCCATGACTCTGAAGATGCTCAAGTCCGCCCTGCTGGCGCCCGCCCTGCTGGCGCCCGCCCTGCTCGCGCCGGTCCTGCTGGCGCCGGCCCCCGCCTGGGGCGCCGACGATTTCCCCAACCATCCGGTCAGGATGATCGTGCCGCTTTCTGCCGGCACGACCACCGATATCGTCGCGCGGACCATCGCGGAGCGCCTCAGTCCCCGGCTCGGCCAGCCGGTGACCGTGGAGAACCGGCCCGGCGCGGGCGGCGTCATTGCGGCTCAGGCGGCGCTGGGTGCGCCTGCAGACGGCTACACGATCCTGATGGTCAACTCGCAGCACGTGATCAATCCCTCGGTGCACGAGGCGCTGCCCTACAAGACGCTGCAGGATTTCGCCGGCGTCGCGCTCGTCGCCGAAGCACCTTCACTGGTGGTCGTGACACCGAAGCTCGGCGTGCATACGCTCAAGGAACTGATCGCGCTCGCCAGGCAGCGGCCGGAGTCCATCAACTACGCGTCGTCGGGGATCGGCAGCCAGACCCATCTGGCCGGGGCCTATTTTGCACGGCGCGCCGATATCAATATCGTGCACGTGCCCTACAAGGCTTCGTCGGAAGTGCTCGCCGACCTCGTCACGGGTCGCGTGCAGATGAGCGTCGTGCCCGTCGCTTTCCTGCTGGGGCCCATTCGCGACGGCAAGCTTCTGGCGCTCGCGGTGACATCGCGCTCACCAATGCACGTGCCGGTTGAAGTGCCGAGCGCAGGCGACGTCGGGATGCCCGGTTTCGAGTACGCCACCTGGTTCGGCTTCGTGGTGCCGCAGAAGGTCCCGGAGACGCGCATCGAAGCCCTTTCCCGCGCCATCCAGGGGGCCGCGCAGGAGCAGGAACTGAAGGGCAAGCTGCTGGCGCAGGGTGTCGTATCGCGCACGCTGGGTCCCAGGGAGTTCGATGCCTACATGAAGGCCGACATGGACCGCCTGGCGCCGATCATCAAAACAGCGGGAATCACAGCGAACTGAGCCCGAGGTCGAGACGCGAATGGACGCGATACTGCCGGCTCTGCGCTGGAAAAGCAGCTTCAGCAATCTGTGGCCGGGATTGCTGCTGAGCGTCGTGATCGCCATCGCGTCCGGCTTTATCGCCGAGAATCGCGGCGGCCCCACCCTGCTCTACGCGCTGCTCCTGGGAATGGCGCTCAATACCGTGGCCGTCGAAGGCTCCGCCAAGGCGGGCGTCGACTTCGTCGCACGCAGCGTGCTGCGCACCGGTGTCGCACTCCTGGGGGCGCGCATCACCATCGATCAGATCGGCGCTCTCGGCTGGCGCAGCGGCGCGCTGATCATTGCCGGTGTGGCCGTCACCATGGCGCTCGGCGTTGCCGCAGCGGGCTGGTTCGGCCAGTCGCGGCGGCTGGGGATTCTGACCGGAGGCGCCACCGCGATCTGCGGTGCCTCCGCCGCAGCGGCCATCGCCAGCGTGCTGCCGCGCGACGAAAGATCGGAGCGCGAGCTCATCTTCACCATTGCCGGGGTCACGGCTCTTTCGACCCTCGCCATGATCGCGTACCCGGTGGTCGTCAAGCTGCTCGGCATGGAACCGCGGCTGGCCGGCATCTTTCTTGGCGCCACCATCCACGACGTCGCCCAGGTCGTGGGCGCGGGCTACAGCATCTCGACGGAAGTCGGTGACATCGCGCTTGTCTCCAAGCTGCTGCGGGTGGCGATGCTGCTGCCGGTGGTGATGGCGATCGCCATCGCCGTGCAGCGCCGGATGAAAGGCGAAGGTCCGCGCCGGGGAGATCCGCTGTTTCCGCCATTCCTGATCGCCTTCATCGGACTGGTGGCGGCGGGCAGCCTCGGCTTGATCCCCCACTCCGTCGGGGTGGCGCTGAACGGAGGAGCCCGCGGCTGCCTCGTTGTCGCCATGGCGGCGGTGGGGCTCAAAACCTCGCCCCGCGAACTTCAAAAGGTCGGGCCGCGCGCCTTTGCCCTGCTCGCAACCGAAACAGTGTTCCTGGCGGTATTCGTCCTGCTGACGCAGCGGATTCAATAATTGCTAAACGAATCGCTGCGCGATTCTTAGTGCAATCAACGTCGCAGCAGCGCGACGATCCTGCGCGCCACCTCCGACCGGCTCAACCGGCCGTCGTCCCTCAGCCAGAGAGTAGACCAGTTCAGGGCGCCGAGCAGCGTGAGGCGCAGGATCGAACGGTCGATGTCGGCGGGAAGCGGCAGCTGCGCCACCACCGCGCGGAAGCGCTTTTCGTACGACTCGCGCTCGCGGATGAGGCGGCGATCGAGATGGCGGCTGTCCTTCACCAGAATGCTGTGCGCGGTGAGCGCGTCGATCGCATCGCCCACCAGCGGCTGCTCCAGATGAACCCTGCACAGCGCCATCAGCCTGTCCCACGGATCCGCGATCGGCGCCAGGGCGGCGTCGACGGCTGCATTCAACTGGCGAAAGCCCTGGTGAAGCACCTTGGCGAACAAGTCATCCTTCGACTTGAAATAGTGGTAGACGGAACCGGGAAGGAGGCCCGCCGCCTCGGCGATCTGCTTCAACGTGGCGTTCTCATAGCCGTGCTGACTGAACACCTCGGCGGCGACCGTCAGAAGATGGGTGCGCCTGACGCTGGAGCGGCTGCCGGGCGACCCCGCGGCGACGGAAGCGAGAACCTCGTGGGTCCGGCGGGCCCGGCGGAGCCGCGCCAATTGGCGTTCGTTGAGACGCGCGCGCCCGGCGCCCCCTCCCTTCAGCGCCCCGGCCGCCGCCGCCCGCTTGTAGAACGTCTCCAGGCCGCGGCGCTCCAGGATCGACCGCACGCTGTTCACCGAGGCGGCCAGCCCCTGCTCTTTCGCCTTCGCCGCCAGCCGGGTGTGCCCCAGCTCCGGCTCCGCGGCGACGGTGCGCAGGACGAAGAGCTCCAGCGGGCGGGCGTCCGATCCCTCGCCCATCCCGGCATTTCCAGAACTTTGAGCTGTCATAGAGCAGTCACCCTCGGTGGGCGCCGCGGCTCGCCAGCCCCCGCGCAAAACGGGGACGCGATCGCGCGGCCGCTTTTCGAACGACGTTTGACATTGTGGGGCAAAAGCTAATACCCTGCCCCTGTAACACCATAAACGTGAGCACCCGCCGAGTACGAGGAGACAAACATGTCCGCTGGCCGCGGTAGTCCTGCTTCGCCCCTTCTCACTGCATCGCGCCGCCTGATCGCAGTCCTGGCTGCAACCCTGGCCGCCGCACCGACGCTCGCTGCGGACGGCTACTCCATCACCAGTCTCAACAGCCCGGTGGCGAACTTCGTCACCAGCGGCACCAGCGTCGCGATCAATGTCGCCGCACCGGCCGACGTGGCGCTGCAGCGCCTGCGGCTCACGCTGAACAATCGCGATGTCACCTCGGCGCTGCAGCCCGCTGCCACACCGGGCACCTGGACCGGCACGGTCAGCGGCCTGGCGACAGGCGAGAACATTCTGCGCCTGTCGCGCCGGCACGACGACGACGACGCGCTCGCGCAACTGCACGTGGCGACGCCGACGCCGCCGAAGCTTAGCTGTGCCGATGTGGCCGGCGTCGCTCCGGCACTGCCGGTGCCGAAGACGGTCATCACCTCGGCAACGCTGGTCGCGGCCACCGCGACGGTGCCCGAACATTGTCTGGTCGTCGGCACCATCAACGCAGGCCGCGTCGGCACGCCGAGCAGCCCGACCGCCCCGCAGAGCGCCTACACCTATACGATCAACTGGCAGGCGCGCATGCCGACAGCCTGGAATGGCCGTTTTTACATGCCGGGCGGCGGCGGCACCGACGGCAGCGTGCCGAACACGACCGGCAATCTGAACCTGGGTTACGCGACGGCGGCAAACGACTCCGGCCACAGCAACAGCGTCAACTCCGACCCGCTCGCCGGCGGCACGGCGTCGTTCGGCACGGACTACCAGGCCCGCGTGGATTTCGCCTACAACGCGATCGATTCGACGACACGCACGGCGAAAGCCCTGGTCGACCTGTACTACGGGCGAAACCCCGTTTACTCCTACTTCCAGGGCTGCTCGATGGGCGGACGCGAAGCGATGATGGTGACCCAGCGCTTCCCCGATTACTTCGATGGCGTGGTGTCCGGAGATCCCGCCTTCCGCATCACCAAAGTCGGCGTCTGGGCCTCCTACGAGGGCCACCAGCTCGCCGCGCTCGCGCGCGCCAACGATCTGATCTCGGCGAATAACGTTCCGTTCGCCAACAACACCTATACCAATCAGGACCTCCAGCTCGTATCCAAAGCTATCCTCACCGCCTGCGATTATCTCGACGGCGCAGTGGACGGCCTGGTGAGCAACAGCCAGGCTTGCACGAGCGCCCGAGTGGTGCCGCAGCTCAAAGCGCTTCAGTGCAGCGGCAGCAAGACGGCGGCCTGTCTCACGCAGGGTCAGATCACAGCGCTGGTGAACATCTACACCCTCGGCGCGCCCGATTCCAAAGGCGTCCCGCAGTATGCCCCCTGGATGTGGGACGCCGGCATCGCCGGCTGCACCAGCACGGCGGACTGCAATACGGCCACCGCCACCAACATCAACGGCGGCTGGAGGAGCTGGAACATCGGGACCTACACCCCGACGTTCGTCCCGCATGTGAGCACCACGGCGAACGGCGCGTTGAACTTCGCCAGTCTCGGCGGCGGAGCCATCCCGCTGCTGTTCGCAACTCCGCCGATCCTGCCGGCGCCGACGGCGAACGACGGGCTCGCCAACATCACGATGAACATCGATTTCGACACCCTCGCCCGGAGCATCTTCGGCACCACCCCGCAGTTCCCGGTGTCGGATACGACCCTGCTCAACATGGACAACCCCGACCGCCGACCCTTCAAGCGGCACGGAGGCAAGCTGATTCTGTACATCGGACAGACCGGAGGGCCGTTCTCCGCTCAGGATCTGGTCAACTGGTATAACCAGATGAACCGGACGATGGGCGGATCGCGCCACGACTACTCGGCCGCGCACAGCTATTCGCGCTTCTTCCTGGTGCCGGGCATGAACCACTGCAGCGGCGGCCCCGCCACCTCGTCGTTCGATCCGTTCACGCCGGTGGTGAACTGGGTCGAGAACGGCGTGGCGCCGTCGAGCATCCTGGCGACCGCCCCCGCGGCAACGCCGTTCCCCGGCCGGACGCGGCCGTTGTGCCCCTACCCGGCCTATGCGCATTACCTGGGGTCAGGCGACATCGAGTCCGCTGCCAATTTCGTCTGCAAATCGGACGGCGACTCCGGTCATGACGGCGACTTCCGTCATGACGGCGAATCGGGTCATGACGGCGACCGCAGCGACGACCGCGACGACGAGCATGGACGAGGGGACGACTGAATCGTCACATCTCGCTGCGCTTGAGGAGGTAGTCGAGACCGCCGACGCGGTACCAGCGGTAGCCGTAGGGCTCGAGCACGATGTGGTGGCGACCGGAGGCGTCGGCGTAGCTGTGATCCTCCGCCAGCAGATTGATCAGCACGCCGGCTCTTCCCTCTCCACCGGGTCTCCGGCTGCCGGGTCTCCGGCTGTCGGGTCTCGATCTTCCGGCTTCGCCTTCGCTCCTCAGAGCGAAGGCGATCTCGCGCGGATCCCCGGCGAGGTTGTGAATGATGCACACGGCGTTGTTGCGCCATTCGTAGCGCATGATCAGCACCGCGGGGTCACGCGCGGAGAGCACCTCGAAGTCTCCCCATCCGATCTCCGGCACCTCCTTGCGCATGCGGCAGACCCTCTCCAGCCAGTTGAGCAGCGAATTGGGATCACGCCTCTGGGTGGCCACGTTGACGTGCTGGAAGCCGTAGGCGCCGCTGCTGATCACGGGAAGGATCGGCCGGTCGGAGACGGTGAAGCCGCCATGGGGCTCGTCGGACCATTGCATCGGGGTGCGTGCGCACGTGCGCTCCGGCAGGCGAAGATCGTCTCCCATTCCGATCTCGTCGCCATAGCGTAGAACGGGCGTGCCCGGCAGAGTCAGCATCAGGCTGTACGCCAGCTCGAGGCGGCGGCGGTCGCTGTCCAGCATCGGCGCAAGACGACGGCGTATCCCGCGGTTGTAAAGCTGCATCTCCTTATGCGGAGCGAAGGCGTCGAAGACCCGCTGGCGCTGCCGCGGCGTGAGGCGGCCGAGGTCGAGCTCGTCGTGGTTGCGCAGGAACATTCCCCACTGCGCCGTCGGCGGGCGCGGCCGGGTGGCTGCAAGAGCCTTGACCAGGGGCCGGCTGTCGGCGCTGGCCAGGGCGTAGAAGAGGTTCTGGTTGACCTGGAAGTTGAACACCATGTGGAGGCGCTCGCCGGCGACGCCGAAATATTCCAGGTCGGTTTTCGGCAGAACGTTCGCTTCGCCGAGGATGATCGCCTCGCCCTGACGCCACTGCAGCAGCTCGCGGAACTGCCGCAGCATGTCGTACTGCTCCTTCGGCTTGCGGACCTCGGCGCCCTTGGTGGCGATGATGAACGGCACGGCGTCCAGGCGGAAGCCGGACACCCCGAGCTGGGTCCAGAACCCCATGATTTTCAGGATCTCCGCCTGCACCAGCGGGTGGGCGGTGTTGAGGTCCGGCTGAAAGTCGTAGAAGCGGTGGAAGTACCACCGGCGCGCCAGCGCGTCCCAGCTCCAGGTCGACTTCTGCACACCGGGGAACACCACGCCGCTGTCGGCCTGAGGAGGCTTGCGAGCCGACCACACATACCAGTCGTGATGCTTGGACCGGCGGTCGCGGCGGGCTTCCTGGAACCAGGGATGCTGATCCGACGTGTGGTTCACCACCAGGTCGATCAGGACCCGCATGCCGCGCTGCTTCGCGCCCTGGGTGAACTCGACGAAGTCGCCCAGCGTCCCGAAACGCGGGTCGACGTTGTAATAGTCGGCGACGTCGTAGCCGCCGTCGCGCCAGGGCGACGGCTGAAAAGGCATCAGCCACAGGGTGGTCACGCCCAGCCCGTGCAGATAGTCCAGGCGCCGCGCGAGACCCTGGAAATCGCCGACGCCATCACCGTTGGAGTCCATGAACGTCGCCACGGAAAGGCAGTAGACGAGAGCGTTCTTGTACCAGAGGTCGTTGATCATTCGAAGTTCTCCGCCGCCCCGCCGGGGTCGAAAGCACCGCGCGCGCGCACAAGGCGGCACCCAGCATGAAAAATGCGTGAATGCCGGTGAACCGCCGGACGCGCACCGTAACGCAACAGACAGGCCCGGCCGGCGGCGGACGCAGCGTGGAGGGAAGAGGGTGGACGACGTTTGGTGGAAGACAGGAATCATCTACCAGATCTATCCGCGCTCGTTCCAGGACAGCGACGGCGACGGCATCGGCGATCTCGCCGGCATCCGGCGGCGCCTGCACTACGTGGCGGAGCTGGGCGTCGAGGCCATCTGGATTTCTCCCATCTACCCGTCGCCGATGGCGGACTTCGGGTATGACGTCATGGACTACTGCGACATCGACCCGCGCTTCGGGTCGCTGCAGGAGTTCGACCGGCTGGTGGCGGACGCGCGGCGGCACGGCCTCGAAGTCATCCTGGATTTCGTTCCGAACCATTCCTCGGACCGCCATCCGTGGTTCGTGGAGAGCCGCAGATCGCGCAGCTCAGCGCGGCGCAACTGGTACATCTGGCGCGATCCGGGGCCGGGCGGCGGTCCGCCGAACAACTGGCTGAGCCATTTCGGCGGGTCGGCGTGGGAGTTCGACGCGGCCACGGGCCAGTACTACTACCACGCCTTCCTCAAAGAGCAGCCCGACTTGAACTGGCGCAATCCCGAGGTGCGCGGCGCCATGCACGACGTCCTGCGCTTCTGGCTGCGGCGCGGAGTCGCCGGCTTTCGCGTCGACGTCATCGACCATCTGATCAAGGACGACCAGTATCGCGACAATCCGCCCGCCGGCGCCCGCGCGAGCGGGACCGGCCTCGATCCGCTCTACACGACGGATCGTCCCGAGCTGGCCGACGTGATTGCCGGGATGCGCGGCGTCCTGGAGGAGTTCGCAGGCTCGGGGCCGCCGCGCATTCTTATCGGAGAAGCGCACGTTCCGCTCGCCCGGCTGATGGCCTATTACGGCCGCAGCTCCGCCGGCGTGCTCGACGGCGTCCAGCTGCCGTTCAACTTTCACCTCATCGGCGCGGCCTGGGAAGCCGGCGTGATCGACCGGCTGGTGCGCGACTACGAAGCCGCCCTGCCCGTCGGGGCGTGGCCCAACTGGGTGCTCGGCAATCACGACGAGCGGCGTATCGCGTCGCGGGTCGGTGCGCAGCAGGCGCGCGTTGCGGCGATGCTGCTGCTCACTTTGCGCGGGACGCCGACCCTTTACTACGGCGACGAGATCGGCATGACCGATGTGGCCATTCCGTTCGACGAGATACAGGATCCGTTCAAGTCGAAGGAGCCGGGCGGAAGTCCGGGCCGCGACCCGCAGCGCACGCCCATGCAGTGGGACGGTTCGCCGAACGCGGGGTTTACCACCGCATCGCCCTGGCTGCGGCTCGGCCCTGACTGGCCCCTCCGCAATGTCGCCGCCCTGGGCGGGCAGCCCGGATCGATCCTCGATCTCTACCGCAGGCTGATCGCGCTGCGACGGAGCAGCCCGCCGCTGAACCGCGGCGCCTGGGAACCGCTGCAGTCCTCAGGGCCTGTCCTCGCCTATGCCCGCGTTCACGACGGGCGGCGGATGACCGTCGCGTTGAACTTGAGCGCGGAGCCGGTGGTGGCCCGGCTGGCCGGAGTCACGAGCGCCGCCACCGTGCGATTGTCCACATATCTGGACCGGCAGGGCGGCGGCGCAGGTCCCGATGTCGAGCTGCGAGCCGGCGAAGGAGTGGTGATCGGCGAAATTTGACGCCAGATGCAATAGAGCTCTACGCCTGCAGTAGAGTTTTTGTGAACGTCGTGTTGCAAAAGGGCTCGCGCAGGCGCCCGGGCGGCCTGCAGAATCGTGCGATGTTTGCGCGCATGTCAAACATCCGGCTGCCCGAGCACTGAGTCACGCGGGCGGACCGGCTCCGCCGGCAAGCGTGCTAAATGTACCGCTCGCTACAGCCACGGACTACGGGCATGACCAAGCAGCACGCAACCGTCAAAATGGGCAACTACACCATTGTGTCGTGCGCGATTCCCGCTCACCCCAAAGCATGGCGAGCCACGTATGAGGTTCGCGACCACCTGGGCGCTGTGATCAAGCGCCCGGTCGAGCTGGCGAAGATGTTCCAGCGGGGCGAGGACGCTCTCGCCGCAGCCAGTGCCGCTGGGCGGAGGACGGTCTACTGCATGCCGCGGCTGCCGGCGTTGCGCAGCTGAAGCAGCAGGGCGCGGTTCCCCGCTACTTCTTGCGCTGCTTGATCCACGTCTTTCGTCGGGCGTGAAAGCTGGCGGAAAAAGCATCCGGCGGGTCGGCGAACATTGTCTTGCCCAGCTCCAGGGCTTTTCTGGTCAGCGGCGCCCGTTTCGCTGCGACGCGTTGAGCGAATGCGCCCTCGTAGGGGCCGCCGCGCCGTCCGTGGAGCATGCGGCGGGATCTCTCCGACAGCGTGGCGAGGTCATGGTCCACGCCGAGGACGTCGGCCGCGCTGCTCAACTGCTTCACCTTCGGCTGCAGCACCCGCGGGGCGACGGGAGAAAGCAGATCAAGCGCCGCTCCCAGATATTTGATCTGCTTGCGCCACTCGTGCAACCGCTCGGCCGTCGGGCTGGAACGGGCGTCGATATAGGCCTGATGGCCGTCGGCGTATAGACGACCGATGCCCTGCTCGACGACGGCCCAGCCGCCGTCCGCGGGGTCCCAGCCGCGCGCGCGTCGCTCCAGCTTGTGGAGTGCAGCGCGGATTTTCGGGAAATCAACTTTTCTGCGCTCGCGCTCCAGCGCCTCGATCATCTCCTTCAGACGGTTGCGCGCGTCGGACCGCACCTCGCGCAGCAGCCCGAGGAGGACCTTCGCATCGCGTGCCGGACTCAGGCGACGGCCGGCATCCCGCAGCCCGCGGTTTTCGCGCTTGTAGGTCTTCTTGTCCAGGCCATAACGAAGCAGCCGTAACGCCGCGCGAGCCCGCTTCAGATGCTTGCGCGAAGCGTGAACCGCCTCGTCCGCCCCGCGCGCTTCCGGCGCCAGCTCCTGCAGCGCTTTACGGACGTGGTGATGCGCCGCGCGTTTGATGGTGCGCCCGGGAGAACGCGGGCCCAGCTTGTGGCTCATGCGCGCGGCGCACTCACGGAACGTGCCCGGGTCAGCGCGAGCGGACGGCGCCGCCACGCCGTCCGCAAACGTCAGGCGTCGAAGATTTCGCCGGAATGGCGCACGCCGGTGCGGCTGCCGCTGTCGCCGCGCGGCACGCCAGGGGGCCGTGTGAGGCGGCCGATGATTTCCGGCACCGCGCCAGTGCTTTCCACCCGGCCACCGGAAAGCATCACCATGGTGGTCGCGAGGCGCGTCACCTCCTCGACGGAATGGCTTACATAGACGATCGGGATCCGCGCTTCGTCGCGCAGCCGCTCGACATAGGGCAGGATCTCATCCTTGCGCTCGGCATCGAGCGACGCCAGCGGCTCGTCCATCAGCAGCAGCCTGGGACCGGCAAGCAGTGCGCGGCCGATGGAGACGCGCTGCTTTTCACCGCCCGACAGCGCACCGGTGCGCCGATCGAGCAGAGACTCGATGCCGAGCAGCTCGACGATGACCGACGGTTCGATCCGCCGCTCTTTGCGCGGCGTGAACCAGCGCCCGAAAAGCAGGTTCTGCCGCACGCTCAGGTGCGGAAACAGCCGCGGCTCCTGAAACACGTAGCCGACCCGGCGCCGGTGGCGGGGCACGAAGATGCGCTCCTCGGTGTCGACCAGAGCGATGCCGTCGACGGCGATACGCCCCCGCTCCGGCCGGATCAGGCCGGCGATGGCGTTGATGACCGACGTCTTGCCTGCACCGGAGCGGCCGAACAGCGCGGTCAAGCCGTCACCTGCGCGAAATCGCACGTCGAGCCGGAATGTTCCCAGCCGGTGCGAGATGTCGACTTCCAGCATCGGTCAAGCGCCGGACAGACGGCGGCCGACGCTGCGCGCAAACACTTCGGCGAGCAGCAGCGCGAGCATCGACACGATGACCGAGACGATCGTCAGCCGCAGCGCCTGAGCGTCGCCGCCCGGCACCTGGGTGAACGTATAGATCGCTGAAGGAAGCGTCTGCGTCTCGCCCGGAATGTTGGAAACGAACGTGATGGTGGCGCCGAACTCGCCGAAGCTGCGCGCAAACGCGAGGATCATCCCCGCGAACAAGCCCGGCAGCATCAACGGCAGCGTGACGGCGAAAAAGACCCAGACGGGGGATGCGCCGAGCGTGCCGGCCGCATCCTCCAGGCCGCGATCCACCGCCTCAATGGAAATCCGGATGGCCCGCACCATCAGCGGGAACCCCATGACTGCGCCGGCGAGGGCGGCACCGGTCCAGCGGAACGCGAACACCAGTCCCAGGCGCTGCTCGAGAAGATGGCCGAGCGGACCGTTTCGTCCAAACAGCAGCAGGAGAACGTAGCCGGTGACCACCGGCGGCAGGACGAGGGGCAAGTGCACCAGACCGTCGAGCAGAGACTTGCCCCAGAAGCGTCCGCGCGCCAGCGCCACTGCGACCAGAATGCCCAGCGGCAAGCTCCACAGCATCGCCGCAAGCGCCACCCGCAGGCTCAGCTGTATCGCGCTCACTTCGTCCGCGGAAAGGTCGAGCATCGCCGAGTCGGAGTCAGTCGAGAACGGTGAAGCCCTGCTTCTGGAAAGCGGGAGCGGCCGCCTGCGACTTCAGATAGTCGACGTAGGGAGCGGCGGCGGGGTTGCCGGAGGCGGCCGTCACGGCGACCGGGTAGACGATCGGGGGATGCGAGGACGCGGGAAAGACGCCGGCGATCCTCACGCCGTTCTCCGCCGCCGCATCGGTCTGATAGACGATCCCCAGGGGTGCCTCGCCGCGGGCCACCAGGATCAAGGCGGCGCGCACATTTTCGGCAGGGGCCACCTTGTTCGCCACGGTGCTCCACACGCCAAGCTTTTCGAGCGCGGCCTTGCCGTATTTTCCGGCCGGGACCGAGGCCGGATCGGCCATCGCAAGGCGTCCGCCGCCGAGAGCCGCGGCCAGCGCAAACTCCGGACCGATGTCGACGCGGGCCGTGCTGTTCGAGGGAGCGATCAGCACCAGGCGGTTACCGACCAGGTTCGAGCGGGTCTCCGGCCGGATCAGCTTGCGCGCCGCCAGATAGTCCATCCACTCCAGAT
>Ga0070734_10004627_pt1 | contig 12883 bp, 11 predicted proteins | sample Coa_R1_8_FD_66444 | JGI IMG/M metagenome (GOLD analysis project Ga0070734, IMG submission 66444) | Surface soil microbial communities from Centralia Pennsylvania, which are recovering from an underground coalmine fire - Coalmine... | ecosystem: Environmental > Terrestrial > Soil > Unclassified ...
GGCCCGCTACACTGAGCTCACCGCCGACCAGAAGCTCCTGGTGAAGCAACTCAAGCTCGATCTACCGTCTCAGCCACCACCGCGCATCACCGCGCCGGCAGGCAAGCCAGTGCGCGCTGCAATCCAGCCGGTGTAGTGGAGACTTTCGGGGAGCAGGCATTGATTTTATTCGCTTTTTCTCCCCAATTGGCTAAGTTGGGCTAAGGCGGGCTTATGACAGGCGTGTTGTCACTCCGCGATAGCAGTGTCACAGCAGCCTGACATTTGTGGTATCGGGGCTGCCGGTGATCGCTGCTCCGGTTCACAGCCGCCACAGCTCGATGCCGGTAGGGCGGCCTTCCCGATTGAGCGCCCCTCGAAGGTCGAGGACAACTCCCGACTTGTTCTTGAGCAACCCTGTAACCAGCGACCATCCGCCACGGACGAAAGATTGATGAGCCACGGCGAGGATCACTGCGTCGGCGGGAAGCAGCGCGTCCGGGGCCATGACATCGATCCCATATTCGCGCGTCGCCTCCTCGGCGATCGCCAGCGGATCGTGAACCTGCGTCCTGACACCGAATGACTTCAATTCGCCGACGATATCCACCACCTTGGAATTGCGGATGTCCGGCACGTTCTCCTTGAAGGTCAACCCCAGCACCGTCACTGTGGCGTCACTCGCGCCGGTGCGCAGCAACAGCCGCACGCATTCGTGGGCGACGCGGTAGCCTACGCCATCGTTGATGCGCCGACCAGCGAGAATGACCTCCGGGTGATAGCCGGCGCGCTCGGCCCGATGGGTGAGATAATAGGGGTCGACCCCGATGCAGTGGCCGCCCACGAGCCCCGGGAAGAACGGCAGAAAATTCCACTTTGTCCCCGCCGCTGCAAGCACATCACCAGTATCGATGCCGAGCCGGTGACAGATCGCCGAGAGTTCGTTCATGAGCGCGATGTTGAGGTCGCGTTGGGTATTTTCGAGCACTTTGGCGGCCTCCGCGACCTTGATGGACGGTGCCCGGTGGACGCCTGCGCGCACCACCGAGCCGTAGACGTCGGCAATCACGTTGAGGGTCTTTTCGTCCTGGCCGGCCACCACTTTCTTGATGGTCTCGAAGCGGTGGGCCTTGTCGCCCGGATTGATGCGCTCCGGCGAATAGCCGACGGTGAAATCGAGGCCGGCGGTGAAGCCTGATGCCTGCTCCAGCACCGGAACGCACTCCTCCTCGACGGCACCGGGATAGACGGTCGATTCGTAAACCACGATGTCGCCGCGCTTGAGCGCCACTCCGACGCTGCGCGAGGCCGCCAGCATGGCGCCGAGATCAGGACGACACGCGTCATCGATCGGCGTCGGCACGGTGACGATATGGAAATCGGCGTCCCGGAGCTTTTCTGCATCGGCGGTGATAAGGAGCGAAGGAAGCCGGAGATCTTCTGCATCGATCTCGCGCGTCCGGTCGCACCCGCTGCTCAATTCGTCGATCCGGCGCCGGTCGATGTCAAAGCCGATCACCGGCGCCCCGGACCGGGCGAACGCGACCGCGACCGGCAGGCCGACGTAGCCAAGGCCGATGACGGATATTTTGCGGTGGTGCGTCACGTTGGTTTCCTGCCTTCTGGTGGTTCCGCGAAACCGGACCTACGCTCGGCCGTGAAATCGCGGGCCGGCCGCATGAATCAACCCGCATCAGCGGGGAATCAGCTTGTCAATCGTTCAGGTGCGGGAGATTGCGTCACCGGTGGCACCTTCCAGCAATCCAGCCATGACTGAGCCATCAATACATTCCACAGCCAATGTCCGGCGTTGCGAGCGCCTTGAAGGTGGGAGTTCAATGTCTCGGACACGACATCTGCATCGAACAGGCCCTGCGCCTTCAACCGCCCGCGTTCGAGCAGGTCGCCCGCAAACGTGCGCAGCGGCCCCCGCAGCCACGAGTCGATCGGAACACCGAAGCCGGTCTTCGGCCGATCCACGAGCGCCGGCGGAACATGCCGATAAAGGACCTGCCGCAGTAGCCACTTTCCCCGCCCGTTGCGCATCTTCATGAACAATGGCACACGACAGGCGAAATTCACGACATCGAGGTCCAGAAACGGCACCCGCGTTTCCAGCGACACCGCCATTGCGGCTCGATCGACCTTCGTCAAAATGTCGTCGGTCAGATAGCCGAGCGCATCGGCCACCATCATGCGCTCGGCGAAATCCGCGACGACCTCGCGGGACGGCATCTCGCTATCGCTCCAAGTTGGCGGTTCCGACCCGCCCAGGACTGTTCGGCTTGGATTGAGGTCCACAGACGACAGACGCTGATAAAGCTCGTCCTCATTTTCTGCGTCGATCAGGGCGGCCAGCTTGGCAAAATGATCTCCGACCCTTCGCAACCTCGTCCACTGCGGCAGCAGCGGGCTAATCCCACGCGCAAGAGCGCTGAAAAATTCCGGACCTGCCGTCTTGATGGCAGCGGATGCACACCTGCGCAATCCGACCGGCATTGTGCTGAGATACCGCCACAGCCGTGGACCGAGGACATGCCGATTGTAGCCGCCGAACATTTCATCACCGCCGTCTCCCGACAGAGCGACTGTGACATGGCGGCACGCCAGCTGCGACACCAGAAACGTGGGAATCTGGGATGAATCCGCAAACGGCTCATCGTAGATATTCGGCAACTGCGGAATGACCTTACGAACCGTTGCGTCGTCGACATAGAGTTCGGTGTGGTCGGTCCGAAGATGTTTTGACACGGCGGCAGCGGCACGCGCCTCATCGTAGCTGTCGTCGGCGAACCCGATCGTGAAGGTGCGCACCGGCTGATAAGAGTGTTTCTGGAGTAGGGCCACGACTGTCGTTGAATCGAGCCCGCCCGACAGGAAGGCCCCGAGCGGAACATCTGATAAACATTGCCGCCGTACCGCAGCCGAAAGAACCTGTTCAAGTTCTTCGACGCCGGCGGCCTCGTTGATGATGGGGGCGCGGCTGCCGGCCTGCACCGCATCAGCCAATCGCCAATAGGGCTGCGGCACACCCGCGCGGGATCGGCTCGGGTCAAGAGGCAACGACAGAAAAGTACCCGGCGGCAGCTTCTTGACGCCGGCCCAAATCGTAAAGGGCGTCGCAATACAAGAACGACGCACGAACAACGTCAGAGCGTTGCGATCGATCCGCGGCGACCAATCGGGATGCGCCGCCACGGCTTTGAGCTCCGACGCGAACACGAAATCGCGGCCCACGGTTCCGTAGTACAGCGGCTTCTCCCCGAAGCGATCGCGCGCCAGCGTCAGGGTGTTGTCGCGCCGATCGAACAGCGCCAAGGCGAACATGCCGATGTATCGCTCGAGTGCCCCGCGTACGCCCCAGCGCCGGATCGCGATCAGGAGGGTTTCCGTGTCGCAATGGCCGCGCCAAGCCGGCCGCTCGCCCGCCGCCGCGAGTTCTGCTCGAACATCGAGATGATTGTAGAATTCGCCGTTGAAGACGATGGTCAGCTGACCACAATCGCTGGACATCGGTTGCGCACCGGCCGACGTCAGATCGATGATCGATAGCCGCCGATGGCCCAACGCTAGACCGGCCGCTTCGTCGACAAACACACCCCCGGCATTCGGGCCTCGATGGGAGAGGTTACCGGTCATGCGTTCGGCAATATGTTGCAACCGGTCGGCGTTAGACCCGCCAAAAGAACACAAACCAGCTACGCCGCACATAAGTTTCTTCCGAGCTTGAGTGGCTTCTGGCGCTTGCTGATTGCGCTGGTGCTAAGCCGAGGGCATGCGCGGGGCAGCCGTCAGCCCTTCTCAGCTGCTTCTGCCCTCGTCCCGAATTGAATTGCGTCGCCCGTCCGTTTGACCTCCTGTACCTCCCTCGATGAACCAGATCCGCCGGCCGAAGGCAGCTCATACAGCCGGTCGAGTCGGTACGAACGGGTGTGCGCCGATATCACGTGCAAACTCAAAGCCTACGCTACTAGCTTGCCCCTACGCCGCTGCGATGGCATCGCCGTCGAGCACCACTCGAACCTTGCGGCCCAGCAAATCCAACAAAATCGCCACCCGCTCGCGATCCGCCATGCCTTCGAACAAACCCAGACACGCGGCGAATGCGCCCTCGACAACGCGGATCTTTTCGCCGGGTGCGAATCTAGGCCCAAGATCAAGCTCCACGAAACCTGCAGCGTTGTGTCGGCCCTGCAGTTCGTCAATGACGACAGCCGGCAGCGCCGCCGGCTCGTCTCCCCGACACACCAACTGCGATACTCCAACGGTGGACTGGATCGAGCGCCACCGCTGCGTCAGCATGTCGATGGCAACGAACAGATAGCGCGGGAACAACGGAGCTGGAACGATCTCGACCCGTCGCGCGTGGCGCCGTCGCTTGAGATAGCGTGGGAGATAGGTCGAATAGCCCTGGCGCTCCAGGTGCGAAGCGGCCTTGGTCTCCGCATGGGGATGTGTGTGCACCACATACCAGCAGGACGACACGTTCATGCGACCTCCTGCAACTCGCTGGCGCGCAAATGAAGGAATGCGGGAACGAACACGCGTTCGGCGCCGAACTTCGCCATCGTCGCCTGGGCAATGGCAAAACTATGAGGCGTCAGATAGTACGCGTACCGCCGAGCGGGCGACCGGCTGACCTTGACCAGCCTGTTCTTGGCGCAGCGCCTAAAGCAGGCGTTGGCAAGTCCAAGCACGGCGTCGAGCTCAGAGGCCACCCACCGCTGAGACTGCTCTCCACCACGCTCGACATATTCGAGCAGCCCGAGAACGATCCGGGCCTGCTCAATAACGCTCGCCTTTGACTCCTCAGCCATAGGCCCCCCGCCCTTGGAAGGCGTGCACCTTATGGCGTTCATATCGTGAACGTCAAGCCCCTCCGTTCACATTGTGAACATTGGCTCAAATCTGTAGTCGACCGTGAGTCTCGCCATGTTCAGCCCTTGAACTCCACTCATGTTCGTGGCATGAACGTAGCGTCCAACGGGGTGGCGGCTAGTTATGTCGAACGCCAAAGGTCCTGGCAAGGCTGGTGATCCGGCAATTCTTCTCGGCGTACTCTCGGCCGTCGAGTCGGATGCGTGTGTCACTCAGCGCAAGCTGTCTGGTGATCTCGGCATCGCGCTAGGTCTTGCCAATGCCTATCTGCGGCGTTGCGTGCGAAAGGGCTGGATCAAGATAGGTCAGGTGCCGATGCGCCGTTACGCCTATTACCTGACTCCGCGCGGGTTCAGCGAAAAGGCGCGGCTGACCGCCGAATATCTGAGCTGGAGTCTAGAGTTTTTCCGGCGCGCCCGGAACGACGCGGCAAAGTCATTCGGTGAGGCCAAGTCACGCGGGCAGCAACGGTTCGTCCTGGTTGGCGCTGGTGATCTCGCCGAGGTGGTCGTGTTGTCAGCCATCCATGCGGATGTCGACGTCATCGGTATTCTCGACGATCGTGCATCTGCAGATCGATGTGCCGGCAGGCCTGTGTTTCGCTCCGTCGACGCGCTTGCGGCTTTTGCGAGGCAGCAATCGATCTGCGTTGATGCCCTGATGATCACAGCAACTCGCGCTCCGTTGGAGGCTTGTTCCGACGCCCTGGCGTTGGCTGCAGATCTCGGGATTCCTGCTACACCGGATCGCGTACTCTTGCCGAGTGTCCTAAAAATTTCGTGGCCTGAGGTCGAGGCGAAGGGGACGCACGGCCGATGAACGCGTGGTAGACTGAAATTGAGCGCTGAGGTCGGACGAACGGCTGCGGATCATCTCCAATCCGCCGGCCGATTTGGTGGGACAGATCCAATCTCTCGCTTCACGGGAACGGATACAAGTCCTGCTTGAGATACTCGGTCGGAAGGCGCCGACCGTGCTTGATTCGACGGTGGTCGTCCCCGCTTGAGGGGCGGGTTTGACTTGTCTACCTGGTGGTAAGCTGCCACCTGGTGTGCGGTAGCTTTTGCGCTAATGCTTGATCGAACACTTGGATTTTTTAGCTGAATGAGCCGCACCCACTTCAGTTGAAAATGTACCTGACTGCTGGTGTGAATTTGTTCCAGGCTTCGAGGTCGCGGCGAGCCCTGATAACAACGCTTCACTTCATCCCGCGCATTTGTCGTGTTTTTCGTCCGACCGCGGCCGTAATTCAAGAACGCGGCTTTTAACCTGCGGCGACATCCAACAACACCGACGCTGAGATTGGAGCGGTGTTCATGCGGCCCCGCCTATGCCCGAGGTGAGCGTCATTGTCACGGGCTACAACAGTGCCCCCACGATCGTTCAAGCCATAGACAGTGTGCGTGCTCAGACTGTCGGCGATTTCGAGCTGATCTTCGTTGATGATGCGTCGACGGACAATACAGTAGCGCTCGTTGAATCCATTGCAGATCCGCGCATACGCATCATTCGGAATTCGAAGAACCGTGGCATCGGTGGCGCGAAGAATGTCGGAATTAAAGCAGCGCGGGGCGACTACATTGCGTTCCTCGATTCTGACGATACCTGGACGCCGCACAAGCTTGCGATTCAGCTTCCGGCCGTAAAATTAAGTGTTGGCCGACCGCCATTGGCATTTGCTGCGTTCTGGGTTCACAGAATCGGTGTCCCGACGGCGTCGCTGCGCTGCCCGCGTTGCTATGGAACATGGTTGAGATCGTTGCTGATGGGGGAGAATCTCAGCCTCGGGTCGACCCTTCTCGCAGCCAGAGATTGTTTCGAGACGGTCGGCCTGTTCGACGAACGCCTGATCCGGTTGGAAGATCGCGACTGGACGATTCGGTACCTGCTGCGCTGGGATGAGCTTACTTTGGTGTCTGAGCCCCTTGCTCACATCAATAACAGCGGTTGGCCGCGGGCCGAAACAATCGAGCGTTCGGTTGAAGATCTCTATTGCGCGCACGAGAAAGCTCTACAGCAGCATGGGTCGAAGCTTGCGCGCTTGTTCCGAGCAAGTCTCGATTTTGAGGTCGCAGTCGCCTACTATCGTGCTGGCCGGCCGATCGCGGCGACGCGACGTGTGGCCGTCGCTGTAGTGAGGCATCGATCCTTCGCTGGCTATCTGGCTGGCCGAGCGCGGCGCAAGCTCGTCGAGCGCGATTTTGCGTGAACTCATTCCTCACTCTTTAGCTCTCTTGCGATGATCGCCATCGATCTGTCGACGGAAGCGGCCGCGTTGCGCGACGCGCGCGTGCTGGTGACTGGCGCCGACGGCTTCATCGGCTCGCACTTGGTCGAGGCGCTGGTCCGTGCGGGTGTTAATGTTCGCGCTTTTGTGTTTTATAACTCGTTCAACTCTTGGGGTTGGTTGGATACTGCCGATCAGACCATACGGGATGAGCTTGATGTGTTTGCGGGCGACATTCGCGACAATGCGGGGGTCCACTCCGCGATGGCAGGATGCGACGTTGTTCTTCATCTCGCGGCCCTGATCTCAATTCCATTTTCTTATCACTCGCCAGAAACCTTTATCGCTACAAATGTGGTTGGCACGCTTAACGTCGTGCAGGCCGCGCGTAATCTCGGGGTCCGGCGCGTGGTCGTGACATCGACCAGCGAGGTGTACGGCACGGCCCGATTCGTTCCTATTCGGGAAGACCATCCGCTGCAGGGCCAGTCGCCCTACGCCGCAACCAAGATCGGTGCTGATCAGCTGGCGCAGTCGTTCTTTCTTTCCTATGCAACGCCGGTCGTTATCTTACGGCCCTTCAACACATACGGCCCGCGTCAGTCGGCCCGTGCCGTGATCCCCACCATTGCCACGCAACTCCTTAGCGGCGCTCGTCGTATCAAGCTCGGCGCGCTGCATCCGACCCGCGACTTCTCGTTCGTCGCCGATACAGTACGCGGCTTTGCCCGCGCCGCGGTCGCCGACAGTATCCTGGGCGAGGTGATCAATATCGGGTCCGGCTTCGAGATCAGCGTCGGCGATACAGCTGCCTTGATCGCGGAGACGCTCGGTATCGAACTCGAGATCGAGAGTGACGCCGAGCGCATCCGGCCGGCTGCGAGCGAGGTCAAGCGCCTGTTTGCCGGTATCGACAAGGCGGACCGGCTCATGGGGTGGCGGCCGCTCTATTCCGGGCGAGATGGCTTCCGTCGCGGCCTCGAGGAGACCATCGCCTGGTTAGCGGACCCGGCGAATCTCAGCCGTTACAAAGCGGACCGCTACAACATCTAGACCGCACGATCCTGCAACCTATGCCGTTACAGCTTGCATCCGGCAATCGTGGCATCGGCCCTTCGGGGCACCAGGCTGCGGGGATCGACCCGCGCGAGGTCGTGCGCCGCATTCGCGCCGTGCTGCCGGCGGCGGAAGCGCGCGCGGCGCTGCATGAGCCGCGCTTTTCCGGCAACGAGCGAAAATATCTCGCCGATTGCATCGACACCAATTGGGTGTCCTATGGCGGCCAATACGTGAGCCGGTTCGAGGCCGCACTGGCCGCATCCTGCGACGTCAGGCACGCGGTCGCGGTGACGAGCGGAACCGTCGCGCTTCAGGTCGCCGCGCAGCTTGCCGGGGTCGAGCCGGGCGACGAGGTTCTGCTGCCCGCCCTCACCTTTGTGGCCAGCGCCAATTCGATCGTCCATGCCGGCGGCATTCCGCACTTCGTCGACGCCGACGAGATGACGCTTGGAATTTCTCCGACGGCGCTTGCGGCGCATCTCGACCGCATTGGCGTGCGGCGCAATGGCGGATGCTACAATGCCAGAACCGGGCGGCGGATGGCGGCAGTGATGCCGGTGCACATTTTCGGCCATCCGGTCGACATGGACGCAGTGACGGAGGTCGCAGGCGCGTTCGGCCTCGGGGTCATCGAGGATGCGACGGAGGCGCTCGGCAGCCGCTACAAGGGTCGAGCGTGCGGCTCGCTCGCTCGGTTGTCAGCGCTGAGCTTCAACGGCAACAAGATCGTTACCACCGGCGGGGGCGGTGCGATCCTCACCGACGACAGCGCGCTCGCCGAGCGGATTCGCCATCTCACGACCACGGCCAGGCAGCCGCACCGCTGGGCGTTCGTGCACGACGAGGTCGGGTGGAATTATCGCCTACCCAACATCAACGCCGCCCTCGGTCTGGCGCAGATCGAGCAACTTCCGGGCATGCTCGCCGCGAAGCGCCGCCTGTGGCAGCGCTACGCCGAGGCCTTTGCCGACTTCTCCGGCGTCCGCATTTTTTGCGAGGCGCCGTTCGCCGAGAGCAACCACTGGCTGACGGCGTTGGTGCTCGAGCGCGGCCGGGAGGACCGGCTCGAGTCGATCCTAGCGGCGACCAATGACGCCGGCCTGATGACGCGACCGGCGTGGATGCCGATGCATCAGCTCGCGATGTATCGCGACAATCCGCGGGCGACGTTGCCAGTCACCGAGAGCTTGGCGTTGCGCATCGTCAATCTTCCCTCGAGTCCGTTCCTCGCCCCGCCATGACCCGGCCGCTCGCGGTATGTGCCGTTTCCGGAGGCCGCGCCGACTACGGCCTGCTGGTGTCGCCATTGCGCGCCATGCGGCGCGATCCCGCATTCGCAGTGAGCCTCGTGCTGACCGGACAGCATCTGGTGGCGAGGGCGGGCGACACCGCGGCGCGCGCGCGCGCTGACGGGTTTGCCGTCACGGCCGAGGTCGACATGGGGCTGGCCGGCGACGATCCCGTCGCAGTGACCCAGGCGGCGGGCCGCGGCCTTGCCGGAATGGCCGAGGTGCTGGCGCGCTTGACGCCGGATCTGCTGCTCCTGCTCGGCGACCGCTACGAGATCCTCTGCGCGGCGGTCGCGGCCACCATCGCCCGGGTGCCGATCGGTCACATCGCCGGCGGCGATGTGACCGAAGGCGCGTTCGACGATGCGTTCCGCCACGCCGTCACCAAGATGGCGCATCTCCATTTCGTCACCAACGCGGACGCGGCACGGCGGGTGCGCCAGCTCGGCGAGCCGGCGGATCGCATCCATGTCGTCGGCAGCCCCGGCCTCGACCTGATCCGCACCGCGATGCCGCCGTCCCGCGCCGAGCTGTTCGCCTCGGTGCGGCTGGAGCCGCGACGCTTCAACATCTTGGTTACGTTCCACCCGGTGACGCTCGCCGCCGACAGCCTGCGCCAGCTCGACGAGTTGCTCGCCGCCCTGGCGTTGCTGGGCGACGACGTCGCCATCCTGTTCACTGGATCCAACGCCGACCCCGAGGCCGGGGCGATCGAGCGGCGAGTGCAGGACTTCGTCGCCGGCCACGGCGGCGCGGCGTTCGTGCCTTCGCTTGGCGCCGAGCGTTTCTTTGCAGCGTTGACCCACATGAACGTCTTCGTCGGCAATTCATCGAGCGGCCTCTATGAGGCGCCGAGCTTCGGCATCCCGACGGTCAATGTCGGCGACCGCCAGAAGGGGCGGCTCAAGGCCACCTCAGTGATCGACTGCCCGCCGCAACGCGGCCCGATCAGCGAAGCGATTGCGCAGGCCCTTGCGCGCGGCCGGCAGCCGACCGTCAATCCCTATGGCGACGGCCACGCTGGCGAACGGATCGTCGCGGTGCTCAAGACGGTATCGGAACCCACCGCCCTGTTGCGTAAGGCGTTCGTCGACGTGCTGGCCGCATGACCATGTCGCACACCACCCTGTCACGGACCTATGTGATCGCGGAAGCGGGCGTCAATCATGACGGCCGCGTTGACGACGCACTGGCGCTGATCGATGCGGTGGCGGCGGCGGGCGCCGATTGCGTCAAGTTCCAGACCTTTCGCGCCGATGCGCTGGCATCGGCACACGCGCCGAAGGCCGACTATCAGAAGCGCACGACGCAAGCCGAGGAATCGCAGCGCGAGATGTTGGCGCGGCTCGAGCTGCCACGCGATGCCTATCCCGGCCTGTTGACGCGGGCACGCGAGCGCGGCCTCGCCTTTCTGTCGACCCCTTTCGACGGCGATTCGCTCCGGTATCTGGTCGAGCTCGGGCTGCCCTGCATCAAGATCGGCTCAGGTGATCTGACCAACGCGCCGCTGCTGCTCGAACTCGCGCGCACCGGCCGCTCAGTGGTGCTCTCGACCGGCATGGCGACGCTCGCCGAGGTTGAGGAGGCATTGTCGGTGCTGGCGTTCGGCTACGCCGCCCGCGTCGAAGCGCCCTCGCGCCAAGCCTTCCGGGCCGCCTGGGCGGACGCGCCGACGCGCGCAGTGCTCGCCGATAAGGTCGTGCTGCTTCACTGCGCCACCGAGTATCCGGCGCCGGCAGTGGCGGCCAACCTACGTGCGATCGACACACTGGCGGCGGCGTTCGGGCTTCCGGTCGGCTATTCGGATCACACGCTCGGCATCGAGATCGCGGTGGCCGCGGTGGCGCGCGGCGCCGTGATGATCGAGAAGCACCTGACCCTCGATGCCAGCCGCGTGGGACCGGATCACGCAGCCTCGCTCGAGCCGGCCGAGTTCGGCCGAATGGTGCAGGCGATCCGCAATGTCGAGAGCGCGCTCGGCGACGGCCGCAAGGTGCCGCAGCCGGCCGAGCTCAAAAACGTTGCGATCGCCCGCAAGTCGCTGGTCGCGGCGCGACCGATTGCAGCGGGCGAAACCCTGACCGCCGAGAACGTGACGGTCAAGCGGCCGGGTGGCAGCCTGGCGCCGATCGTCCTGTGGGACTTGATCGGCCGCACCGCCGCGCGCCGCTACGAGGCCGACGAGGCAATCGAGCCGTGAACCGGGTCATCGTCCTCGGCGCAGGAGGCCACGCACGGGTGCTGGTGGAAGCATTGCGCGCTCGCGATATCGATATTGATGGCTTCATCACCAATCAGCCGGAATGCGGGACCGGCGTGATGGCGAGCCTCGCCCGCATCGGCAACGACCAGGACTTGATGGCTCGCGAACGGCAGGGCATTACGCTGGTCAACGGCGTCGGCTCGATCGGCCGAGCCGATGTGAGACGCGCCGTGTTCGAGACCTTCCGGGCCGCCGGCTTCTCGTTTGCCTCGGTGATCCACCCAACCGCCATGATCGCATCCGACGTGACGATCGGCGAGGGCGCCCAGGTCATGGCTGGAGCGATCCTGCAGTGCGGCGTGCGCATCGGCGTGAACGCCATCATCAACACCGGCGCCATCGTCGATCACGATAGCCGCATTGGCGATCATGCCCATGTCGCGCCAGGAGCGTCGCTGGCGGCCGATGTGGTGGTTGGCGCGGGGGCACATGTCGGCGCCGGTGCAACCATCATCCAGGGCCGCCGCGTCGGCAACGAAGCGATTGTTGGAGCCGGCGCGGTCGTGGTCGACGACGTGCCGGACCGAACGATTGCAAGAGGTGTTCCGGCGCGGGCCGCGGTGGCATCGAGCGGCTGAATGCGCGACATCAGGGACATCTTCGTCGGCCCGGACTGCACCATCCTGCAGGCGATGGAGCGGATCGAGTACGGCTCGGCCCAGATCGTGGTCGTGGTCGACGCCGCGGACCGTCTGTTGGGAACGGTAACCGACGGCGACGTTCGGCGCGCCATCCTGCGCGGCGCCGCGCTCGATCAACCAGTCTCGACCGTGATGAATGCCAGCCCATTGACGTTTGCGGAAACCGGCGGGCACGAAGCGGCTTTCACGCTCATGCGCGAGCACAGCGTTCATCAGCTGCCGGTGGTCGATGGCGAGCGACGCGTGGTGGGCCTGATCACGCTCGATGCGGTGCTGCACGGCCTGCGTGAGAATGGTCTCGTGGTGCTCATGGCCGGCGGTCTTGGCACGCGGCTGCGGCCGCTGACGGAAATGACCCCGAAGCCGCTGCTGCCAATCGGCGGCCGCCCGCTGATCGAGATCACCATCGACAACCTGGCGCGCCAGGGTTTTGGACGCTTCGTGCTGTCAGTGAACTACCGGGCCGAGATGTTCCACGCGCACTTCGGCAATGGCCAGCGCTTCGGCGTGCACATCGACTATGTGGTCGAATCCGAACGGCTTGGGA
>Ga0070734_10004629_pt1 | contig 12881 bp, 11 predicted proteins | sample Coa_R1_8_FD_66444 | JGI IMG/M metagenome (GOLD analysis project Ga0070734, IMG submission 66444) | Surface soil microbial communities from Centralia Pennsylvania, which are recovering from an underground coalmine fire - Coalmine... | ecosystem: Environmental > Terrestrial > Soil > Unclassified ...
TGGGCGGCGGCGGGGTGGACGGGGCCATCCACCGGGCCGCGGGGCCGGGGCTCCTGGAGGAATGCCGTAAGATGGGCGGCTGCGCCACGGGCGACTGCAAGGCCACGAAGGGCTATTTGTTGCCCGCCCGGTGGGTTTTCCACGCGGTCGGACCGGTTTGGGAAGGCGGCGGCCGGGGGGAGGATGGGCTCCTGGCCTCCTGCTACCGCAAGGCCCTGGACCTGGCAGGACAGATGTCCCTTCAGACGATCGCCTTTCCCGCCATCAGCTGCGGGGTCTACCACTTTCCCATTCCCCGGGCCTGCGCCATCGCCTGGAAGGAAATACAGAAAGGCCTTTCCCGGAACCCCCAACTGGAAAAAGTCATCCTGGCTTGTTTTGAGGACGAGGTTTACGAGGCCTACAGGCGCCTGGCTAGGCCTTGAGCGAAACCATGTCGATCACGAAACGGTAACGGACGTCGTTCTTCAGCATCCGCTCGAAGGCCTCGTTGATCTTCTGCATGGGGATGACTTCCACGTCGGCGCCCAGGCCCTTGGCGGCGCAGAAATCCAGCATCTCCTGGGTTTCCATGACGCCGCCCACCTGCGACCCCGAGACCTTGCGTCGTTTGCCGGTGAGGGCGAAGGGAACGATGGAAGGAGCCTTGGCCGGAAGGCCCACCAGGGCCAGGGTGCCGTCCCTCTTTAAAAGTTCGGCGTATTTCGTCAGGTCATGGTCCGCCGAGACGGTGTCCACGATCAAATCAAAAAAACCGGCCAGGTCCGAGAAGCTCTTGGGGTTGGACATATCGGCCAAGGCCTTGGCGCCCAAACGGGCCGCGTCGTCCTTTTTCTTGGAAGAGGAACTCAAGACCGTCACCTCCGCCCCCATCGCCGCGGCCAGTTTGACGCCCATGTGACCCAGCCCGCCCAAACCTAAGACACCCACTTTTTTGCCGGGCCCGGCGCCCCACTGCTTGAGCGGGGAATAGGTCGTAATGCCGGCACAAAGCAAGGGTGCCGCTTCCTGGGGTTTCAACTTGGGGGAAATTTTGAGGGCATAGTTCTCATCCACCACCACCTTGGTGGAATAGCCGCCGTAAGTGGGTTTTCCGGTCTCCTTCTCCACGCCGCCGTAGGTCCAGGTGATGACCCCTTCGCAGTACTGCTCCAGGCCTTCCTTGCAGGAAGGGCAGCTGCGGCAGGAATCCACGAAGACCCCCACGCCCGCCGTATCGCCCGGCTTGAACTTCGAAACCTTGTTTCCCACGGCTTCCACTTTGCCCACGATCTCGTGTCCGGGCACCATGGGATAAGCGTTGTCGAAACCCCATTCGCCGCGCACCTGGTGCAGGTCCGAATGGCAGACCCCGCAGAAGTGGATGTCGATCAGGACGTCGTGGGGCCCGGGTTCGCGGCGCTGAAGGTCAAAGGGTTTCAAGGGTTCCTTGGATTGATGGGCGGCATAGGCTTTGGCCGATGGCATGTTTCCTCCCGGAGATCATTTCTAAGCGAACAAGAATTCTATGCAGTTTATCCGTAATCAATTTGGGGCCTTGGGCCCCAATATGGAAAATGGCATGATCCTCATTGGTTTTATCGGGCGAAGCCCGATTTTTCAAAAGTGAAAATGAGGATAATGGATGGGATGGTTTGGGGGCAAGCCGTGAGGCCTTAAATTCGAAGAAAGCGCTTTTATCACCCGGCTTGCGGCCGTGTAAACTAGGAGGGAATCGAAAGACCGGTTTACGACAGAGGGAGGATTTGAATGAAGAAATTCTTTTTGCCCGTCCTGGTGTTATGTGGCACGGGTCTGGCGCTGGTTTGGGCGGATAGCCTGCCCCCGGTGAAGGTCGAAGGCCACATGAGCGCGGCCACGATCACGATGCCCACCCCGGCAACCACGCCCAAAGTCCACCACCATCAAAAGAAATGGAACGCCAGTGGCTTTGGTTGGACCCGACCGGCCTCCTTTGGGCCCACCCCGACGCCCACTCCCGGATTAACACCCACCCCGACCACGGTTTTTGAAGGCGGCCAAACCCACATCAACTATTAGGCCTGTGGCGCGGTTTTTCGGCGGCCCCCCGGATGGGAACGGAGAAGGAAAGGGTGAAGCCGAAAACCTTCTTCCGGCCCTTCTTCCATTCCCAGGCCGGTTCGGCGGGTTCGTGGCGGTTCACGAAGGCCTGAAGAGTGGGCGTCCATTGGCGGTTGTCCTGCAGGACGGTGTATAGCCGGGGCGCCTTCATTTCCAAGGCAAGGCCTTTGGGAAGGCGGGAGGGACCCAGGGTGAGGGGTGTGGACTGGGCTTCCGCAATACGGATGTTGGCCGGCGCCTTCGCCGGGATTTTTCCCCTTTTCGCGCCTAACTGATAAAAGCTCCCCTGCCAGTCCTTGTAGGGAAGGCCCAGGACCAGCCGCAGGTGGATCGCCTTCACCGTTTCCAGCGGAGTTAGGGTGAAGCGCAGGCGGACGCCCTTTTTCGTCATTTTGGCCAGGGTTTGGAGCCCCACCCGCCCCTGGCCTTTGAGCGGAACAACGCCGTAGGACCCCTGGGGCCTTACCGCCAGACTTTGTTTCGCCCAACCTTCGGTGAAAATTTCGGGTGCCATCCAGGCGACGGTTTTCGGGCCAAGGGTGATCGCCACCGACTGGTTCGGGAGAACTTTCAGGACCAATCCGGCTTTCGGTGAAGTTTTCATTTTTCCCTTTCGGTGCCGTTCCCTAGCTGGCGCGGATTTTTTGGGAAGGGATCAAGAAAGGCGAAAGCGCGATCCCGACCAGGAAGCCGCCCACGTGGGCCCAGAAGGCCACCCCGCCCAGGGTGGGGTCCGAATGGGTGGCCATGAAGTATTGCTCCAGGAACCAGATGCCCACCACGAAAAAGGCCCGGGCGGGGATGGAAAAGATGGGGAAGATCAGGAAAAAGAACTGGAGGCGCATTTTCTGCCAGGGAAAGATCACCATATAGAGGGCGCAGATGCCCGAGATGGCGCCGGAGGCGCCCACCAGGGGAAGGGTGGAATGGGGATCGATCATGTATTGCAGGAAACAGGCGCCCAATCCCGCCATGAAATAAGCGAGGAGGTAGTTGAAGCCCCCCAGCCGGTCCTCCACGTTGTCGCCGAAGACGTAAAGGAAGTACATATTGCCCACCAGGTGCAAGAGGCTGGCGTGCAGGAACATGGAGGAAAAGACGTCCCTCAAATGCGGGTGGGCGGGAATGAAGCCCCAGCTCCAGATGATGTGGTCGAAAGAGGGGCGCAGGGCGGTTTTGAAGAAGACGTAAGAATTCAGCGCGATCAACAGCACATTGACGAGGGGGAACTTCTTGGGCGGGTTGCCCTCCTGGACGGGAAGGAAGAAAAACACGGGTCAGGCCTTGCCCTTCTTTTGCGGCATCAGGAAATGCAGCCCCACCCCCGCCAGGACGGCGCCCAGGTGGGCGTGCCAGGCGGTGCCCGCGGTGGGAATGAGGGTGAAAAGGGAAAGGCCGAAGGACGACAGGAAGTGGATCAGGAAGGCCAGCCTGGCCCAGGGCATGAAGGCGATGGTGGCCTGGACCCCCGCCCATAAGACCATCACCCAAAGGGTGCGGGAAGGTATTTCCATGATCGGGGCCCCGAAAAAATTAAAAACCCATTTCATCTTTCCCCAGGGGTACATGAGCAGGTAGATGACCCCCAGGCCGGTGACGACGCGGGAGGCGCCCACCAAGGGCAGCGGACTGTGGGCGTTGAAATACCAGTGGACCAGCTCGCTGGTTAGGGCAATGGCCCCGTAGACCATCAGGTAGTTCAACTTTCCCAGGCGCTGTTCGACCCCTTTGCCGAACATATAAAGGAAAGTCATGTTGGTCAAAAGCTGGGCCCAACTGCTGTGGATGAAGGGCCCGGTGAAAAGGCCCAGGCTGAGGCCGCGGACGGGGATAAAGCCGTAATGGCCCAGCGCCTCCTGGAAACCGGGCAGGTTGATGGTTTTCAAGGCGATGACCATGTTCAAGATGATGATGGCCATGTTGGTCCAGGCGATGTGCTTGGACGCCGGGGTGTCTTCGACGAAGGTGACGAACAAGGGGGCCTCGGCCTGAGAGAGGATGGTCAGCGGCGGTATTTTATTCGGATTTGACGGATTCGGTAAGGGCCTTTTCAGCCAAGGGCGTCCTTTCGACCGGAGCGACCGCGTTGGGTTCCCTCGAAGGGGTTTTCCAAATCCCCGGGACGGCGGCTTTGCAGTTCGGGCAGAGGCCGTCGGGCCCGATTTTGTCCTGGCGCACCCGGAAACCGTAACGCTCGATCAGGAGTCCGTTGCAGGAAGGGCAATAAGTGTTCTCCGTCGTCCCCACCTCGCCGGGCCGGTTGCCCGAATAAACGAAGTGGAGCCCGGCTTCCCTGCCGATCTGGTAGGCCCGGTTCAATTGGGCGGGCCGGGTGTCAGGGGTCTCCATCATCTTATAGTCGGAGTGAAAGGCGGTCACGTGCCAAGGGATATCGGGGCTGACCGAGGCAATGAAACCGGCGGCGGACTTAAGCTCCCTCTCGCTGTCGTTGAAGCCGGGGATGACCAGGGTCACGATCTCCAGCCAGAAACCCATGGCCTTGAGCCGCTCGATCGATTCCAACACCGGCCTTAAGGTCCCGCCCATGGTGGAGCGGTAGTGCTTGTCGTTGAAACCCTTGAGGTCCACCTTGTAGAGGTCCACGTAAGGGCGGATGAACTCCAAGACTTCCCTGGTGGCGTTGCCGTTGGAAACGTAGGAGGTTACCAGGCCCTTCTGGCGGGCCTCCCGGAAAACCTCCACCGACCATTCGCTGGTGATCAAGGGTTCGTTATAAGTCGAGGTCACGACGGGGCATTGGTATTGAAGGGCCAGCTTCACGATGTCCCCCGCTGTCAGGTCCTGGGGGGCGGCGCCGGACTCCTCGGAGGCCGGGTCGTGCAGGGCCTGGCTGGTGATCCAATTCTGGCAGTAATCGCAGTGGTAGTCACAGCCCAGCATGCCGTAGGAAAGGGCCCGCGCCCCCGGCAAGGCATGGAAGAAGGGCTTCTTCTCGATGGGGTCCACCTGCAGGGCCCCGACGTAATTGCGGGGGACCCTTAAGAGCCCACCTTCGTTATAACGGACCTTACAGACGCCCTTTTTACCCTGGGGTATGCGGCAACGGTGGCCGCAGGCGAAGCACTGTACCCGGTTGTCCGGGAGCTTTTCATAGAGTTTCCCCTCGGTGGTACGTTCCGAGAGCAGTTGTTCCAGCGTCAAAACCCCGGCCATTGTTTTCCTATCCGAAAATCGGTTGATAAAATGAGCGGACGGTCAAAGACCGTCCCGCCGGCATTCCGTCATATCGAACGAAGTTCGAAAGGCATTTAAGCAGGCCGGCCATGAAAATCCTTTCGTCCTTATATTATGAAGACAAGGACATCCGGAAAACAGCATCGCACCGGTTTAAAACAAGGTAAAATAGCCGTCCTTTCGTCGAAGGAGACCCATGGCCGCCCAACCTAAAACGCCCCAAGAAACCCCGGCCCCCAAAGCTTCGGCCGCCGCCAAGCGGGCCTTGGAATCCCTGGACTCGCTCGTCCTGCTGGCGGGGATTTTCAAGGACGAGGCGGGATTGAAATTCGTCCGGCTCCTCAAATGGATGGCCAAGAAGGATTCGGAACCGTCCAAGGGCGTGAAGCGTTACGGCGGGCTCTGGAAAGCCCTGGTGGACCACCAGGAATTCGCCCCCTATCCCCGCGTGGGCAATCTCCTGCAGGATTATTTCCTCGAACGTCTCCTAGAAGACGAAAACCCCCTCCACCGAAAGGCCGAACTGGCGCCTCTTTCCGAAATCAGCCCCTCCCTCCACCAAAACTATGGGAGGGAACTGGAAGCGGTCCAGAAAATCCTGAAAACGGACTGGGAATCGGAGTTCCTCAAGAAGTCGGGCCTGCTAGGCAAGGGGGAAGCACCTTCCTTGGAGGGCGTGGTGGCGCCCCGGAAGGGGAAAGTTTCGAACCCCGTCCTGGAAGCCCGGCGGAAGATCAAGGCCGCCGTCCTTTCCCCGGCCAGGGGCAACCCGCTTTTGGCGCACTTGGCCGAATATTTCTACAAGAACGGCTGGGGGCTGTTCGGCCGCTACCGGGCCTTCCGCTGGCAGGTGGACGGCGCCGGGAAGGGCCGTTTGGTGGGCGTGGAAGCCGTGGACCCCATCCGGCTGGAAAACCTCATCGGCTATGACGAACAGCGCAAGCCCCTGGTCGGGAACATCGAAGCCTTCGTGGCGGGCAAGGGGGCCAACAACGCCCTTCTTTATGGGGAAAGGGGCACGGGGAAGTCCTCCACGGTCAAGGCCCTGCTCAACGCCTACCAGGACAAGGGTTTGAGGCTGGTGGAGGTCCATCCCGCCCATTTGAGCGAGTACTCGGAGATCCTGCCTTTTTTAAGGGGCCGCCGCGAAAAATTCATCCTCTTCGTGGACGACCTTTCCTTCGAGGAGAATGAGACTTCCTATAAGGGGCTCAAGGCCCTTTTGGAGGGCACGGTGGAAGCCACCCCGGCCAATGTCATCCTCATCGCCACCTCCAACCGCCGGCACCTCATCCGGGAGTTTTTCGGCGACCGGGCGGGGGGCCTCCAACAAGAAGGGGAAATCCACGGTGCGGATACGGTGGAGGAAAAACTGTCCCTCTCGGACCGCTTCGGGCTGGTCATTTCCTTTTATGCGCCCGACCAGGAGACTTATTTCAAAATGGTGGACAATTGGGCCAAGGTCGAAGGCCTCAAGCTGCCGGCGGAAGAACTGCACCGCCGGGCGGCCCTCTGGGAGAGGACCAACAACGTCCGTTCGGGCCGCACGGCCCGGCAGTTCATCAACGACCTCAAAGGCAAAATTTAATGCCGGTGGACCTGTCCGTATTCAAGGACGCGGCGCCCTACCGGGCTTTCAAGGAGCCGGATTGGCGGGTCCTTTCGCAGATGCTGGAGGAAGTCCAATTGAAGACCGGCATGCCGGTTTTCAAGGAGAACGACCCGGGGAACGGCTTCTACTGGGTCAGGTCCGGCAAGGTCCGCATCAGCCGCCAGGTGGCGCCGGAGGGCCGGAGGGAAAAGCAGGAGCAGCTTTTGACGGTCTTGACCGCGGGGAACCTGTTCGGCGAGATGGCCCTGGTGGACGGCGAACCCCGGTCGGCGGACGCCTTGGCGGAATCGGACACCGTGCTTTTCTTCCTGCCCCACGCCGCCTACGAAAAACTCAAACGGGACGAGCCGGGCACGGCCTTGCGCATCCAGGACATGGTGGTGGTCACCCTTTGCTCGCGCATCCGGGAGGCCAACCGGGCCTTTGAGACCATCCGGTTCTGGTGCACATGAACAACGGTGGTTGGCGGTTCACAGTCGGCAGTCCGCAGTTTCGGCGGACCGGGTGCCAAGTGCTTTTCCTTGGGTTAATGGCCTTTCTCTTGACCGGCACGGTGAATGCTCAAACGGAACCCAAGCCCGCCTTTCCCACCGTGGTGCTGTGCGGGAAAAAGCACAATACCCTCTACTGCGTCCGGCACGACAAGGCCTATTGGGACTACGACTTCGACGGCCCCCTGAAGGACCTGGAGTCCCTGCCCGGTTACTACCTCGTCACGGGAGGGTCGGGCCAGGTTTCGCTCCTCAAAAAGGAATGGAAGGGCTGCACACCCCTCTGGGATTGGAGCGATTTCCAGGGCCTCTCGGTGGAAAGCGCCGTCGTGGCCGACTGGGACGAAAGGGACAGGCCCGCGCTCATATTGGCGGCCGATTCGGCGGCCCCGCGGCTGTTCCTGGCTGACGCCAGGGCCAAGGACCCCAAAGTCCGCTGGGAATACAAACTGACCGCCGCGCCGGTCCGGGTGCATCTTTGCACCGACACGGGGAATTTCCTGGTCGTCCTCAAGGATTCGACAGTGGAGGAAATCTTCTTCCAGCAGGACAAGGTCGTCTGGCAGTTGGGCAAGGCGGACGGGCTTGACAATATCCGCGACGCGGTGCGGGACCCCTGGGCCAATACCTACCTGGCCGACGCCGCCACCGGCGATGTCCTCTGCTTCGGCCCCCAGAAGCAGGTCAACTGGAAGACCCACCTGCCCTTCGCGCCCGGCCCCTTCGAGGAGATGTCCCTGTCCCTTTTCCGGGACAACCACAAACGCATGGTGATGGCGGCGGTCCATTTTGCCGGCAACGGCAAGGAATCCCGGAACGTCGTCTACATTCTCAACGCCGAAACGGGCAAGGTGGCGGCCTGGAACGACCACGACGACAAGGGCGGCTATCCCGCCTTCCTGAAAGCGGTTCCGGACAAGGCGGACTACTTCAAAAAACAGTGAGGATCAAAGCCCATTCCATCCAGGAAGGTTGAATTCCCCCAAAAGGGAGGTTCGGTGAAGGGCAAAGAAGCGGTTTCTTGAGGCGTTTCCGCCTGAAAAACGGTTCAAGTTGATCGGCGAAATTTACATCGGCGATAGGGTATCCGGGGCAAAAGTTGGTACAATTCCCGCCATGTTTCGACCGTTTAACTTCCAACTGACCGCCTTGAGGGCCCTGGGGGCCTTTTTGTTCCTGCTGCCGGCCTTCCCGGCCCTGGCCCTCAACGCCATGGTCCAATCCCACGGCGACCTGTCGCGGGACGACTGGAACCAGAATGAAACGCTGCTGGCCCCTTCCAACATCGCCACCCCGGGCAATTTCGGGAAGCTCTTCAACCATTCGGTGGACGGGCATGTCTATGCCCAGCCCCTTTACGTGCCCAACCTCAACATCGGCGGCACCACCCACAACGTGGTTTTCGTCTGTACCATGCACGACACCGTCTATGCCTTCGACGCGGACACCAATCAGGCCGCACTCTGGCAAGTAAGCTTCCTGGGCACCAGCGGCAGCACGGTCATTTCGACCATTCCCAACCTGGAAGTGGCTTCCTGCAATGATACGCCATCCGAATATGGTGTTATGTCCACACCGGCCATCGACCTTTCCACCAACACCCTTTATTGCGTCGCCGCCACCAAGGAAGTTTCCACGGGCCCCGTCACCCACTACGTGCACCGCCTGCACGCCCTGAGCCTGACCGACGGGTTGGAAAAATTCAGCGGTCCGGCCTCCATCACGGCCGTCTGGAACGGCACCGGCGGGCCCATCACCTTCGACGATTCGTTGGAAATCAACCGCCCAGGGTTGGTGCTGTATAACGGGCTGGTTTATTCTTTCTGGAGTTCCCACTGCGACGACGGCGCTTATTACGGCTGGGCCATCGGTTACAGCGCCTCCAACCCCACGCTGGGGCCCCAGAGCGTTTACAACGTTTCGCCCGTCACACAGCGCGGCGGGATCTGGCAAAGCGGGGCCGCGCCGGCCATGGACGCCGGCGGCAACTTCTACATGACCACGGGAACGGGGGCCTTCGACGCGGCTTCGTCAGCGGGAGGAGGGGTGGACCACGGGGAATCGATCATCAAGTTCACCGGGGGCGCAAGCCCGGTCATCGCGGACTATTTCACGCCTTCCAACTGGGCCGCATTGGACCGCATCGACAATGAAATGGGCTCCACGGGGGCGGTACTCCTGCCCGACTCCATGGGGACGGCCGCCCATCCCCATCTTTTGACCTGTGGGGACAAGGCCGGCAATATCTACCTGTTGGACCGGGACAACCTGGGCGGCTTCGACGAGGGGCCGGGCGGCACGGACGCCTATCTCCAAAAGATGAACAACGCCCCCCTGACGGCCTTCGCCACCTTTATGACCCCCGCCGTCTTCAACAACACCGTCTATTGGAGCTTCGTGGACAGTCCCATCGAGGCCTTTACCGTGACCAACGGCCAGTACAACCCCGTTCCCAGCTCCTCCACCTCCACCCCTCCTGACTTCCATTTTCCCGGCGTCAGCCCCGCCGTCTCTTCCAACGGCAACACCAACGGCATCCTTTGGGCCATCGAACCGGACCCCGCCAACGTGGGGCTTCACGCCTATGACGCCACAAACCTGGCCACCGAGCTTTATAACTCGAACAACGCGCCCGGGGACGTCATCAACAGCCCCAGCAATAAATTCACCCCGCCCACCATCATTAACGGCAAGGTCTATGTGGCCACGGCCAACAGCCTGGAGGTTTTCGGCCTTTTCGTCACCGTCACGCCCTTCCCGACCCCCTCCGCGACCCGGACCCCCACCAAGACGCCCACAGCCACCCCGACGGGTTCGCCCACCGGTACCCGGACCTCGACACCCACCTTGACCCCCAGTTCGACGGCAACCCAGACGGGCACCCCGACCCCTTCCGGCACCCCCAGCTCTACCGCCACTCCCAGCCCCTCGGGCACCCCGACGGCCACCGGGACGATCACTTTTACGCCCACCATCACCCCGACGCCCCTACCGGGTTTTGGCCCGATCGTGGCCTCGCCGAACCTCCTGCAGCCGGGTCAAACCACCACTACTTTCAGCGTGTCCGAACCCGGAGCGACACTGGATGTCACTATCTACGACATGGACGGTGAAAAGGTCGTCGCGGGCCACGGCGTCCCCGGGTCCAGCCGTTGTTACTGGGACTCGACGGGGTCGGCCAGCGGCCTTTACTTGGCCAACGTGAAAGTCGTCGAGCCGGACGGTTCCGGCCGCTCGCAGATCCTCAAGCTGGTGGTCCTGCATTAGGCCTGGACCCGCTCCGGGGTTTTACCAGTAAAATAAATCCCGGCCACAATGCGAAATGATTCGAAACGGGGGATTTCCGTGGACCTCAGGTTGGCCCGGCTGGTTTGCCTGGCCTTGGCCCTTCTCGGAACGGGAATGGCCAGGGCTGATGACGACGATAGCGGTAAAAAAGTCATCTCCGGCACCCTGGCGGTGGAGGGAGGGGCCACCCAGCCGACGGAAAGCGGGCTTTCAGCCTACCAATATTCCTACCTGGACCTGGAAAGCCACCCCGACCTCGCCCCGGACCTTTCCCTCGGCCTGGAGGCGGACGCCATCGCCCAGAATTCCGCCGTTCCCATGCTGGCTTCCGAACCCGAGTTCGAAGGGGTGAAAAACCTCATCCACCTGGAATGGGAGAACGCCGAAGCCGACGACCAGGGTGAGATCTATTCCCTGGAATTGCAACAGGCCTCCCTGGCCTGGACCGCCGGCAGCCTGGAGTTGAAGGGCGGCCTCTTCAAGCCCCAATGGGGGTCCTCCCTTTTTTACAAGCCCACGGATTATTTCTACCCCCTCCCGCCCTTGCAATGGCTCACGGACGAGCCCCTGTCCAGCGAAGGGGCGAACGCCACCTGTTTCCTCTTCGACGACCTGAGCCTGGAAGGGGCGGCGCGGGTTTTGAAGGGCGGCCAAACCGAGGGGGTCGCGAGGCTCGTCAACAAGATGATCGGCCTGACCGTCACCCCCAGCGCGGCCTGGCTGACGGGCCGCAACGCCTTCGGCCTGGAGCTGGTGGCCAGCCTTCCCACCGTGCAGATCCGGCTGGAAGGGACGGACTGGCTTTACGCCGACCAGCACACCGCCGCCAATTGGATCATCGGGTTTTCCACCAACCATGAGGGCGTCCAATACAGCGCCGAAATCCTGAGGGACGGGACCGGGGAGATCCTGGGCATGTTCTCCGATTCGGGAAACCAGGGCACCTACGTCTTCCTGAAGGCCGAAGGGGCTTTTTTCAGCCAGTGGAAGGCCTCCCCCGGCCTGGTGGTGCCGCTGGAAGGCGGCCCCTTCCTTTTCTGGCCCAAGGTGGGCTGGAACTTCGCCCCCCAGTGGGAACTGGGCTTTCAGGGCCAGGTGCTTTTGGGCAATTGGAAGGGGCCCCTGGACCTCTACCCCGGCCGCGCCGGGGTTTCGCTGGCTTATTCGTTCTAAAAAAACAAAAGGCCCGTTCCCCCGAAGGGAAGGGCCTTTGCCGTCCAGGCTTCGGATCAAGGCGTGCCGGTGTAAACCTTGACCAAACTATTGCCCGGATCGCCGACGTAAACTTTCCCGGCGGTGTCCACGGCGATGCCCACGGGTGACGGATTCAGGGTTCCGAACTGGTAATTGCCGGTCCCTGTCCCGCCCCAAGCGGCCAGGAAATTCCCCGAAGCGTCGAACATTTCCACATATTCGTTTTGGGAATCCGTCACATAAACCCGCGTTCCCGAGGCGTTGACCGCTACGCTGCGGGGATTGAGCGGCGTCGTGCCGCCGGGAATGGTCCCCTGCCAGAAATCCTGGAAAGATCCCGCAGTGGAATACTTGAAGATCCCCCCGTCCGACTGGGAATCGGCCGGGTCGGCCACGAAAAGCATGCTGTGGGTGGCGTCATAAGCAACGCCATAGGGCAGACCCAGGTAGGTGGTGGCATTGGAAGCGGACCCGTTCCACGCGGTGATCCAGGCCCCCGTATTGGCGTTCAATTCCACGATGCGGCCGTTGCCCGTGTCGGCCACGAAAAGGTGGCCCGCTCCGTCGAAAACGCAGGCCCGGGGCGCGTTGAACTGGCTGACGCCGGACCCCGCCGCCGTCCCGCCGATGGTCCATTGCCACTGTTGAATCGAATTCAACTGCTGGACGCTGTTGTTGGTCCCGTCGGCGATGAAAACGTCGCCCACTGTGTCGGTGGCGATCCCCTCAGGGTATTCGAATTGCCCGTGGCCCGAACCCTCGTTGTTGTAGACGTTGGGGCTGGTTCCGGTCAGGCTCGACCATCCAAAGAGATAGGAAATGTTGTCGACGCCCCCGTAAAGCAGGCCTCCGCTGAAACTGGTGGCCGACAATTGGGCTTGGTAACTGCCCGAAAAGGAGATGGAGAAGGACGGGGTTGGGTAGGGGGTGTTGGTGGTGGTCACGGTGGGTGTCCGAGTGGAAGTGGCCGTAGTCGTATTGGTGGTCGTGGAGGAAGGGGTCTGGGTGGCCGTCAAGGT
>Ga0070734_10004630_pt1 | contig 12880 bp, 9 predicted proteins | sample Coa_R1_8_FD_66444 | JGI IMG/M metagenome (GOLD analysis project Ga0070734, IMG submission 66444) | Surface soil microbial communities from Centralia Pennsylvania, which are recovering from an underground coalmine fire - Coalmine... | ecosystem: Environmental > Terrestrial > Soil > Unclassified ...
AGCAGGGCCTGCTGACCGAGCTGGCGATCACCGACGCCGATCTCTCACCGGCGCCGGAACTCGCCGAGGCCTACCTCCGGCTCGGCCGTGAGGACGCGGCCCAGCAGACCGCTGCCCAGTTCACCGCCGCAGCGCAGGCAAAGGGACAGCCGTGGCCGCTCGCCCGCGCGCTGCGCAGCCAGGGGCTGCTGGCAACGGATGCCGCTTTCCCCGCGCTCTTTGATCAGGCAATACGCCAGCACGCGCAGACCCTGGACGCGTTCGAGACCGCCCGCACCCGGCTGGCCTACGGCGAGCGCCTGCGGCGTGCCAGGAACCGCGTCCTCGCCCGCGAGCAGCTTCGAACCGCGCTGGACATCTTCGAGCATCTCGGGGCCGACCCGTGGGCCAGCCGGGCGCGCGCCGAACTCGCGGCGACCGGCGAGACCCGCATGCGGCGCGGCCCGGGCACGATCGACGAGCTGACCCCCCAGGAACTGCAGATCGCGCTGGCCCTGGCGGGCGGGAGGACAACGCGGGAAACCGCCGCCTCGATGTTCCTGTCCCCCAAGACCGTGGAGTACCACCTCCGGCACGTGTACCAGAAGCTGAACATCCACTCCCGCGACGAACTCGCACAGGCCCTCGCCGGCGAGGGGCGCGGTTAGCACCCGGGCGCGAGCGGCCTTGCCGGCCCAGGCGCCCGGTGCCAGGCTGGTGTGATCTTCGGCGAACGGAGCCGCATCGTGTGCAGGCTGCTCGGGCTCAACGCGGGACGTGAGCCGGTCAGTGCGTCGTTCTGGCTGGTGGACGCGCCGGACTCACTTGAAGCGCAGAGCCACCGCAACGTGGACGGCAGCGGCATCGGGTTCTTCGATCCGGCCGGGGCGCCGGTTCTCGACAAACAGCCCGAGCCCGCCTTCACCGACGTGGAGTTTCTCCGGGAGGCCAGGCAGGCCCGATCGGTGACCTTCGTCGCGCACGTCCGCTACGCGACGGCGGGCAGCAGGACCCTGGCCAACACCCATCCGTTCGCCATGCACGGCCGGATCATGGCGCACAACGGCGGGTTCGGCGAGCTGGGCAGGCTGGAAGAACAACTCGGCCCCTACCGCGACCTGGTCGAAGGCGACACCGACTCCGAGCGTTACTTCGCGCTGATCACCCAGCAGATCGACACCAACGGCGGCGACGTAGCGGCGGGGATCGCGGCGGCGGCCCGGTGGATCGCCGAACGGCTGCCGGTTTCCTCGCTGAACGCCATCGTCGCGACAGGCGGCGAGCTTTGGGCGCTGCGCTACCCCGGGCAGCACGCGCTGCACATCATCGAGCGGCCCGCCGGGGCGAGCAGCCCGGGCGGAAGAGCCGGCCCGGCTAGCACCGGGGACCCCGCGACCGGCATGCACGCCCGCAGCACGACCTCATCGGTACACGTGCCAGAACTGCACGCGCTTCCTTCGGTCGTCGTGGCGTCGGAGGAACTCGACGGCGAGCACGGCTGGCGCATGCTCGCGCCCGGTGAACTGGTCCACGTGCGCCCCGACCTGACCGTCGAGTCCGCCGTGGTGCTACCGGAGCCACCGGCGCACCTGGTCCCGCTCCCCGCGAGCAACCCCAACATCGACACCTGACCGGGCACCACCCGCGGACCGAGTAACCCCCGGCGGACCGGGGGAGGACTCCGTGAAGCGAGCAGGGAGGGAACATTGAGCGCCACCAGCGGGACGGCGGCAGACGCCGAGCAGACCGGGCCGGAGCAGATCGGCCATCGCCGCAGGCTCATCATCATCGGCGCACTGCTGCTCGGCATGCTGCTCGCGGCGCTGGACCAGACGATCGTGGCGACGGCACTGCCCACGATCGCCGGGGACCTGCACGGGCTGTCACACCTGTCATGGGTGGTGACCGCGTACCTGCTGGCGTCCACCATCTCCACGCCGCTGTGGGGCAAGCTCGGCGACCTGTACGGGCGCAAGACGTTCTTCCAGGCCTCGATCGTGATCTTCTTGATCGGCTCGGCACTGGCCGGGCTTTCCCACACGATGCTGCAGTTGATCGCGTTCCGCGCGGTCCAGGGCATCGGCGGCGGCGGCCTGCTGACCGGTGCGCAGACGATCGTCGCCGACGTGGTGCCGGCCAGGGAACGGGGCCGGTACCAGGGCCTGTTCGGCAGCGTGTTCGGCGTGACCAGCGTCCTCGGCCCGCTGATCGGCGGGTTCTTCGTGGACAACCTGTCGTGGCGCTGGGTGTTCTACGTCAACATTCCGATCGGCATCGTGGCGCTGGTCGTGGTCGCGGCGGTGCTGCCGGGCCACCTGCGCCGCGCCCAGCACAAGATCGACTATCTCGGCACGATATTCCTGGCCGGCGCCGCAACCAGCCTGGTGCTGCTCACCTCGCTGGGCGGGACCACCTACGCTTGGGCTTCCACGCCGATCTACTTGATGGCCATCGGCGCAGTGGTCTGCGGCGCACTGTTCGTCTGGGCGGAGAGCCGGGCCGCCGAGCCCGTGATTCCGCTGCACCTGTTCCGCAACCGGATCTTCTCCGCGTCGAGCGCGGTTGGCTTCGTTGTCGGGTTCGCGATGTTCGGGGCGATCGCCTACCTGCCCCAGTACATGCAGATCGTCAAGGGCGTCAGCCCAACCGTCTCCGGACTGCGATTGCTGCCGCTGATGGCCGGCCTGCTCACCACCTCGATCATCTCCGGGCGGCTGGTCAGCAGGTGGGGCCGGTACCGGATCTTCCCGATCATCGGCACCGCCGTCATGACCGTCGGCCTGTACCTGCTGTCCCATCTGGGAGTGGCCACCAGCACCTGGGTGTCCTCGCTGTACATGCTGGTGCTCGGCGCGGGCATCGGTATGTCCTTGCAGGTCCTGGTAGTGGCGGTGCAGAACTCCGTCAGCTACGCCGACCTCGGCTCGGCCACCGCCGGTGCGACGTTCTTCCGCTCCATCGGTGGCTCGTTCGGCACGGCCATCTTCGGTGCCGTGTTCGCCAACGTCCTGGCCGGCGATCTGGTAGCCAGCCTGCACGGGCTGTCCCTACCACACGGCGTGACCGCAGCCAGCGGCGCGAGCCCTGCGGTGCTGGCCCATCTCCCGGCCGCCATACACCTCGGCTACATCACCGGCTACGCCACCGCGCTGCATACGGTGTTCCTGGTGGCCACGCCCTTCGGCGCGCTGGCCTTCCTGCTGAGCTGGACGATCAAGGACATCCCGCTACGGACCACGGCCGGTCAGCCGGATCCGGCCGACACGCTGGCGCCCACGGCCCGGCCGACGATCCGCACCTCGGACCAGGAAATGGAACGCGCGCTCACCCGCCTGCTCGGCCGCGAGCAACGGCGGGAGGTGTACGCGAGGCTGGTGACGCGGGCAGGTATCGCGGCGTCACCGCGCGCCGCCTGGATGCTGCTTCGGGTAGGCCAGCATCCGGAGATGAGCCGCCACGACCTGGCCGGGCTGCTGAGCCTGACCGATACCGAACTCGAACGGCGGCTCACCGAACTGGTCGCGACCGGCTACGTCCGGGCGTTGCGGGCGGACCTGGAACAGCCGATACCGCTCACCGAAGCGGGGCAGCACGCGTTCGACGCCCTGTTCCGGGCCCGGCAGGAAAGCGTCGCGCGGCTGGCCGAGGACTGGGATCCCGAGAAGCACCCGGGCCTGGTCTCGCTGCTCGACCGGCTCACCCACCAGCTTGCCGCCAGCGGCGAGACCCCCGGCCCGGACCTCGACCACGCCGGAGCCGGCACGGCCGCGGGTGCCGGAGCCGAACCACGGGACTAGAGCACGCCTGACGATCCGCGGGCCGGCCATCTCAGCCGGAGGAAAGCCGGCTGAGCTGGTCATTCAGGGACCGGCGCTCGGCATCGGTCTGTGCGAGGTCGAGTGCGCGCCGGTACGCGAGGCGCGCCTCGCCGTCTCGCCCGGCACGACGAAGCAGTTCGGCGCGGGCTGAGTGGAAGTAGCGGTAGTGGCCGAGCGCGAGGCCGTCGAGTATCGCCAGGCCAGCCTCGGGACCATCGAGTTCGGCCACGGCGATGGCCCGGTTGAGTTCGACGACCGGGGAACCGGTCTGGAAACGGAGAGTGTCGTACAGCGCCGCGATCTGCCGCCAGTCGCGTGGCCGTTGCAGGTGCAGATCGGCGATGGCGGCCTGCACGGCATAGGGCCCGGTCTCGCCGCGCGTGATCGCCTGCTGGAGCAACTCTCGGCCTTCGCTGATCTGCTGGTCGTCCCACAGTCCGCGGTCCTGGTCGTCGAGCAGGACGATCTCGCCGCCGCGGATCCGGGCGTCCCGCCGGGCGTCGTGGAGCAGCATGAGGGCAAGCAGCGCGAGGACTTCGCCCTCGTCGGGCATGAGGTCGGCCAGGGCGCGGCCGAGTTGGACCGCTTCGGCGGCGAGGTCGACGCGGCCACCTCCCCAGCCGTGGTTGAACACGAGGTAGACCACCGCGAGGACCGCCGCCAGCCGGTCCGGTAGCTGATGGTCAGGCGGCACGGCGAACGGTATCCGTGCGTCGCGGATCTTGTGTTTCGCCCGGGTCAGCCGTTTGCTCATCGTCTCGGCCGGGACGAGGAACGCCAGCGCGATCTCCTCGGTCGACAGACCGCCGAGGGTGCGGAGGGTCAGCGCCACCTGTGCCTCAAGCGCGAGCGCGGGGTGGCAGCAGGTGAAGATCAGTTCCAGCCGCTCGTCCGGGAAGGTGGCCGACTCATGCACCGTTGCCTCCGATTCCACGGTGAACTCGTGCGCGAGCAGCTTGGTCTTCTCGGCGAGCACGCGTTGCCGGCGAATGTGGTCGATCGCCCGGTTCCGTGCGGTCGAGATCAGCCAGCCGACTGGATTGCCCGGCTCCCCGTCGCGTGGCCAGCGCTCGGCAGCGATCGCGAACGCCTCTTGGGCGGCATCCTCGGCAACCTCGATGTCGCCGAGGATGCCCACCAGGGTGGCCAGCACCCGGGCCCAGTGCTCGCGAAAGACCCCGTCAAGCGCCATGGAACAACGCTTCGAGGATGGGCCGCACCTCGATCGCGCCGCTGGTCCGGGTGTCCTGCAGCTCCTGCGCGATGGCGAGAGCGGCGTCGAGGTTGCCGGCTTCCACCACGATGAGGCCGACCAGGAATTCCTTGGTCTCGATGAACGGCCCGTCGGTGAGCAGCGTCCGCCCCTCGCCGTTTCGCACGGTCGTGGCCGACTCGTCCGCATGCAGACGGGCCCAGCCAGTCACATAGGGCCTGGCGAGCACGTCGGCGATCGCGCCCTCCACCGGGCCGTTGCTGGCCCGCTGGCTGCCATATGCGAGCAATGCGTACTGCATAGCCCCTCCAGTCACTGACGGATACCGGTTCGAGTATCGGACGAACGGCATCGGCTCCGGCGGACATCTCGGGCCGGAAATCTTCCGCGAAGATTTGTCGCCCACGGCTGTCCGCGCCGGGCCGACCTGTTCGTCACTACGGCAGATCCGCCCGCAGCGGTGGCGGCGTGCATAGGCATGCCGGTTCTCGAAGGACGATCGACATGGCGAAGTTCATCTATCTCTACCGTGGCCCGGCGCCTGCGATGTCCGGCCGCACGCCGGAGCAGGACGCCGAGCGGACGGCCGCGTTCGGCGCCTGGATGGAGCAGGCCGGCGCGGCTCTCGTGGACGTCGGGAGCCCGTTCGGCACGAGCGCGTCCGTCCGCGATGACGGCACCGAAGGAACGGCCGGCGACCTGATCGGCTACACGATCGTCGAGGCCGGCGATCTCGCTGCGGCGAAGGCGCTCACCGGCGGCCTCCCGTTCCTGTCCGGCAGCGATGGGAAGTGCGCGGTGGAGATCTTCGAACTGCTGTCGATGTAGCGGAACGGCCGGCCGGCGGACCGCCCGGGCAGGCGATCCGGCCCGCCAGGTCGCCATGTTGTGCTTGCCGCCCGGCGCCAGGTGCACCATCACGTCCGGCTGCCGGGCGAGCAGACGCCGCTGGAACGCGCCGGCGGCGATCACGTCCTGGCGGAAGTCGCCGCCCGCGCCGAGCCAGAACTGGGGAACGGGCTGGTTGACCGGCAACGCACGGACCCGCTGCATGGGGGTGTTCAGCGCGCAGCGCCTTGTCGGTGCCGACCGGGTTCACCGTGCGCACCGGGCTGCCCAGCCGGTCGTCACCGGGCACAAGGTCCCCATCAGCACAAGGAACAACCCCGTACTGTGCGGCTGCAACGCATCCCTCGTCGAGCAGAACTTTCCGTGCGCGTAACAGAACGCAACGTGACATGGCTGTGCCTGCTCGTTCACCGTTTTTCTACCGGCAACGCACTGTTGTTGACCTCGCGGTTACCGCAGGTTCTCACATGCTGGAGCCACGGCCCCGAACCCCACGGTCACGAGGAAGGGTCCTTCGATGTTCCGGGGACCGGGCTACGTCAAGGAACTGCACTATCTGAAGGTGTACGCCTACCGGATACGGCGCAAGCTCGGCGATGAGGGCGGGGAACTGCTGCAGAGCGATCCCGCGGTCGGCTACCGGCTCGGCGTTCCCGGCGGCTGAGCAACAGCGCCCCGGCCGTTCACGGCACGCTCGGTGTGGTGGCGCAGGAGCACCCCCAGGGCCAGCAGGATCACACCACCCACGGCTATGCCGACGCCTGCCCCGCCCAGGATGTCCAGCGGGTAGTGCACGCCCAGGTATACCCGGGACCAGCCCACCAGGACGGCATACGCGATTGCCACCCCAGCCATCGCCCGGGGCAGGAACGGCACGAGCGCGATCACGACCGCCACGGTGACGGCGGTGTGGCTGGAGGGGAAACTCGTGCCGTGCGCGGGATGCTGGCGCAGCACCGCCCCCGCGACCACCTCATACGGCCTGGGGCGGTTCGCTACGACCTTCGCCAGGTTGGCCAGTGCCCACGCGGCACCGGCGGCCACCGCCCCGGCGGCCACGGGCATGATGCTCCTCTTCCTGGCAACGACATAGACGACGGCAAGCACGATCACCACGACGATGCCAGCCGGCAGGAACAGGTGGGACAGCGGTGTCAGGACCGATGCCACAGCCGCTGGGACGTCGTTCAGAAACCGGAACAGGCTCTCATCCCAGCCGACAGCCCCCGCCTTGAGCAGCAGCGCCGCGACACCGAACAGTGCTGCTCCCACACCCGCCAGCAGCCCGCCGGCCCAGGCACGTGGAACCCGGGCCGGCCGCCTCGGCCACCACCACGATGCAAGCGGAACGGGCACAGTTGTTCCATTCGCAGGACAATGATCTGAGCAAACCACAGCAAAAGGGCGAGGGACATGATCCTGGCCGTAGCCTTCGCGCTGGCCGCCGCGTTCTCCAGTGCTGCCAACCTGATAACCCAGCATGCCGCGAGCATCAGCGCCCCGAAGCGGGAGAAGGGCTGGCGGCTGGCGCTCTACCTGCTGCGGCAGCCGTTGTGGCTGCTCGGCTGGGCCGCCGCCGCGGGCACATTCATCTTCCAGGCCCTGGCCCTGCACAACGGGCCGATGTCGGTGGTACAGCCGGTGCTGATCACCGAACTGGTCTTCGTGCTGGTGCTGCGGCGCGTGGGGTTTCACCAGCGGGTGGCCGCCGCCGCCTGGTCCTCGGTGGCGGTCGTGTGCGTATCGCTGGCGGTATTCCTCATCGCGGCCGAGCCCAGCGGCGGCCAGCTGACCCCGGACACCAGGGAATGGCTATCCGCCGTACTTGCGTTCGGCGGGGCAATCGTCGTGCTGACGGCGCTGGGCCGGACCGGCCCGCCGACGCGCAGGGCGGCCGTTTTCGGTGTCGCCGCCGCGCTCACCTGGGCGATGGAGGCGACGTTCCTCAAGGCGGCGACCGACACGCTCACCGCATTCGGCATTCCCGGCATGCTCATCCGCTGGCCGGTGTACGCGCTGATCGGCGCCGGGGTAGCCGGCACGCTGCTCGAGCAGGCCGCCCTGCACGTCGGGCCGCTCAGCGTGTCCCAGCCGCTGATGGTCATCATCAACCCGTTCGCCAGCATCATCCTGAGCGTCTGGCTGTTCGACGAACGCTTCACCAACAGCCCGGCGAAGATCGCCATCGCCGCGCTGTCCTTCGCCGTGATGGCGGCCGGGGTCATCATGCTCACCCGGACGGCGCCACAGGATCTCAGGCCGTCAGAACCAGCCAGATCCTCGCCGTCGTAGCCAGCCCTCGCCCGGCACTAGCCTGCCCGGGCCCGCTGTCATTTTGCGATGCCCTTGAAACGGGTCACAAATGGGGCTGTCTGGCCTGCTACATGGCGGTTTAGAGTTGCCTGGTGGTGGCCGTGCGGGGGGTGCTGGGCGGGCCGCGGGGGCGGCGACCGGTGAGGCCAGCGGTATGGCCGAGCGGCAGGGCTGCCAGCCGCTGCTGGACCGCGCGGACACCATCCAGCCCGCCAGACCCGCGGCCCCAGCCCCTGAGCAACCGGATCGGAAAGCAGTGGAATCGGCCGGCAGCACCCTCCTCCATACCGAACGCAACCACGCTTGAGCGGTTGCGGGGGCATCGGCATCCATTCATGTAGTGATCGGCGTTGGAAGGGAGTCACGGTGGACCATCCCCTGGCTATGGAGGTGGAGGCGATGCGCCGCGCGGGCTACGCAGCGGTGGATGCGCTGGCTGCCCGGATGGCCGACCCGGAGGCCGAGCCGGTGTTGCGTCGCGCCACCCCGGCGGAGATGCGGGAGCGGCTGGGCGGCGCGCCGCCGGAGCAGGGCGCGGGGCTGGACGCGGTGTTGGCCCGGGTCATCCAAGATGTGCTGCCGTATCAGGCCGGAACCAACCATCCCGGGTACTTCGCGTTCATCCCCTACTTCACCACCTGGCCCGCGGCGCTGGCGGAGCTGATCGCGGCCGCGATCAACGTGTCTCCCTGGGCATGGATGGAGGCGCCCGCCGCCACCCAGATCGAACTGGAGGTCATTGACTGGTTCCGCAGCTGGCTGGGAATGCCCGAAGGCACGGCGGGCGTGCTGGTCAGCGGCGGGTCGGCGGCGAATCTCACCGCGCTGCTCGTCGCCCGTGAGGCCGCTGGAGGCCCGTCGGAGGACAGCGTCGTGTACGTCTCCGATCAGGGCCACTCCTCCCTTGCCCGGACCGCCCGCGCGATGGGCCTGCGCCAGCACCAGATCCGGGTGCTGCCGACCGATGATCACTGGCGGCTGCAGCCGGAGACGGTCACCGCCGCCGTCGGCGCCGACCGCCGCGCCGGGCGGGTCCCCATCGCGGTGTGCGCGAGCGCCGGGTCGACCAGCACGGGCGCCATCGACCCGCTGCCCGGCTTGGCGGATGTGTGTGCCGCCGAGGGGCTGTGGCTGCACGTCGATGCCGCTTACGGCGGTTTCGCCGCGGTGACGCCGAATGGCCGCGCGCTGCTGGCCGGGATCGAGCGCGCCGACTCGGTGACCGTCGACCCGCACAAGTGGCTGTTCCAGCCGTTCGAATGCGGCGGCGTCCTGATCCGCGACGGCGAGCGTCTTGCCCGCACCTTCGCCATCCACCCCGACTACCTCGACAGCACAGAGACGCACGCGGTCGGCGAGGTCAACCTGGGCGAGTGGGGCCTGCAGCTGTCCCGGGGCACGCACGCGCTGAAGGTCTGGATGTCCGTGCAGGCGTTCGGCCTGGCCGCGTTCCGCGCCGCCATCGACCGCAACATGGAACTGGCCGCCTACGCCGAAGAACTGGTACACGCCCACGACACGCTCACCCTCATGGCGCCGGCGTCGCTGGGAATCGTGTGCTTCCGCCGGGAATGGCCCGGCTGCGACGAGGCCGAGACCGAGCGCCGCGGGATCGCACTCGCCGATGCCCTGGAACGCGGCGGGGAGGCATTCGCGTCCACCACCCGGCTGGCCGGGCGGCACGCCATCCGGCTGTGCATCCTCAACCCCACCAGCGGCGCGGAGCACGTGCGGCGGGTTATCGAGCACTTCGCGCAGGCACCGGCCCCTCCGGACGTACCGCGGACCATCGCTGTCCCCGCCGACTCCAGGGCAGGCGTCCTCGGCGATCCGGGCAGCAGCCAGGGCACCGACGTGCTGGAAACCATGCCGCTGCTCGCTGGCCTGCCGGATTCGGCCATCCAGGCCGTCCGCGACCGGGGCACCTGCGTGGACGTGGCCGCCGGCGATGAAATCATCCGCCGCTGGGACGCGGACAGATTTTTCTACATTACGCTGTCCGGCCGGTACGACGTCCTCATCGACGACCGGGTGATCCGCACTATTGGCCCCGGAGAGCATTTCGGTGAGCTCGCCGCCCGGGACTGGGGAGGCGGCTACGGATACGCACGGACCGCCACCGTGCGGTGCAGCCAAGGCGGACAGCTGCTGAAGCTCAGCGCTGACGACTTCCAGTGGCTTGTACAAACTCAACCGGCCGTTCGCGCGGAGCTGGCCAACGTCCTCGCCGAGCGGCTCCGGCAGCGGTAGCCGTCGCCGGCCGACCCTCGGCTGCGCGGGGGACGCTGATCTGGCATAGGACCGAGCCGACGGGAGCAGACCCGCTACTGGGAGGTGGCCAGAAAGGGTATAAATGCCTCGTGGTGGCGTGTCAGCGGTGTGGCGCGTCCTGGGGGATGGCGACCGGTTCTGCGAGGATTGCGGCGCTCCCCTGGGGCGGTGCCCGTCATGTGGTGAGCCGGTCACACCGGGAAAGCGGTTTTGCCGTTCGTGCGGGCAGCAGCTGTCCGATCAGCCGCCTGCACCGCGGGTGCGGCCGGCGGCACTTCCGGGCACCGTAGCGGCCGCTGGTCCGGTGGCGGAGCGGCGGGTGTGCTCGGTGCTGTTCTGCGATGTGGTCGGGTTCACGCCGTTGTCGGAGGCGCGCGACCCCGAGGCGGTGCGCGAGCTGCTGTCGCAATATTTCGACCGGGCGCGGACGGTGATCACCCGGTACGGCGGGGTGGCGGAGAAGTTCATCGGGGACGCCGTCATGGCGGTGTGGGGCACCCCGGTCGCCGCCGAGGGGGACGCCGAGCGCGCGGTGCGCGCCGCGCTGGACCTGGTGACCACCGTCGCGGAACTGGGCACCGAGGCGGGCGTGCCGGACCTTGCGGCACGGGCAGGGGTGGTCACCGGGGAAGTCGCGGTCACCCTGGGCGCCACCAATGAAGGCATGGTCGCCGGGGATGCGGTGAACACCGCCTCACGGGTGCAAGTGGCCGCCGGGCCCGGGATGGTGCTGGTGGATGGGGCGACGCAGCGCCTAGCGGAGAGCGCCATCGGGTTCGCCGACGCGGGGGAGCACGCGCTGAAGGGCAAGGCCGAGCCGGTCCGGTTGTGGCGGGCGACCCGGGTGCTGGCCGGGGTGGGCGGCTCCCAGCGGGTCGACGGGCTGGAGGCGCCGCTGACCGGCCGGGACGCGGAGCTGCGCACGGTCAAGGACCTGTTCCACGCGTCGGCGGAGCGGCGGGTGCCGCGGCTGGTGCTGGTGGCCGGGCCGGCCGGGGTCGGCAAGTCCCGGCTCCTGGGCGTGGTCGGCTTGCTCAAGGGCGAGGGCCCAGTCGGCAGTGGTAGTGGCGGCGTGTGCGGCGTGTTCCCACAACCCGGCAGCGGCTGTCTGCTGTCCGTCGGGGGTGCTGGCCTGGGTGAGCTGGGCGGCGTTGGCGTAGCTGGCGGCAGCCTGCGCCGGGGCGCCGGTCCGTTCGGCGCGCTCGGCCGCACGGGTCAGCGCCGTGATCGCCTGATCGCGGATCTGGTCGGCGTCGGAGGCATCGGGGATCGCCTCCAGCGCGTCCAGGTAGTGATGGGCGGTGACCTCGGCCACTTCCTCGCCGTCGCCGGGGAAGGCGGCGCGCAGGTGCGCGGCGACCTGCAGGTGGCGGGCCTTGCGGTCGCGGCGGGACAAGGTGTCGTAGGCGACCTGGCGCAGCATGTGCTGCGCGAACCCGTAGCTACCCTTCTCCGGGGACAGCGGGTCGGCCGACACCGTCAGCACCTCCCGGCGCACCAGCGCCGCCCGCACCACGGTCTCGTCCTGCCCGGACACCGCGACCAGAGCCTCGGCCGGGAAGGTGGTGCCCAACACCGCCGCGTCATTCACCAGCCGCCGGACAGCGGGGTCGAGCGCGTCGAGGCGGGCGGCCAGCAGCGCGTGCAAGCTGTCCGGCACGGCCAGTTCCCCGACATCACCGACGAGGCGGTAGACCCCCTCGATGGGCTGGACGATGTCGCGGTCGATCAGGGACCGCACCGTCTCCACCGCGAACAGCGGGATACCCTGCGCCTGCGACGTCACCGCCGAGCGCGCCGCCGATGGCATGCCGGGCACTAGCGCCTCCACCAGCGCGTCCATCGACGCCGCATCCATCGGATCCAGGGTCAGCGCGGTCCGGTTGCGACCGGCGCCGAACCCCGGCCGCGCTTGGCCTAGCTCGGGCCGGGCCAGCACCAGCACGAAGATCGGCAGGTCCCGGGCCCAATCGGTGAGATGGTCCAGGAAGTCCAGCAGCCCGGCGTCGGCGTACTGGGCGTCCTCCACCACCAGCACCACCGGGCCCTCGCTGGCGAGCCGCTCGAAGAAGAGCCGCCAGCCGGCGAACAGCTCCTCCCGGGCCAGCGGCGCCCCGCCGTCCCCGGTGAACGCGACCCCGAGCAGCCGGGACAGCCGCGCGCCGACGTAGGCCCGCTCGGCCGGGTCGGTGACGAACCGGTCCAGCCCGGCGGCGAGCTTGCCCTCCGCAACCTCGGCCGGGTCCTCCTCGGCCATGGACAGCCGCTGCCGGACGACCTCGGCCAGCGCCCAGAACGCCACCCCCTCGCCATAGGACAGGCACCGGCCCCGGTGCCACCACACCTGCTCGGCCAGCCCATCGGTGTACTTCTCGAACTCCCAGCCCAGCCGGGACTTGCCCACCCCGGCCGGCCCGGCCACCAGCACCAGCCGCGG
>Ga0070734_10004632_pt1 | contig 12877 bp, 10 predicted proteins | sample Coa_R1_8_FD_66444 | JGI IMG/M metagenome (GOLD analysis project Ga0070734, IMG submission 66444) | Surface soil microbial communities from Centralia Pennsylvania, which are recovering from an underground coalmine fire - Coalmine... | ecosystem: Environmental > Terrestrial > Soil > Unclassified ...
GAGAAAGCGCCGCGATGGCGTCGGCGTCGGAGTCCGCGGCAAACACTTCGCGCCCGCGTGCGAGCCTGAGCGCAAACACGCCTGCGCCCGAGAAGAGATCGGCCACGCGCTTCGAGCCTGTGAGCGTCCGCTCCGCGAACTCCGCGAGCAGCCTCTCTCCGGCTTCGGTCGCTTGCAGGAAGCCGCCCGCCGGCAGCTTGACGATCGCCTCCCCGAACATGACTCGCGGTGCTCGGCGCTCGATCACGATCTCGCCGTGATTGGAGACCCGCGCGAGGTCCAGCGCGTCCGCCGTCCGTGCGAGCTTCTGCGTCTCCGCACGTTCGAGCGGGCCTGAGCCGCGCAGGTCGACATCGAGCCCATCCGGCGTCGCAGTGACGCCGATGTCGAGCGGCTTCGCCAATCCCCTGAGATCGCCGCTCAAGGCGCGCGCCGCGGCGACTGCGCCCGACATGCCGGCGCTGAACAGCGGGCAGTGGTCGATCGTGATGATGTCGTGCGAACGGGCGCGCATGAAGCCGACCTCGTCGGCGCGGCCCTGGGGAAAGCGAGCGTGAAAGGTCGCGCGGCGGCGCCCCGCGCCATGGGCGTCGACGAGTTCGCCGACCTCCGCCACGACGCCCTCGCGTCTCAGCGCCTCGACCGCGAGCCCGCGCTTCCATCTGCGGTAGAGCGAAGCCGACATATGTTGCGCTGCGCAGCCGCCGCAGCGGCCGTACCAGGGGCAGATCGGCTCGGCGCGCTCGGGCGCGGCGTTCAGCGTCTCGACGAGCTCCGCGCGTTTGCCCGCCAGCCTCACCCGCGCCCGCTCGCCCGGCAGCGCGCCCGGGACGAGCTCGCCGTTCGCGCCGACGCCCTGCCCATGGGCGTCGAGCGCTTCGATCGAGACCTCCTCGACAGGCTCAGCCATGACGCGCGGCGATGAGGAATTCTCTCGCGCCGCCCCCGCCGAGGATCGGCGACGGGATGACGCCGAGAGTCGTCCAGCCCTGCGCTTCGATGCAGGCGCTGACGTCGGCACACGCGCGTTCGACCGCCGCTTCACTCCTGACTCGGCCCTTGACGATGTCAGACCGCCCGACCTCGAACTGCGGCTTGATGAGGCTCGCGAGCCAAGCAGGCGCCGCGGCGAGTTTCAGCAAATGCGGCAACACCAGCCGCTGCGAAATGAAACTGACGTCGATGACGATCGCCGACGGCGGCTCGCCCAGACGCTCGGGGTCGAGGTCGCGCGCATCGAGGCCTTCGAGGGATCGCACCCGGCTGTCCAGCGCAAGACGCGGGTCGAGCTGTCCGTGGCCGACGTCGACTGCAACGACCCTCGCCGCGCCGCGCCTGAGCAGGACGTCGGTGAAGCCTCCGGTCGAGGCGCCGACGTCGAGGCAGACGAGGTCCGCTGGATCGAGCCCGAAGGCGTCGAGCGCGGCGGCGAGCTTGACCCCGCCGCGCGAAACATAAGGGTGGGGTGGCTCGGCCGTGATCGGCGCATCCTCGGCCAGTGCTTCGGATGCTTTCGCAAGCGCGACCCCGCCCACGCTGACAAGACCCGCGGCGATCGCAGCCTGCGCCCGCGCCCGGCTCGAGAAGAAGCCGCGCTCGACGAGAACGATGTCCGCGCGCTTGCGCATGCTTTTCACCGAAGTGGTCGACGAGGCGCGCGCGCCGCATCAATCGCCCGAGCCCCGCTCCGCAGACTTCCCGGGTCGGCGCGATGGAACGAATTCGATCGAGGGACGTTTCGGGACGCGGCCCGGGTGGGGACGCGTTTCGGACGCCGCCGATGCTCCCTATCCCTTATGCGCTCGACGCAGTCAATTTTCTCGCCGCCGACGTCAGAAACCTGTTCGGGCCGTTCGTCAACGTATTCCTGGTCACAAGCCGTCACTGGAGCCAGACCGATGTCGGGCTGGTGACGACCGCAAGCGGCCTGCTCGGCATTGCGCTTCAGACCCCGATCGGCGCCGCGATCGACGTGACGCGCGCCAAGCGCGGCGTCATCTGCCTGACAATGGCGGCGATGACTGTCGCCGGAATCATCATATTCGCCGCTCCAACCTTCTGGCCGATGGCGATCGCGCTCAGCATTCTTGCGGTTGCGGGCGACGCCTTCGTGCCGGCGGTTTCCGCGCTCACGCTCGGTCTGGTGACGAAGGACCAGCTCGCCCGCCGGCTCGGCCGGAATTCGGCGTTCGACCACGGGGGCAACATCGCCATTGCGCTGTTGGCCGGCGCGGTCGGCTATGCCTTCTCGCAGCGCGCCGTCTTTCTCATGGTTCCCGTCTTCGCGATCTTGACGTCCGCAGCGGTACTCGCCATTCCAGCCGGCGCGATCAACCACGACCGGGCGAGAGACCTTACCACCGATGGCGAAGCTCAAGGGGCGGCGGCCGGATATCGAATCCTGTTCAAGACGCGCCCGCTCATGATTTTCGCCTTCTGCGCCATGTTGTTCCATTTCGCGAATGCGCCGCTTCTGCCGCTGGTCGGCCAGAAGCTCGCGCTTGAGTTCCCGAACGAGGCGACGGCGATGATGTCGTTCTGCATGGTCGCGGCGCAGGGCGTGATGCTGCCGATCGCGATCCTCGTCGGCCGCAACGCCGACTCCTGGGGACGTCGGCCGATCTTTCTTATCGCCTTCGCCGTGCTGCCCATCCGCGCGGCGCTTTATATCCTGTCGGACAACGCGTTCTGGCTCATTGGCGTCCAATTGCTCGACGGCGTGGGGGCCGGCATCTATGGCGCGCTGACGCCGCTGGTCATCGCCGACATCATGCGCGGCAGTGGCCGTTTCAACCTCGCGCAAGGCGCGGTCGCGACCACGATGGCCATCGGCGCGTCGATGAGCGCGCTGTTCGCTGGCGAGATGGTCGATCATTTCGGCTATTCCGCCTCGTTTCTCGCCCTTGCCGCCGCGGCGGCGGCGGCGTTCCTCGTCTTCTTCGCGTTCATGCCGGAGACCCGCGACGAGCACGCGGCGGAATCCGGCGGCGAGCCGCTCGCGGTCCAAGGCGCCGCAGGCGAATGACAACCGAAAGTCTGGCGGCGCTTCTCATCCTCGTCCTGACCTATGTCGGGGTCGCGGCGGGCCGCGTTCCGGGCTTGAGGCTCGATCGCGCGGGGATTGCGTTCCTCGGCGGCGCGGCGATGATCGCGCTTGGGCCGTTGAGCCTCGAGGACGCGTTCCGCGCGATCGATTTCGACACCATCGCGCTCCTTCTCGGCATGATGATCGTGGTCGCGCATCTCAAGGTTTCGGGCGCGTTCAGGGCGCTCGGCGGGCTTGCGATCGACCACGCCCGCGCGCCGTTCATTCTCCTGGTCACCGTGACCGTGCTGACCGGGCTTTTGTCCGCCTTCCTCGTCAATGACGCGATCTGCCTCGTCATGGCGCCGATCGTGCTGCAGGTCGTCCGCGCGCTCGACCGCAATCCGTTGCCTTATCTCATCGCGGTCGCCGCCGCCTCCAATTGCGGCAGCGTGGCGACGATCACCGGCAACCCGCAGAACATGGTGATCGGGACGCTGTCGCGAATTCCCTATCCTGCGTTCGCTGCCGCGCTCGCGCCGGTCGCGGCGTTCGGCCTCGTCGCCGTCATCGTCGTCGTGCGCCTTGTCCATGCCCAGGAGTTTGCGCTTAAGAGCGAGCTCAAGCCTGAGCTTGATCCGGGGCCAATGCACGGCGGGCAGATTCTCAAGGCGACCGTCACCTGCATCGCTCTTGCGATCGCCTTCTTCGCCGGCGTCGCCCCGGCGAAGGCCGCGATCATCGGCGGCGCCTTCCTTTTGCTCACGCGCCAGATCAAGCCTCACCGCATCTACCGCGAGCTCGACGGGCCGCTGCTCATCCTGTTCGCCGGCATGTTCGTCGTGGTCGCCGGCGCCGAGAAGGCGTTACTGACGCCCGATCGGATCGCGATGGCGAAGACCCTGGGCCTCGACATTGTCTGGCGCCTGTCGGTGTTTACCGCCGTGCTTTCCAACATCGTGAGCAACGTGCCGGCGGTGCTGGCGCTGCGGCCGTTCATTCCGACCTTCGCCGACCCCGAGCGCGCGTGGCTCGTCGTCGCGATGAGCTCGACGCTGGCCGGCAATTTCACACTGCTCGGATCGGTCGCCAACCTGATCGTCGCCGAGCACGCGCGTTCGGAAGGCACGCCGATCAGCTTCTGGGCCTATTTCAAGGTCGGAGCGCCGCTGACGATTATCACGCTCGCCGCGGGGACCTGGTGGCTTTCACGGTGAGGAGACCGCGCCTCACGCCTCGGCGTTGTGTGTGAAATAGTCCGGCGGGTTGGGTCCCCAGACGTAGAACGAATCCTCCGGCGGGTGGTCGCCGCTCTTCCAGTCGCAATCGACGGGAACGTAGTCTATCCCGGCAGAATATTCGCTGAAACTGCCCCACGGGTCGCCAACATAGTGGAAGAAGTTCGAGCCGAGGACATGCCGTCCAAGGCCCCATCCCTTCGAAAATCCTTTCTCGAGCATGTGCGTGGCGCCGCGGCCGATGTCGTCGACCGAGCCCACGTCCCAGCTCAAGTGGTGCAGTCCCGGCGCGGTCGATGTGACGAAGGCGATCATATGATGGTCGCTGCCATGGATCCCGTGCATAAAGGCGATGCCGTTTCCGGACCGGTCGGAGAGCCGTAAGCCCAGCGTGCGGGTATAGAACTGAATCGCCTTCTCGACGTCGCGGGTGAAAAGGAGCACATGCGCGAGCCGCCTGGGACTGACCCGCGCGACGTCGCGACGGTACGGAGCGCCGCGCTCGCCCGCGCCGACGGAGACCTCGGAGAACTCGGACTTCTCGCTCGGCGACGATTTCGCCGCCACCTTGATCTCGACCAGGTTGCCGTCGTGATCGTGAAACCATAGGCCGTTGGTCTTCACGCCCGGCGGCGGGTCGAGCCGCTTCACGCCGAGAGCTTGCAGCCGCTCGGCGAAGCGGTCGAAATCGTCCTCGAATGCGCCGAACGACAGATGTCCAAGCTTCTTGCGCGGACCCTCGCCGATGGTGACCCAGACATGCGGATTACCGCGGGTCTTCATGGCGACCAGGTTGCCGTCTTCCTCAAGCTCAAGCCCGAATTCGCCGTAAAAGCTGTTCGCGACCGCAAGGTCGGGGACGGCGAAATGAAACCGGTCGACGGAATGAACGCCGAGCTCGCCTGGACGCCGGGTCGGCTTGATGGCGCTGCGGATCGCGGTCATGGCGCTTCCCTCCCGAATTCCGCCTCCAAAATCGGAGCCGGACAACGATGTTCAAAATGCTAGCGCGGCATTGTCGCCGACGCCATCCTGTTGGCCGATCGGCGGCCGCTCAGGGCCACTGCCTGCCGCCGCGGCCGCTGCCTTGCGAACTTGGCGCGGGCGGGTCGACCGGCTCGACAGTGACAGCGTCGGGCGCCGCGACCACCGCCGGTTGAGGCTTCGGCTTCTTCCGTTTCGGCGGCGGGGCCGGGGCCGGCTGCTCCGTAGTCGCTGTCGCGTCGGCCCCGGTGTCGGTCGGCGGCGACTCGTCCGGGTTGGGTACGGAGGCCTCGGCAGTCGGCGCATCGTGAATGACGACCGTGCCGCCCTTGCACCCTGTCAGCCACACATCGAAGATCGGGTGCTCGACACCGTGCAGGCCTGGGCTGTCGGCAAACATCCAGCCGGAGAAAATGCGCTTGACCTTCTTTTGCTCGTCGATCTCATCCACCTGGGCGAAGGCGTCGGTCTGCGGCGCCTCGGTTAGCGGGCGGGAGTAGCAGACCCGCGGCGTGATCTGGAGCGCGCCGAACTGCACCGTCTCGTTGATCGCGACCTCGAACGAAATGATTCGGCCGGTGATCTTGTCCAGGCCGTCGAAAACCGCGGTCGGATTGCTGATCTTGTCGGCCCGCGCCGCGTCTGGCGCCATGAGCCCGGCGGCGGCCAAAGCCGCGCAAGCGAACGCCGGGCCTCTCCGGGCCCAAGCGGGAAAAGCGCGGCCGCCGATCGCGCGAGCCCGGTCGAGGAGGTTCATGGCCGGGGCTTTGCTGCTCAACGGCGGCGGAATGAAGGCGGCGCGCCTCAGGGACCGGGACTCCAGGCCTCGTAATCCCCGCCGGTCGGCTGGCGCGGACCGGGCCTCAACGTCGAGCCGTCGGGCCGAATCGCCGCCGGCGTGCCGGTCGGGTTTGGCATGTGTGGCTTCTGCCACGGATGAGGCTCATATTTTTCCTCGGTCGGCGGCACATCGACAGTGTGGTGAAGCCATCCATTCCAGCCCGGCGGGGTCTTCGAGGCTTCGGATACGCCGTTATAAATCACCCAGCGCCGCTCGAACCCGAGGGCCGGATCGATGCCCGGCCGCCGGTAATAGGCGTTGCCCTGCTCATCGTAGCCGACAAGCTGTCCATGCCGCTTCGTATAGAAGCGGGTGTTGAAGTTCGCGCCATTCCACCAGGTAAACCAGTGGAGCAGGGATTCCTTGAGCCAGTCCGGCATGCGTCGAGCGCCGCTCACTTATTGGGGACAAAACGTCAACTCGCGCGTTCCGAATAAAGGCGCCAACTGACGCGCGCGACTATGGCGGGGCGGACGGAACGAGGCAAGCTGAACTTTTTCGTTCTCGCAACGAAAACGGGGCTTGCAGGCTTCCCCCGACTCGTCGGATGCTCCGGGTCTCGCGCCGGCGTTAACCCGACGTTAGAGATTGTTGTCCACAATATGTTGTGTCGACTACGGAACGCTCATACAAGGTGTTGACGCCGACGTCATAAAGCTGTAACGTTCGGCGGTCCAATGGAGTCGGGCGCAGCGGGTGGGTGAAGCGTCGAGGGGCGGTCAGTTTCAAGTCTGTCGGGTTGGGTGAGAGCGCCGCCCGGCGAGGCGCTGGTTCAGGCGAAACAATAGGCGAGTTTGAGGGGCGGGGCGGCGTTTAAGCCGGACCGGCGGCGTCATGTGCGCTGCCGGCGGCGCGCCATCGAAAGCGATTGAGGGATCAACGGCGGCGCTGCGGGCGTAACAGGCCCAGGGCCGCGAGGGCGAGGTCGACAGCGATGCGGATCGAACGGCACTATACGCAACCGGGCGTCTCGCCCTATGAGTTCGTCGCCTTCGCGACGACCAAGAGCGAGATTCGTAATCCCGACGGCTCGGTCGTGTTTTCGCTCGAAGGTGTCGAGGTTCCGGCCGCCTGGAGCCAAGTCGCGGCCGACGTGCTGGCGCAGAAATACTTCCGAAAAGCCGGCGTGCCGGCGAAGTTGAAGCAGGTCGAGGAGGAGGGGGTCCCTTCGTTCCTGTGGCGCTCGGTCGCCGACGAGGCCGCGCTCGGCGCGCTGCCGAAGGGCGAGCGCATGGGCTCCGAGACGTCCGCCAAGCAGGTGTTCGATCGGCTTGCCGGCGCCTGGGCCTATTGGGGCTGGAAGGCCGGCCTCTTCGACGGCGAGGACGACGCGCGCGCCTATTTCGACGAGATGCGGCTCATGCTCGCCCGCCAGGTCGCCGCGCCCAATTCGCCGCAATGGTTCAACACCGGCCTCCACTGGGCCTATGGCGTCGATGGCCCGAGCCAGGGGCACTATTACGTCGACTTCGAGACCGGCAAGCTCGTCAAGTCGAAGTCGGCCTACGAGCATCCCCAGCCGCACGCCTGCTTCATCCAGTCGGTCGCCGACGATCTCGTCAACGAGGGCGGGATCATGGACCTGTGGGTGCGCGAGGCGCGCCTGTTCAAATATGGCTCGGGCACGGGGACCAATTTCTCGGCGCTTCGCGGCGAGAACGAGAAGTTGTCGGGCGGCGGGCGCTCCTCTGGCCTCATGTCGTTCCTGAAGATCGGCGACCGCGCGGCGGGCGCGATCAAGTCGGGCGGCACGACGCGGCGCGCCGCCAAGATGGTCGTGGTCGACGTCGATCATCCCGACATCGAGTCGTTCATTGACTGGAAGGTGAGGGAGGAGCGCAAGGTCGCCGCGCTCGCGGCGGGCTCGAAAGTCGTCAGGCGGCGCCTGAAGGCGATCCTGAAAGCCTGCGTCAATTGCGAGGGTTCGGGCGACGACTGCTTCAACGTCGACATGAACCCGGCCCTCAAGCGCGAGGTCAAGGCCGCGCGCCGCGACGACGTCCCGGACGGCGCGATCAAGCAGGTCATCCAATACGCGCGCCAGGGCTATCAGAAGCTCGAGTTCGAGGAATACGACACCGATTGGGAATCGGAGGCCTATCTCACCGTCTCGGGGCAGAATTCGAACAATTCGGTGCGCGTCACCGACGATTTCCTGCATGCGGTCGAGAACGACGGCGACTGGAATCTGACCCGCCGCCTCGACGGCAAGGTTGCGAAGACGCTCAAGGCCCGCGAGCTCTGGGAGAAGATCGGCTACGCCGCCTGGGCCTCGGCCGATCCGGGCATCCAGTATCACACCACGATCAACGACTGGCACACCTGCCCAGAGTCGGGGCCGATCCGCGCCTCCAATCCGTGCTCCGAGTACATGTTCCTCGACGACACGGCCTGCAATCTCGCGTCGCTCAACCTGCTGCAATTCCGCGATACCGCGACCAAGGCCTTCGACGTCAAAGCTTACGAGCATGCGGTCCGCCTCTGGACGCTGACGCTCGAGATCTCGGTCGCAATGGCGCAGTTCCCTTCGAGGGAGATCGCGCGGCTCTCCTACGACTACCGCACGCTTGGCCTAGGCTACGCCAATATCGGCGGTCTCCTCATGTCGTCGGGCATCCCGTATGACAGCGACCACGGCCGGGCGATCTGCGCCGCCTTGACCGCGATCCTCACCGGGCGCGCCTATGCGACCTCGGCCGAGATCGCCGTCAAGAGCGGCGCCTTCCCTGGGCACAAGGCTAATGCGGACGCGATGCTGCGGGTGATCCGCAATCACAAGCGCGCCGCCGACGGCGAGGCGGGACTATACGAGAAGCTCTCGGTCGCGCCGACCCCGATCGACCACAATGAACTCGCCAACGCCGGCCCGGCGTGGGCAGCTTTAAGCGAAGCGGCGCGCGCCGCATGGAGCGATGCGCTCGCTCTCGGCGAACGCCACGGCTATCGCAACGCCCAGGTGTCGGTGATCGCGCCGACCGGCACGATCGGCCTCGTCATGGATTGCGACACGACCGGCATCGAGCCGGACTTCGCGCTGGTCAAGTTTAAGAAGCTCGCCGGCGGAGGCTATTTCAAGATCATCAACCGCGCCGTGCCCGAGGCCTTGCGCACGCTTGGCTATGACGAGAAGCAGATCGCCGACATCGTCGCCTATGCCGTCGGTCGGGCGACGCTCGCCCATGCGCCCGGCGTCAATCACGCGGCGCTCAAGGCCAAGGGCCTGCCTGAGGCCGCGATCGACAAGGTCGAATCCGCTCTCGCCGGCGCCTTCGACATCCGCTTCGTCTTCAACAAGTGGACGCTCGGCGCAGAGGTGCTGAGCGGCGCGCTCAAGATCCCGGCGGAGCGCTACGACGCGCCGGGCTTCGACCTCCTCTCCGCCCTCGGCTTCTCGAAATCCGAGATCGAGGCCGCGAACGGCTTCGCCTGCGGCGCGATGACGCTCGAGGGCGCGCCCTACCTCAAGCCGGAGCATCTTTCGGTGTTCGATTGCGCCAACCCCTGCGGCCGCACGGGCAAGCGCTATCTCTCGGTCGAGAGCCACATAAGGATGATGGCGGCGGCGCAGCCGTTCATTACCGGCGCGATCTCGAAGACCATCAACATGCCGAACGACGCGACGGTCGAGGATTGCAAGGACGCCTATATGCTGAGCTGGCGCCTCGGCCTCAAGGCGAACGCCCTTTATCGCGACGGCTCGAAGCTGTCGCAGCCGCTCAGCTCGCAGCTGATCGAGAACGACGAGGAGGACGACGAGGCACCGGGTCTGAGCCCGGGGGTCGAGACGCTTGTTGCTCTCAACGCGCCCCAGCGCGCCGCCGCGCTCGCGGAGCGGATCGTCGAGCGCGTGGTCGAGCGGGTCGAGCGCACGCGCGAGCGCGAGAAGCTGCCCGACCGCCGCAAGGGCTATACCCAAAAGGCAGTTGTCGGCGGGCACAAGGTCTACTTGCGCACGGGCGAATATCAGGACGGGCGGCTCGGCGAGATCTTCATCGACATGCATAAAGAAGGCGCCGCCTTCCGATCTCTCATGAACAATTTCGCCATCGCGATCTCGCTCGGCCTGCAATATGGCGTGCCGCTCGAGGAATATGTCGAGGCTTTCACCTTCACGCGCTTCGAGCCCGCGGGCTTCGTGCAGGGCAACGACGCGATCAAGAACGCGACCTCGATCCTCGACTATATTTTCCGCGAGCTCGCGATCTCCTATCTCGGCCGCAACGACCTCGCCCATATCGCGCCGGAGGAGATCGGGAACACCGTGCTCGGCGGCGGCGTCGATCAGGACAAGGCGCCGGGCGACAGCGAGGGGATCAGCGCGCCGCCGGCGGCGCCGGTGGCGTCCGTCGTGTCGAAAGGCCTCCTGCGCTCGCGCCCCGGCGACAAGCTGATGCTGGTCCGGGGGCGAGAGGCGGGCGGCGAAGCGAAGGCCGTCGGCAGCGCCGCCGCGGGGAGCTATGTGCAGGGCGCGACCGCGCTCAAAGGCGAGTTCGCGGAAGCCGCGCAAGTCGCGTTCGGCGCTGCCGCGCCCGCCGCAGAGACCGTGGCCGAGAAACGCGCCGAAGCGCGCATGAAAGGCTATGTCGGCGAAGCCTGCCCCGAATGCGGCAACTTCACCATGGTGCGTAACGGCACGTGCCTGAAGTGCGACACCTGCGGGAGCACGACGGGGTGCTCGTGAGCAATCGCTGAGCCGACCTTGCCCACAGTCTTTCATCACCGTGGCCGCGACAGGCAATCTGGGGCCTAATGATGCTCCTAGGTGGCCAGTGGATCGCTAAGTATGAGGGCACCAATCAAGGCACGCTGGTCGTTGACGTGGACGAAGTCGACGATCACCTCGAAATGATTGCGTGTGCCTGGGACGATGTCGTGCAGATGCCGAGCACGGCGATCTCAATCTCGACGCTGACACGAGCGCCTGCGCAAAGGATTCAAAACGTAGCGCTCTCAGCTTTGGATGCCTCAGGACGGCGTCTCGATCCGGCGAATCTCCGACAAAGAGGGATCGCGTTTCCAGGTTTCGCCGATGTCGAGTTCGAATTAAATCCTCAGGATCAGCTTATGGTAAGCTGGAAGACAAATATTGGTACAAGTGGAGTGGCGCTCGCTCCAAGAAGCTCGGCAGGGCAGCTATCAAAACTGAAACCCTTGGCGATCAATGATTGGAGGTCGTTTAAGGAATATGTGGGTAATCTTGAGAGAAACAGATACATATTCCGCGGCCAATCCAGCAATAATTGGCGGTTGCGGACCTCTTTTCATAGAACGAGTAGGGCTAACCTAAGCAAATATGAAGCGTTTGATATCGTTCAACTACACAGATATCTCAGTGCTTTGGACCAAGACGACATTTGATCTTAAGAATCCAATACAAAATCTTTCCTTCTTTAGCCTTGCGCAACACCACGGATATCCAACGCCCCTATTGGATTGGACAAGGTCTCCTTATGTTGCGGCGTTCTTTGCCTACCGGACCTTGTCAAAAGACCACAACCCGGATGACAAGGTCAGAGTATTCAAATTCGATGCGCCAGAGTGGAACAAAGTAAATCGCGAACTTAAGGCACTCGCCCCGGTTCCTCCAGCGCTGGTGGTAATGGAGGCGCTTCCTCTTGAGAACCCGAGAGTTATCCCGCAGCAATCACTTTCGACTATTTCAACAGTTGATGATGTTGAGACGCACGTACAGAAAGAAGAAATGACTCATGGTCGAACGTTTATAGAGGTAATTGATTTGCCGGCCAGCGCGCGGAAGGAAGTGATTGGCGAACTTGCGCTAATGGGGATTACTGCTGGCTCTCTCTTTCCAGGGATGGATGGAGCGTGTGAGGCATTGCGCGAGCAGAATTTTCGATTATTTACAAGATATTAGATTTGTCGAGCTTCCGGCATGACTAGCACGCCGATCGTTGGCAGCTCGCACGGCGCATTGACCCCTTCATACCCTTGGCCCCGCCATCGTGCGGTGGATCGGCGTTCCGTGGGTTATGGTTCCGTGGGGGCGGCGATGGAAGTCCGGCGAACGATGGCTGGGGCGGGCCGTCGATGGGCGGAGCAGGCGATGGGTCGCGCGCTGCCCGGCGCCGGGCGCCGGCGCGGTTTGGGCCTCGGCCGTGCTGCAAAGCGCCGTTCCCGCGATGATGAGCATGGCGGCGGCGAGCCTCAAGCGAATCATTTCCGTTCCCCCTCTTGATCGATCGGCCGGATGAGCGCTCCTGGGCGGCGCCCGCCGCCGGAGTCGTGTTGCCGTTTCAGCGGCGGCGAGGCTCTCATGCTTCCTCGTCTATCGCGGCCACAACCCTGAGCCGGCAGCCTCTGGACATCGTCGCCGCCCGACGCTGCGGCGCAAGAACTTAGGAGGAAACGCGTGCGCCGCCAATCCGCTATCGTCGCCGCTTTGGGGCTCGCGCTGCTGTCGACCGGCGCGGCATGCGCGAGAGCCGCCGCTTGCGCTCCCGCCGACCCCTCGCTCGCCGGCCACTATTATCTGCGCGGCGTGATGGAGGTCGGCTCCGAGCTTCTTCTGAAGGCCGACGGGCGGTTCGAATATATGCTCGCCTATGGCGCGCTGGACGAGCTTGCCTCGGGCTGCTGGGCGCGTAACGGGGCCATTGTCACGCTCCAGGCACACAAATTCGAGCACAGCATGGACGACCCGATGAAGTTCGAGCGGCTCGACCTCACGGTTCAGCCGGGCGGAAAACTGATGCGCCGTTTCGACGCCGAGCACCGCGGCGCCTATTCCCGCCAGTGAAGAATGCACTTGCTTTAATGGCCGCCGCCGCC
>Ga0070734_10004633_pt1 | contig 12876 bp, 21 predicted proteins | sample Coa_R1_8_FD_66444 | JGI IMG/M metagenome (GOLD analysis project Ga0070734, IMG submission 66444) | Surface soil microbial communities from Centralia Pennsylvania, which are recovering from an underground coalmine fire - Coalmine... | ecosystem: Environmental > Terrestrial > Soil > Unclassified ...
AGGAATACGACATCGTGTCTTTTGCGGAAAAGTCGCACGCCTCGCTGCGGGCCTACGCGCTTCTTCCGTGAGAGGCAGCGTTTAGAAGGGGAAGTCGGCTTGAGTTAAGCCGACGTTGGTCTTGAGGTTCTCGACCGATTCGTCGAGCACGATCTGCGAGCCCGAATACATGATCTGACGAACGGGCCAGTGCGTGTCCTTGGACAAGTAGAGAATCTGTTCCGACACGTCGCCGTTCGACGACGGGTCGGCCACCTTGAGGTCGAGCCGGTCGGTGAGGACGCCGGCGACCTTTCCGCCGTCGGTCTGCGTGAGCTTGCCGGGCGTCGTGGCGTACATCTCGACGATGTGCTGCATGAGCCCCTCGGGAATCGTGACGCCGCGCAGCGAGACCGCGCGACGATCGTGGACGTCGACCTTCAAATGGAAGCCGGATAAGAATCCGCCCTGGTGCCCGCTGATCTGATCGGTGCCGACCCAGACGCCGCCGGAACCCTTGCCGTCGCCGTCGAGGATCAGCGTTTTGGCGTAGTGCGGCTTCATGAACGAGTACTGATACACGCGATCTTGCGTGGCGGTGCCTTTGGCTTCGTGCACGTGCAGCACGCACGTGTAGTCGTTAATTGCCGCGAACGCATGGTCGAACGCCGTGATCGCGGGCGCGCCGTTGGCGGCGAGCGCGCCGGACGCCGCCAGCATCGCGAGGCCGGCGGCGAGGACGCCGAACATTGAAAAGCGACTAAGGTTCACAAAGCTCCTCTCAAAAGTCAGACGGCTTGCGAGCTGGACTGCACGCTTTCATCGATGAGCAGCGTACCGTGTTTACCTTCAACGCCGATCAGCACATCGCATTTCGCATCGGCGGCGATCTCTTCGATGAGCCGGCCCAGCGGCGCACCGCTGTACTTGCCCTCGCGAAACGAGCCGAGGATAATGAGATGGGCCTTCTCACGTTTCGCGACGTCGAGGACCGCCTGTTTGGTCGACCGCGTCTTGATCGTTTCCGTCCGAATGGTGACGTTGCTCTTGTTGGCGATCGTCTCGGCCGCGCCGAGGGCATCGAGCGCCTGGCGCTCCTCGTACGGCATCTCCGCGTCGGGCGGCAGCGTATACGGCACCTCGACGATGTAGAGAGCGAGCAGTTCCGAGCGTTCGCCGCGCGCGAGCTTCACCGCCAGCGCCATCATGTGCGCCGAATCTATCTCCGGCGAGAAGACGACGATCAAGCTGCCGACCATCCGCTCGAGTTCGTGCTCGGCCTTCGCCGCGATCTGCTGGACGTACGATGGCGGCGGATGCAGCATCCACCACAGCGTCGACCCGACGGTTCCGGCGATGAGCAGTGCCACGAGCGCGCCCGCGGCGGTCACGTGCACATCGGCCGCCGGCATCACCGCGAGCCCCGCGCGCGCCAGATCAGCGTCAGCCGGTGCGTGCCGAGCGCGATCATTGCGGCTCCCAAGACGACGCCGGGCAGGATCGCGAAGCCGCCTTCCCGCGCTGCTTGCAGCATGCGGGCCAGGATGACGAGCCCGCACAACAGGATCGCGAGCGAGAGTATCGCGCGAACGTACAGCACGTTAGCCCTGCCGTTTCCCGCGCCGCTCGTCACTGGCTTTGAGGTTCGCCGTGTACTCATCCATCAATTCCAGCTCGCCGGCCTTGCGCAGAATTTCGGTCTGGGCAGTGCGCCAATCCCGCCGCTGCGAGCGCAGCAACGGAAGCCGGCGATGATTCCGGTAGATGAGGTACATGATCAGGCCGAGCAGCAGCCAGCTCGGTCCGAAGATCCTGCCGAGGGGATGCGTGCGCAGCGTGAAGAGCAGGATCGACACGATCCCGACGAAGCCGATGACAGCGACGATGGGAAACTCGACGCGCTCCCCGCGGAAGCGGAACGGCACGTTGAGCGGGATCTTGAATTTGCGCGGGCTCAACGGGTCGGTCAGGCGCAGACCGATCAGGCCGAGGAAGACGAACGAGTAGCTCGTCGCCGCGCCGAAGGCGTAGAGGTCCGCAAGGAACTCGAGCCCGTTCTCGCCGTGGAAGAAGCGGCCGTACAATGCCGCGACGTGCGGATAGAGCGACGGCCCCGCCGCGAAGAGCAGCTCGATCACAGCGATCGTGGAGAAGAAGACGATCGATATCGCGGGCGTCCGGAAGCGGCTGTGAACGCGCTGGAAGATGGAGGGCAGCAGGTTGCTGCTGCTCATCGCGTACGCGATGCGCGAGCTGCCGAACACGCCCGAGTTCGACGAGATCAGCAGCAGGACGGCGCCGAGGACCGGCACATAGAGTGCCGCAAATGCGCCGTAATAGGGCACCTGTGCGGCGAGCAGCGCGACGGCCTTGCCCTGATTGTCGGCGTTGTTGGGGAATATTTGCCAGAACTGCTGCGCGTGTCCGTGCGCGTCGACGATGGGATGCCACGGTTGCAGGCCGAGCGCCAGATTCGAATAGGCCAGCGCGAAGATGAGGATCGTCAGGATTAGCGACACCGACGTTCGCGGGATGATCGAGGCGGGACGCTGCGTTTCTTGCGCGGCCTGCGAGATCGATTCGAGTCCCACGAAGGAGATGATCGCGAGCGACGTTCCGAGCATCAGCTGATAGGGCGACGGCCAATCCAGCTGCATCGTGTGAATCAAGAGATGCGGCTTGAACGCGAAGAGAAAGCCGAAGCACAGGATGCACGTCTCACTGATCACGTCGAGGGCGGAGACGATGCCGTTGAACGCAGTGCTCTCGCGCACGCCCACGACGTTGAGCAGGCAGAGCCCGACGACGAGCCCGAGCACGACGCCGAAGTGGGTCCACGGGTGGATGGAGTTAACCAGCGCCGGCAGCAGCTGGCTCGAGTAGTCGACCGAAGTCCACGCGAACAGGGTGACGTCGATGGTGAAGTCGAGCAGCACTGCCCAGCCGGCGATGAAGCCGAAGATGTCGCCGAGGCCGCGCATCACGAAGTACTGCCCGCCGCCGGCTACGGGATACGTCGCCGCGAGCTCGGTGTACGCCAGGCCGATACACACGTAAACGATGCCGGCGAAGAGGAATGCGACGTTCGAGGCGCCGGCGGCCCACGCGAGCACGAGCCCGAGTCCGACGAAGATGTCGGCGCCCACGTCGGAGTAGCCCCACGAAAACGAGCCCCAAGGCGTGACGCTGCGGCGCAGCTCCGGCTGTGCGCTCTTGGACACTAGAAGGCGTTGCGGTGCAGGCTCAGCCGCGGACCGTCCAGCGTGACGACGTCGAAGCGGATCTTCGCCGCGGGCGCGACGATCTGCGCGTAGTCGGCCGCGGCGCGCCGCAGCCGCGAGCGTTTGCGCGCGTCGACGGCCCCCAGCGCGGATCCATAGGCCCGCGAGTCACGCCGCTTTACTTCGACGATCACGAGCGTCGGCCCATCGAGGCAGACGGCGTCGATCTCTCCGCCCGGGACCCGCACGTTGCGTGCCAACACGCGATAGCCGCACTCCGCGAGGAAACCGCTCGCGCGGTCCTCTCCGTGCCGGCCCTTCTCGGCGTTATCCAACTTCGAGCGCTTCCATCGACTCCACCGACTCTAGGCCGAGCGCCAACTGCGCATCGCGCACGCGCGCCCAGTTCGCGCGGTGATGGACGCTCGGTCCGTGCGCGCGCAGCGCCTCGATGTGGTACGGCGTCGAGTAACCCTTGTGCAGCGCGTAACCATAGCGGGGGTCCTCCGCGTCGAGCGCGACCATCAGCGCGTCGCGATGGACCTTGGCGAGGATCGATGCGGCCGCGACGACGGCGCAGCGCGCGTCGCCGTGAATCAGCGGCTCCTGCGGTCCGGCAAACGATCGAATCCGCACGGCGTCGGTGATCAGATACTGCGGCGCCTGCTGCAGCGCTGCGATGGCCCGCTCCATGGCGAGGACGCTCGCCCAATAGATGTTGAGGCGATCGATCTCGGCGACGCACGCGCTGCCGATCGCCCACGCCGTCGCTTGGACCTTGATCGTCTCCGCGATCTCGACGCGCACCTCGGGGCGGACTTGCTTGGAATCGTTGAGCCCGCGTATCAAGAGCGGCTCCTCCGCCACGACGCAGGCGGCGACGACTGGGCCGGCCAACGGTCCGCGACCGACTTCATCGATGCCGCCGACCAGCACGAACCCGCGCTGGCGCGCTGCGTACTCAAAGCGGTGCAGGCGGTGCAGCCTGCGGCGCTCGCGCTCGTAGGCGTTGCGCGCCTTACGCTGTTTCGGCGTCATCCGGATCCTCCAGCGAGATGCGTCCGAAGACGCCGTCGTTAAAACCGCTGATGTAAGATCGTGCAGCGTTATGATAGTCGATGGCGCCGCCGCGCCCGACGAAGCCCCGCTCGGCCGCGAAGGTCTGCAGATCGGGAACTCGCGTGCGCGGGCGCCGCTCGACCAGCCAGCTGTGAAACGCGCCGGCGACCTCCGCCGGGTCGTAGCGGTTGTGCGGCACCGCTCCGCAGATTGCGAGCTTCCAAGCCGCCGCGGCGGAGACGCTTGGCGACAGCACGCCCGGCGTGTCCATCACCTCGATATTGGGCGCGAGGCGAAACCACTGCGTCTGCCGCGTGACGCCGGCGCGGTCTTCGGTTTTCGCCGCCGCCCTGCGCAGGAGCGCGTTGACGATCGTGGACTTCCCGGAGTTCGGCACGCCGACGATCATCGCGCGAGCGACCTTCGCCGCGCGGCCGTCGCGCCGCGAGAAGGCCTCGATCGCGGAGGCGAGACGCGCGACGCTGCCGCGCTTGCGGCCGTCGATCGCGATCGCCTGCGCGCCGCGCCGGGCGAGCTCGTCGAGCCACAGGCGGGTCGTTGCGGGATCGGCCACGTCTTCCTTATTCAACGCCACGAACCGCGCGCGTTGCGCCGCGAGGCGTTCCAGCAGCGGCGCGCGGCCGCTGTGCGGGATACGCGCATCCACGACCTCGATGACGACGTCGATGATGCGCAGGTACTCCCGAATCCGGCGCGTGGTCTGCACCATGTGGCCCGGATAGTTCCCAGACGAACGCGGCAAGGCGTCACAGCCCGCCCAGCATGCGCGGGGGCCAGATGCCCGCCACGGCGCGTCCGATGAGTCGATCGTCGCTCACGGGCCCGAAGAAACGCGAATCCTCGCTCTCCGCTCGGTTGTCGCCCAGGACGTAGACGCTCGCCGGCGGCACGGTCGTCTGCGGGTAGCTGCGGTCGTCGGCGTGCTTCACATACGGTTCGTCGAGCTTGCCGCCGTTCAGGTAGACCTGACCGCGCTCGATGTGAACGCGATCGCCGGGCAGGCCGACGACGCGCTTGATGAAAACCCCGCGCGCGTCGCCGTCGTGCCGAAAGGCTACGATTTCGCCGCGCCGCGGCCGTGCGAACCGGTACGCGAAGGTGTTGATCAGGACGTACTCGCCCGAGAGGATGTGAGGCTCCATCGAGAGACCCGAGACTTGCGGAAGGCGGACGAAGAAGGCTGCGATCAGCAGTGCGAGTACCGCGAGCTGCCAGGCCAGGTTCGCCACCGATCGCCATCGCAAGAAGCGGACCACGGAAGGCGTACTTCGCTTACCGCGCTACAGAATCTTGGCTTGCGACGGGGGCCAGAAAATCAGGAACGCGCGCCCCGTGAATCCGGCCGGCGCGTCGGCGCGCTGTCCGGTGGCAAACCGTCCGCCGTCTTGCGCGAAACCCCAGATATGCGAGTCCTCCGAATCGTTGCGGTTGTCGCCGAGCATGATGTAACAATGGGGCGGGATGCGATCGGCGGCGCTCCATTTGGCGGCAGGCGGAACGTTGGCGGCGCTGGGATCGAGGCGCTGCCAGCCGGCGCCGTAGCTGACGTAGATGCCATAGTTGCGGATCTCGAGATTGTAGCTCGGCTTCTCGGCGACGTAGGGCTCTTGGAGCGCCTTGCCGTCGAGAAAGACGGTTCCGCCCGCGATGCGCAGCGTATCGCCCGGCCGTCCGATCACGCGCTTGATGAAGTCGTCGGGCGTCGGGACCGGCGGCGGGAAGACCACGATGTCGCCTTCTCGGGGAGCGTGGAACCGGTACTCGAACTTGTCGACGAGCAGCACGTCGTGAATCTGCAGCGTCGGCAGCATCGAGCCGGACGGGATGTAGTAGGTGCGGGCCACGAACGTGATCAGAACCCACGCGGCGATGCCGGCGATGATGAACGGATCCAGGAACTCGCGGGCGATCGCGGTGCTGCGGCCCGAGGAGCCCGCGACGACCGGACGCAGCGAAAGAATGGCGCGCGCGGCGCCGATCACGGCCACGATCGCGAGCAGCTCGTACGGCGTCATGACCGGATCACTTCTCTAACGCGCGCACGCGGTCCAGCGGCCAGAGGATGAAGAACGCTCGGCCGACGAGTCCGCGCGCGCGCGCGAACCCCCAGACGTGCGAGTCCTCGGAGTAATTGCGATTGTCTCCGAGCATGAAATACGAGCCCTCGGGTATGCGGTCCGCCGCCTGCCACAGAGCGCGCGGCGGGACGTTGGCGAGATGCGGATCGAGCGCGCGGCCGTCCACGTAGATGCCGTAGTTTCGAATCGCCAGCGCGTAACGCGGGGGCTGATTCTCGTAGGGCTCGCGCAGCGGACGCCCGTTCCGGTAGACGATGCCGTCGGCGATCACTATCTTATCGCCCGGTATGCCGATCACGCGTTTGACGTAGTCGTTTCCGCCCGAATCCACCGGCGGAGTGAACACCGCGACGTCGCCCTCCGCCGGCGCGTGCAGGCGATAGGCGATCTCGTCCACGAGCACGACGTCGCGAACCTGCAGCGTGGGGACCATCGAGACCGAGGGAATGTAGAACGTGCGAATGACGAACGTGATCAGGAACAGCGCGACCAATCCGGCCGCGATCAGCACGTCGAGATATCCGCGGACCGTCGCCGCGACGGCGCCGGCGGCACCGGTCGCGAACGGCTTCGTCGAGATTGCGACTCGCGCGATACCCAAGATGCAAACGAAGGCGATGAGTTGGAGCGGTGTCAGCGCGGCGCGTCAGGTTCCTTTGGCTTTCTTTTCCTTGATGCGAGCGGCCTTGCCGACCTTTTCGCTCAAATAATACAGGCGGCTGCGCGAGACGACGCCGCGTTTGCCGACTTCGATCCGTTCGACGCGCGGACTGTGCAGGAGGAACGTCTTCTCGACGCCGACGCCGTGCGCGATCCTGCGCACCGTGATGGATTCGCCGCTGCCGCCGCCCTTGCGCACGATCACGACGCCCTCGAACATCTGCGTCCGTTCCTTGCCGCCTTCGGTGACCTTGGAGTAGACCTTGACCGTGTCGCCGGCCCGGAACGGCGGAATTCCGTCCTTGACTTGGTCGCGGTTGAGCACATCGATGACGTTCATGATGCAAATCCTGCCGAGCGAAAGAGGCGCAAAGAATAGCCGGGCGCGGAGCCCGGCACAACGGCCTATGCTATCACGGGCCTTCCCGTGGATGCAAGGCGCTATCGAGCAAATCCCGCCGGCGGGCCTCGGTGCGCAGGCGCGATTGCTCGCGGCGCCACTGCGCGATCTTCGCGTGATTGCCCGAGAGGAGCACCTCCGGCACGTCGACGCCGCGGAAGCTGGCCGGGCGTGTGAAGCTCGGATAGTCCAGCGCGCCGGCGGCAAACGATTCGCTTTCGAGCGATTGCGCCCGCAGGACGCCGGGGACCAGGCGCACCGTCGCATCCATGAAGACCAGGGCGGGGATCTCGCCGCCCGTCAGCACGAAATCGCCGAGCGACCACTCTTCCACCGGATAGAGCCGGCCGAGACGGTCGTCGATCCCTTCGTAGTGGCCGCACACGATGACCAGCCGATCCGACTCCGCCCAGCGCGCGGCCTCGCGCTGCTCGAACGGGCGCCCGCTTGGGCTCGGCACGACGATCGCGCGGCGCTCGCCGGCCGGCGCCTCCGCGGCGATCCGGTCGAGAACCCGCGCGATCGGCTCGATGCGCAGCACCATCCCCGCCCCGCCTCCGAACGGGGCGTCGTCGGCGCGCTCTCCATCTCCCAGCTCCTCGAGCAGGTGGTGGTAGCGCACCGCCACGAGCTCGCGTTCGATCGCGCGTCCGACGATCGAGAGGCCGACGAACGGCGCGAAGAGCTCCGGGAAAAGCGTGACGACGTCGATCGTGAACATACGGGCGTTAGGAGATGTTCAGGAAGAACGACCCAATTGCTTCCGCGCTGGCGGCGCTCGACCGCGGCGAATTTGCCGGCGCGCAAAGCGCCCTCGACGAGTTGCTCGAACGCCCCGGCTCGCCCGTCGAACGCGCATTTCTGCTCAACAAGCGCGGCGTCGCCCGCATCGGGCTCGACCAGCGCGAGCTCGCCCGCGCCGATTTCGCGGCGGCGCTCCAATCGGTGGGCGGCTACGCCCCGGCCCTAACCAACCTGGGAAACCTGTTGCTGGAAGCCGGCGACGTGCAAGGCGCAATTGCGCATTACCAGCGCGCCGTCTCGAGCGATCGCGAGTATGCCCTCGCGCATCTCAACCTCGGCGTGGCGTATAAGCGGCTGGGCCGCATCGCGGACTCGGTTCGCGAGCTCCGCGAGGCTCAGCGGCTCGAGCAGCGTTCGCGCGCTAACCTTTCTTTTTGGAGGCGGGCTCGGCCGCGGTGATCTCCTCGAGGTACTCGAAGAGTTGCGGCAAGGTGATCTTTTCCAGCGCGGTCCGCTCGTGTACCTTATCGCTATCCTCGCCCTCGTCGCGGATGTAGCAGCGCGTCTCGACGCCGCTTTCATCGCCGCTGATGAAAGAGACGGCGAACCCGCGACCCGGCAGCTCGTCATAGATCCGCATCGTCTGCGGATTGACGATCTCGACCGAGTGCGTTTGGCTGTTCGCGTCGAAGATGAGGATCTTCAGATGGTCGAAGTTGGTCACTTCGATCCGACCCACTACGAAGACGTTCTTTGCGGAAAAGAATTCGTGCCCGTGTTTGCTGCGACTCGACACTTCGTAGAAGACGCGATGCGCGACGAACCGGTTCAGGATCTTCCGCAACGTCGCCAGCGAGGCCAGCGTTTCGGTGCGATTGCCGCGAGTGTAGATGATCTTCACGGGCGGGCCCTGATGCTTGCACGGCTTCCGAGGTAAGCCCTCCCTAAGCCGTGCGGCGGAAGTCCGGCGATTTCCCCGGAAGGATAGGTTCCGATGTTCTCGGTGCCCGACATCCTGGTCGTCTCCGTCCTCGCGCTCCTGCTCTTCGGGCCCGACCGTCTGCCCAAAGTGATGCGTCAGGCGGGGCGCTTCATGCGCGAGGTGCAGAGCACGTCGCACGCCTTCATAGCCGAGATGGAGCGCGCCGCCGAAGGCCCGGAGACGCCGATGCCGCCTCCCGCCCCTCCGCCGCCGGACCCGCCGGAAAACGAGCCCCGCGCTTAGATATTAAAGTTCCGGCGCAGGTCCGTGATGCGCTCCTGCACCATCTGCCGCGCCTGAGCGTGGAGCCGTTGCTTCTGCTCGTCGGGGAGGCGGCGATAGATCATGTAGGCGGCGGCCGACAGCAGACCACCGAGCACGCCGACAAGCACGGCCTTGCCGGCCTCGCCCGCTTCGTCGTCGGAGGGCGCGGGCCGTTCGGAGCCCTGATAACCGTTGCCCGGACTGGTCGACCACGGCTGGTCGTGCGGCGTCGTACGAAAACTTTCAGACATCGTAGCGTCTCCTTCGGTCTGTAAACTATGTTACCCGTCGGTGCCGCAGCCGCACGTGGGCCGGGAAGCGCCGTGCGATCTCGCCGACGGCGAGCTCGGCGGTCGCGACGATGGCGCGCACGCTCGCGAGCTCGCGGCGCCCCTCCGGCCAGCTCAGCCGCAGCGCGCCGGGCGTCTGCCTAGCCTCCAGCTCGACCCCGGCGTGCTCCGCGAGGCCGAGGCGTGCCGCCTGCAACACGGCCGATACCGCGGCGCAGACGATGTCTTGCCCGTGCTCCGCGAAATCGGCGTGGCCGCGCGCGGAGATGCCGGCAAGACGATCGCGTTCGTCGCGGTAGAAAATGACCTCGAGCAGTGCGCTCGTCCTTTAGGGAAGCGTTATCTTGGTGATCTTGACTTCGGCGTAGGGCTGGCGGTGGCCGTTGAGCTTACGAACTCGCTTCTTCGGCTTATATCGGAAGACCAAGATCTTCTTGTCCTTGGCGTGGCGCAGGACGGTACCGGTCACGCTCGCGCCGTCCAGCGTCGGGCTTCCCGCCTTGACAGCTTTCTCGCTCCCCGCGAGGACCACGCGGTCGAAGGTGACCTCGGAACCGACCTCGCTCGCGATCAGATCGCAGCGGATGACGTCGCCCTCGGCGACTCGATACTGCTTGCCGCCGGATTCGATGATCGCGTACATGACTTCGGTACGATACCAGGGCCCGGCGCCATCGTCAACGGCGCATAACGCCGGGCGGCCAGGCTTGACCGGCTCGTTCGGTTGTGATATTAAAGAGTAGTCTATGAAACAGATTATTCTGCGGGCCGATGACCGGCCTGCCACCGAGGCCGGCGGGCCGTGTCTTGCCCGGTTGGCGCTTACCTGGACGGCCTATGGCTACGTGGTCGCCCTGTTGTGCCGTGCCCTGCCTGCCGATCCGCTGGGGAGCCTAGCGGCGTGGGGCATAGCGCTGCTCGGCGGCCTCGCACTCGCGGCCTGGACAATGGGGGTGTGAAGGTGGAACGTCTCAACGCTTCCGACGCACGCGATCACATCGAGATGGTCGATCGGATTCTGGCCGAGTCGCAACAGCGGCTGTGCACCGGCGGTGAATACTTCGCGGTGTGGGGCGCGGGCTCTGCGTTTGTCCCGACGTTATTTCAGCTCGTCGATAACGGCGTCGTTGCGGCCGGCGCGCTCTGGTCGGTTCCGGTCGTCATTGCAGCCTGCGCGATCTTTTCGATCGTTCGAGCTCGACGGACGCGACCGATGCTTGCGCGCAGCTCGCTCATTCAGCGTGAATTCTTCAACGTGCTCTGGCTCACGCTCGCGCTGGCGTTCGTGACGAACGTCGCCGCGTATCGTATCTTTTCAGGCCTGGCGTCGGCGGCCATCTGGAGCGTCGCCGAGGCGATCGTGCTGTTCTACATCGGCATGCACGGCAACCGTCGCGCCCAAATCGCGGGCGTGATCGTCGTCGCTTGCCTCGTCGCGGCGAACTTCGCCTCCGCGAACGTCGCCGGCTACGTCCTCGCCTTCGGAATGCTGGCTGGTTACGGCGGCTTCGGCGTGAGCGAATTGTTGGCTCGCGAATAAGCCGCCCGCTGCAGGAAATGGACGAACTCTTGCTCTCGAAGGTACGCCTTGGCGTCGTCGCCCAGCTCCTGAACTTCGACTGGATCGCCTTTTCGGAACTGGCGCGTTCGCTCGACGTCAGCAACGGCAACCTCGGCGCGCATCTGAGCAAGCTCGTCGAAGCCGGCTACGTCGAGGAGGAGAAGAGTTTCGTCAACCGTCGCCCCCTCACGCGGTATCGTCTCACGAAGCGGGGCCGCGGCGCGTTCGCCGCCCATGTGACCCAGCTTCAAACGCTGCTAAAGCAGGCTCGGTAACGCCTCGAGATCGCGCTCGGTTTGCGCAGGCTGATGCCGGCGCGAATCAACGGCTCAGTAGGGAAACTTTAGCCGAGAGCTCGTGCGCGGCGCGCAGGCCGTCGTCGAATGCGCGCACGGCATTGAGCTCGGCCGCGTCCTTGGCGCCGCCGGCCACGCGATAGGGCACGCCGAGCTTTTCGATCTCGCGCAACAGCGCGTCGTTGCGCTCCTGGCCCGCGGCGACGACGACGGTGTCCGCGGCGATGGTGCGCGCGTTGCCGTCCGCATCGCGGATCCGGACGCCGCCCGAAACGATGGCGTCGTAGGTCACGCCCGTATAGCTCTCGACGCCGGCGGCGCGCAGCGTGCGCAGCACGGCCCAGCGCGTAGTCTTGCCGATGCGCTCGCCGACCATGGTGCCGCGGCGCATCAGCGCGACGCGCTTTCGACCGGTAATGACGAGCGCGCCGTCCGGCGGAGCGGCGAGACCCTGCTCGTAGAGAAAGCGCGTGCCCTCATCGGTGTTCGACTCGCCGAAGCTCAGATAATGCGCGACGTCGACGCCGATGCCGCCGGCGCCCACGATCGCGACGCGTTCGCCCACTTCAGGATCGTGCAGGAGAAGGTCGGCGTACGAGATTACGTGCGGCAGATCGCCGCCGGCGACGCGCGCGGCCCGTGGAACAACGCCGGTCGCGAGCACGATCGCGTCGAAACCGCGAAGCGTCGTCGCGGCAGTTATACGCCGGTTCAAGTGAACGCTGACGCCTAAACGCGGCAGCTCGTTCGCGAAGTACCGGATCGTCTCGCCGAAGTCGCGCTTTCCCGGAATGCGCCGCGCCATGCGAAACTGGCCGCCGAGCTCGCCGTCGGCCTCGAAGAGCAGCACGCGATGACCGAGCGCCGCGAGCCCGCGAGCGGCCTCCATTCCGGCGGGTCCGCCGCCGATCACGGCAAAGCGGCGCGCTCGAACGGCGGGTACGGGAGTCTCCGGAAACTCGCGCTCGCGGCCGGCGCGTGGGTTGACCATGCACGACACCGGCGCGTCGATCAGCGAACGGTCGATGCAGGCCTGATTGCACGCGATGCACGTGTCGACGAGCTGCGGCTGCGCGGCCTTGGCGACGATCGCCGCGTCCGCCAGAAACGGCCGCGCCATCGAGACGAAATCGGCGCTGCCCGCTGCGAGCACGTCTTCGGCCGCCGCGAGGCTGTTGATGCGGTTGCTGGCGATCACCGGCAGGTCGCCTACGGCGCGCTTGACGGCGGCGGCGAATCGTATCCATACTCCGCTCGGCACGATCTGCTGCACGGTCGGTATCGACGACTCGTGCCAGCCGATGCCGACGTTAAGCGCGTC
>Ga0070734_10004634_pt1 | contig 12875 bp, 18 predicted proteins | sample Coa_R1_8_FD_66444 | JGI IMG/M metagenome (GOLD analysis project Ga0070734, IMG submission 66444) | Surface soil microbial communities from Centralia Pennsylvania, which are recovering from an underground coalmine fire - Coalmine... | ecosystem: Environmental > Terrestrial > Soil > Unclassified ...
GTGTCCTGGGATTCCGTCGTCATGTCGGGGCGGAGCCGCTGCCGGCGCTGTGGGGTCGCTCAGCGGCCGCTGGTTCGGGCGCCGCGGCTGGGGACGCCGCGGGCGGGGGCACCACGGCTGCGGGCGCCGCGGGCGGGGGAACCGCCAGTGCAGTGTCCGCCGGTGCGGGGAGAGGCTGCGAGGGCGGGTCTGCCGCTTCGCGGATATGGTCGGCAGCCTGGGCGAGCGTCGCCTCGGTCCTGTTCAGCTCGGCGCGCAGCGGATCGGCCAGCTGCTGTGCCGCCTGGTTCAGCTCGCTTTCGGTCTTGCCGAACTCCGAACGGATGGTGCTTTCGAAGCTCTGTGCGCTCTTCTCCACTTCCTGCTTGAAGCGGCGCAACTCGTCCAGCTCGATCTCGCGATTGATGTCGGCCTTGACATCGTTGACATAGCGCTGCAAGCGCCCGGTCAGGTGCCCGATGGTCCGCGCCACGCGCGGGAGCTTCTCCGGCCCGATGACGACCAGCGCCACAACGCCGATGACGAACAGCTCGGAAACGCCGATGTCGAACATGTGTTCAAGCGGCCTCGGGACAGCATCCGGAGCGAATCGCGGCGGCGTGCTCCGCGGTCAGGCCTTCGTCTCCCGCTTGACTTCGGCGTCGATGGTGTGGCCCGCCCCCGGGATCTGCTTGGCGGGATCGGCCGCCTGGTCGCTGCCTTCGCGCATCCCGTCCTTGAAGTCGCGGACCGCCCCGCCGAGGTCCGAACCGATGTTGCGCAGCTTCTTCGTCCCGAAGATCAACAGCACGATGACCAGCACGATCATCCAATGCCAGATACTGAAAGATCCCATCATTGACTCCTATGTTCCGGCCCTTTGCCGACTGCCGCCGCGTCTCCCGCCGGCCGGCTGCGCCGGACCCGGGGTGGCGGGGTGTCGCGATTCCGCTGCTGCACCGCGCCGCGACTCCCGATCGAGGCCGGCTCGCTTTAGCCTCGCGCAATCATTGCGCCGAGGGGGCTGGGACCGCCGAGGATATGGACGTGAAGATGATACACCTCCTGATGTCCCACCCGCCCGGTATTGATAATCGTCCTGAACCCGTCATTGAGGCCTTGTTCACGGGCCAGCTGCGGTGCCATGGCCAGCATCCTGCCGAGGAGCGACTGCTGGCGGAGATCACACTCGGCGAGTGACGGAATGTGAACTTTCGGCACGATCATGAAATGCACTGGCGCGATGGGATGAATATCGTGGAACGCGAAAATGTCGTCGTCCTCGTAGACTTTGCGCGACGGCAGCTCGCCGCGCACGATGCGGCAGAAAACGCAGTTCGGATCGGTCGAGTTCGGATCGGTCGTCATGATGGTTTGCGCGGGGCGTCCTGCTTGCGGTCGGTATCAGGGGCGGCGGTCGACATCACGGGCGGCGGCCTGCATCCACGGGCGGCGGCCACATCACGGGCGGCGGCCTGCATCACGGCCGGCGGTCGGTATCACGGGCGGCCTTCTCGTCCAGGCCCGGGATGCCATCGCGGCGGGCCAGCTCGGCCAGCACGTCGGCCGGCTGCAGTCCGAAATGCGACAGCATGATGAGGGTGTGGAACCACAGGTCGGCCGTCTCGGCCACGATCTTCACTCTATCACCGTCCTTCGCCGCCATGACGGTCTCGGTCGCCTCTTCGCCGACCTTCTTCAGGATCTGATCGGTGCCGCGCGACAGCAGCCGCGCGACATAGGACACCTGCGGATCTGCGGCTTTGCGCGATTCGATGACGGCCGCCAGCCGGGTGAGGATGTCCGATTTCTCGTCCATCGCCTAAGCCTTGCCGTAGATCTCGGCCGGATCTTTGATCACCGCGTCGGTTTCTTCCCAGCGTCCATCGGCGAGGCGCCGGAAAAAGCAGCGCTGGCGCCCCGTGTGGCAGGCGATGCCGCCCTTCTGGTCCACCTGGTAGAGCACGACGTCGCCGTCGCAGTCCAGGCGAACCTCCCGCACGCGCTGCACGAATCCCGACTCCTCACCCTTTTTCCAGCGGCGGCGGCGCGAGCGCGACCAGTACACCGCCTCCCCCGTGCTCACCGTTTCCTGGAGGCCGGCGCGGTCGGTCCACGCCATCATCAGCACCTGCCGGCTGTCGGCGTCCTGCGCAATCACCGGCACGAGGCCGTCGGCGTCCCACGCCACCTCCTCCAGCCAGCTCGCATCACCCGTATCCATGGGCGGCATTATCCGCCAGTTCGCCAGCCGCCCCCGGGCGGAAGCGCGCCACCCCTCGCCCGGGTGCAATCCTCGCCCGGTGGGCGACCTGGGCCTCAGCGCACCTCGATCCCTTGTTCGGCCATGAAGGCCTTCGCCTGGCCGACGGTGATCTCGCCGAAGTGAAACACGCTGGCGGCGAGCACGGCGTCGGCCCGGCCCTGCAGGACGCCTTCCACCAGGTGCTGCATGGAGCCGACGCCACCGCTGGCGATGACCGGCACCGATACCGCGTCGGACACCGCCCGCGTCAGCGCGAGATCGAAGCCGCTGCGCGTGCCGTCGCGGTCCATGCTGGTGAGAAGCAGCTCCCCGGCGCCCGCCTTTTCCATGCGCTGCGCCCACTGCACGGCGTCGAGGCCGGTGGGCTTGCGCCCGCCGTGGGTGAAGACTTCCCAGCCGCTGGCGGTGGCGGACCGCTTCGCGTCGATCGCAACGACGATGCACTGCGCGCCGTAGCGGCGCGACGATTCGGCGACCAGTTCCGGGCGCACCACGGCAGCCGTGTTGATCGACACTTTGTCGGCGCCGGCGTTGAGCAGGCGGCGGACGTCCTCCACCGTGCGGACGCCGCCGCCGACGGTCAGGGGAATGAACACCTGCGCCGCCACCGCTTCGATGACGTGCTCGATGATGTCGCGATCATCCGAGCTGGCCGTGATGTCGAGAAACGCCAGTTCGTCGGCGCCCTGCTCGTCGTAGCGGCGGGCGATCTCCACCGGGTCGCCGGCATCGCGCAGGTTGACGAAGTTGACACCCTTCACCACGCGCCCGCGGGTGACATCGAGACAGGGAATGATGCGCTTGGCGAGCACGCAGGAAGTGCTACTGCTCTTCTTCCTGCCGGCCGGCGATGCCCAGCGCCGCCTTGAAGTCGAGCGTGCCCTGGTAGATGGCGCGCCCGGTGATCACGCCGACCACCCCTTCGCTTTCCAGGGCGCACACCTCGCGGATGTCCTCCAGGCTGTTGACCCCGCCGGAGGCGATGATCGGCGTCGTGCGCAGCTCGCCCGCCAGCTTGCGCGTGGCTTCCATGTTGATGCCCGACAGCATGCCGTCGCGGCCGATGTCCGTGTAGATGATCGCCTCGACGCCCTGATCCTCGAACTTGCGTCCGAGGTCGATGACATCGTGGCCGGTCAGCTTGGACCAGCCTTCCACCGCCACTTTGCCGTCCTTGGCGTCGAGCGCCACCATGATATGGCCCTGAAACGCGGTGCACGCATCGTTGAGGAAGCCGGGGTTCTTCACCGCCGCGGTGCCGATGACGATGTAGCGCACGCCGTGGTCGAGGTAACGCTCGATCGTGTCCATGTCGCGGATGCCGCCGCCGAACTGCACCGGCAGCTCATCGCCGACCGCTTTGACGATGTCGCGCACCATCGCTTCGTTCTTCGGCTTGCCCGCCCGCGCGCCATTGAGGTCGACGACGTGCAGCCGTTTCGCCCCCTGGCTGAGCCAGTGACGGGCGACGGCCACCGGGTCTTCCGAAAAAACGGTGGCGCTCGCCATGTCGCCCTGGCGAAGGCGCACGCAATGGCCGTCCTTGATGTCAATGGCCGGGATGATGATCATGAGTGCACCGCGCCGCGCGATACGATGAAACGAGGAGGTTGGGAGGGAGCAAGGAAGGCGTCGTCGTCCGCTCAGGGATTCCAGCTGACGAAGTTCGATAGAAGCGCCAGGCCCGCCGTTTGACTTTTCTCTGGATGGAACTGCACGGCGAAGATGTTATCCCTCGCCACGGCGGCGGTAAAGGGGACGCCGTAGACGGTCTGCGCCGCGCGCAGCGCCGGATCGGCGGGATCGACAAAATAGCTGTGAACGAAGTAGAAGCGCGTGCCGTCGTCGACCCCGCGCCAAAGCGGGTGCGGGCGCAATTGTTGCACCCGGTTCCAGCCCATGTGCGGCACCTTCAGCCGCGCACCGTCCGGTCCCGCCATCGCCTCCTCCGGAAACCGCCGCACCGTGCCGGCCATCAGCGCCAGGCCCGCCACATTGCCTTCCTCGCTCGACTCGAACAGCATCTGCAAGCCGATGCACACGCCGAGGAAGGGCTTGCCTGCGGCGGCGCGCAAGACCGGCCCGCGCAGCCCGCGCGCGTCCATTTCGCGCATGCAGTCCGGCATCGCCCCCTGACCGGGAAAGACCACGCGGTCCGCCGCATCGATGGTGGCGGCGTCGAAGGTGACGTGGACCCGTTCGCGCGGGGCGACGTGCTCGATCGCCTTGGCGACCGAGCGGAGATTTCCCATGCCGTAGTCGACGACTGCAATGGACATGATGCGTGCCGGCGGCCGGCCGTTACCTAGAGACTGCCCTTGGTGGAGGGGATCTGGCCCGCCGCGCGGGGATCCAGCTCGGCGGCCATCCTCAAGGCGCGCCCGAACGCTTTGAACACGGTTTCGCACTGATGATGTGCATTGTCGCCGCGCAGGTTGTCGATGTGCAGGGTCACCAGCGCGTGGTTCACGAAGCCCTGGAAGAACTCGTGCACCAGATCGACGTCGAATTCGCCGATCCAGGCGCGTGTGAAGGCGACGTGGAAGTCCAGGCCCGGGCGTCCCGAAAGATCGATGACCACCCGCGACAGCGCCTCGTCCAGCGGCACGTAGGCGTGGCCGTAGCGCCGCACTCCCTTCTTGTCGCCGATCGCCTGGGCGAAGGCCTGGCCGAGGGTGATGCCGACGTCCTCCACCGTGTGGTGGGCGTCGATATGCAAGTCGCCCGCGGCGGCGACCTCCAGGTCGAGGAAGCCGTGGCGCGCCACCTGGTCGAGCATGTGCTCGAGAAAGGGCACGCCGGTGTGCAGGACGGAGCGGCCGCTGCCGTCCAGGTCCAGCTTGACCGTGATCCGGGTTTCGGCGGTATTGCGCTCGACGTTGGCGGTACGCATGGGAACGTAACTATAGCCTGCTACAGAGCTTCGCCCAGGGCGGCCAGGAGCAGCTCGTTTTCCGCCGGAGAGCCGACGGTGAAGCGCAGGCACTGGGCAAGCAGGGGGTGCGCCCCGTGCAGATTGCGCACGAGCACGCGGCGCTCGAGCAGCCCGCGCATGGTTTTCGCCGCGTCCGGCAGGCGCGCCAGCACGAAATTGGCGTCCGAGGGAAACGCCGTCACGCCGTGCATCTCGCTCAGCCGGTCGAACAGCTCGGTGCGGTCGGCGCGGATGCGCCGCGCCTGATCCTCGAACACATCCATGCGCTCGAGCAGCACCTCGGCGACCGCCTGCGTCAGCACATTGACGTTGTACGGCGGCCGCACCTTGTCCAGCTCCCGGATCCACGCCGGCGCCGCGGCCGCGTAGCCGAGCCGGATCCCGGCCAGGCCGACCTTGGACAGGGTGCGCAGAACCATGAGATTTGGATACTCCGCCAGGCGCGGCAGGAAGGAGCGGCCGGCGAAGATGTGATACGCCTCGTCCAGCACCACCAGGCCGGGCGCTGCGCCGATGATCCGCTCGACGTCGGCATCGTCGAGCAGGTTGCCGGTGGGATTGTTGGGATAGGAGAGCCAGACGACGGCCGGCCGGTGCTGCTGCATCGCCTCCAGCATGGCCGGCACGTCGAGCGAAAAGTCCGGGCGCAGCGCAACCCCGACGTAGCGCAGCTGCGCGAAGCGTGCGCTCATCTTGTACATGACGAACGACGGCTCGATCGCCAGGACGACCGCGCCGGGCCGGGCGACGGCCTGGGTGACGATCGAGATGATCTCGTCGGAACCATTGCCCAGCATCAGTCCGGCTGCGGCGGGGACTTCCATCACCTGACGCAGCCGGGCGTGCAGACCGGGCGCGCGCGGATCGGGATAGCGGTTCAAGGCGGCATTGGCGACGGCGCGGCCGATCTGCTCGCGCAACGCCTCGGGCAGCCGGTACGGATTTTCCATCGCGTCCAGCTTGACCATGCCGGCCGCCGGTGTGACGGGATAGGCGTCCATCGCCGCAATGTCGTCGCGGATCACCGCGGGCGCGGCGCGGCTCATCGCTTGTCCAGGCGCAGCTCGGCCGAGCGGGCGTGGGCGGACAAACCTTCGCTTTCGGCCAGCGTGGCCGCGATACGCCCCAGGCTCTGCGCCCCGGCGCGGGAGACCTGGATGAGGCTGGATCGCTTCTGGAAGTCGTAGACGCCCAGGGGCGAGGAGAACCGCGCCGTCCCCGACGTCGGCAGGACGTGGTTCGGTCCGGCGCAGTAGTCGCCGAGCGCCTCGGAGCTGAAACGGCCGATGAAAATGGCGCCGGCGTGGCGGATGTCGGCCAGCCACTCTTCCGGCCGCTCGACGGACAGCTCCAGGTGCTCCGGCGCGATCCGGTTGACGACGGCGCAGGCCTGCGCGCGCGTTGCGGTGATGATGAACGCGCCGCGGCGGGCAAGGGACGCGGCGACGATGGCCCGGCGCGGCAGGCTGTGCAGCAGGCGATGGACAGCTTCCTCGACCCGGTCGGCATAGGAGACGTCGGGGGTGATCAGGATCGCCTGCGCCAGCTCGTCGTGCTCGGCCTGGGAAAACAGATCCATGGCCACCCAGTCGGCCGGCGTGGTGCCGTCGCCCACGACGACGATTTCGGAGGGGCCGGCGATCATGTCGATGCCGACCGTGCCGAACACCCGGCGCTTGGCGGCGGCCACGTACGCATTGCCCGGGCCGACGATCTTGTCGACCGGCGGCACCGTCTGTGTGCCGTAGGCGAGCGCAGCGACGGCTTGCGCGCCGCCGATCGTCCAGACGCGGTCGACTCCGGCGATCGCTGCCGCCGCCAGCACCATGTCGCTGCGCGCGCCGTGCGGGGTAGGCACCACCATGAACAGCTCGCCGACCCCGGCCACCCGCGCCGGGATGGCGTTCATGAGCAGCGACGAAGGATAGGCCGCCTTGCCGCCGGGCACGTAAAGACCGGCCCGATCGAGCGGCGTGACCCGCTGGCCCAGCACCGTGCCGTCGGCCTCTTCGTACTGCCAGGACGCTTGCAGCTGGCGCACGTGAAAAAGGCGGATGCGCTCCGCCGCCTGCTCCAGCGCCTCCCGTTCGGCGGCCGGCAGCCTGTGGAGAGCCGCCGCCAGGTCCTTCTGCGGGATTTCCAATGCCGCCACCGAAGCGGCGTTCACGCCGTCAAAGCGGGCGGTGTACTCGAGCAGCGCCGGATCGCCGCGGGTCCGCACGTCGCGCAGGATCGCCTCGACGGCGCCGTCCACCGACGCGTCTTCGCCGTCGCCGAAGGCGGCGAGCGAGCGCAGCTTCTCGTCGAATCCGGGCATGGCGGCGTCCAGCCGGGTGATGCGCGGCACGGCCGGCGCGCGCGGCGCGGCGTCAGCCATGGACGGTGGACGCCTCGGTCAGGGCGGCGATCACCGGCTGCAGCCGCGACCGGTGAAGCTTCAGGGCGGCCTGGTTGACAATGAGACGCGCACTGACCGGCATGATCTCGTCCACGGCGCGCAGGCGGTTCGCCTTGAGGGTGCTGCCGGTGCTGACCAGGTCGACGATGACGTCGGCCAGGCCGGTCAACGGTGCCAGCTCCATCGAGCCGTACAGCTTGATGAGATCGATGTGCACGCCGCGCTCGCCGAAGTGCTCCCGCGTGGCGCGGATATATTTGGTGGCGACCCGCAGGCGCACCCTTTCGCGCACCGCCCGCTCGTAGTCGAAGCCGTCCGGCACGGCGACCATCATGCGGCAGCGGCCGATGCCGAGATCGACCGGCTGATACAGGCCCTCTCCGCCGTGCTCGTACAGCACGTCGAGGCCGGCAATGCCCAGCTCCGCCGCGCCGTACTGCACATAGGTGGGCGAATCGGAAGCGCGCACCAGCACCACCCGCACGTCCGGCCGGTTGGTGTCGATGATCAGCTTGCGGGAGCTGTCGGGATCCTCGGCAAGCGTCAGCCCCGCCGCGCGGAGCAAAGGCAACGCTTCATCGAGTATGCGACCCTTGGAAAGGGCAATGGTGATCACGGCGGACCGGCGGGTAAACGCTTATTTTACCCGCTCCACGCGCGCTCCGAGGGTTTGCAGCTTTCGCTCGATCCCCTCGTAGCCGCGATCCAGGTGGTAGATGCGATCGACGATGGTTTCGCCCTCGGCCACGAGGCCGGCAATCACCAGGCTGGCCGACGCCCGCAGATCGGTGGCCATCACTGTCGCTCCCTGCAATCGGCCCACGCCGCGCACCACAGTCGTGTTGCCGCTCGATTCGATGTCCGCGCCGAGCCGGGTCAGCTCGAGCGCATGCATGAAGCGGTTCTCGAAGATGGTTTCGGTGATCACCGCGGTGCCCTCGGCGATGCAGTCGAGCGCCATCAGCTGGGCCTGCATGTCGGTCGGAAACCCCGGATAGGGGGCGGTGCGCAGGTTCACCGCTCGCGGCCGGCCTTCGGCCTCGATGAGAATGCCGCCGGCCTCCAGGCTGATGCGGGCCCCGCTCTCGCGCAGCTTCTCGATGACCGCCTCCAGATAGCTGCCGTCGGTGTCCTGCAGATGCACCCTGCCGCCGACCGTCGCCGCGGCGGCGAGAAAAGTCCCGGTTTCGATGCGATCCGGCATGATGCGGTAGGACCCGCCGGCCAGGGCGGCCACCCCTTCGATGGTCAGCACGGCCGTGCCGGCCCCGGCGATGCGCGCGCCCATCCGGTTGAGGCAGTTGGCCAGGTCGATGACCTCCGGCTCGCGGGCGGCGTTCTCGATCACCGTCGTCCCCTCGGCGAGCGCCGCCGCCATCATCAGGTTTTCCGTGCCCGTCACCGTCACCAGGTCCATGACGATGTGGGTGCCGCGCAGGCGGTCGGCGCGGGCCTCGATGTAGCCGTGATCGACTTCGATGTGCACTCCCATCGCCTGCAGGCCTTTGATGTGCAGGTCCACCGGCCGCTGCCCGATGGCGCAGCCACCCGGCAGCGACACGCGGGCGTGGCCGCAGCGGGCCACCAGCGGTCCCAGCACCAGAATGGCAGCGCGCATGGTCTTGACCAGCTCGTACTCCGCCACCGGATGGCCGATGCGCCCGGCATCCAGCAGCAGCTCGCCCGGCGTGCGTTCCACGTTCACGCCCATCTGGCGCAGCAGGTGCAGCAGGGTGGCGACGTCGCGCAGCTCGGGCACGTTGGCCAGGCGCAGCGGCTGCTCGGTGAGAAGGGCGGCGCACATCAGCGGCAGCGCCGCGTTCTTGGCGCCGGACACGCGCACGGACCCGCGCAGCGGGCGCCCGCCGCGAATGGCAAGCTTATCCATGCGACCCCGCGCGGCCGGACGATCCCGGCTGCCCGGACGGTCCGCTGCCGCCGTGCGGCGCCTGTCCGGCGCGCGCCGCCCATTCCTCCGGCGTCAGCGTCTGCATGCTGAGGGCGTGAATTTCCGATTGCATGCGCTGGCCGAGCGCCCGGTACACCACCTGGTGGCGCTGCACACGGGTCTTGCCGCGGAACTCCGCGCTCACGATGATCGCCTCGAAGTGGTGTCCGTCGCCGGCCACCTCCAGATGTTCGCAGGGCATCCCCTGGCGCAGGTATTGTTCCAGTGTGGCGGGCATCAGCATGGTGGACCTCCGGTCGACATCAGGTGCGCAGCTTGTAGCCGCGGCGCAGAAGCGTGAGAGCGAGCCCGGCCAGCACGACGAACGCGGCCGCCACGATGGCCGCGCTCAGCCACGGGCTGGCATCGGAAACGCCGAAGAAACCGCAGCGAAAACCGTCGATCATGTAGAAGAATGGATTGATCCTGGACACCGACTGCCAGAAGCCGGGCAGGGATTGCATTGAATAGAACACGCCGGACAGAAATGTAAACGGCAGGATGACAAAATTCTGAAAAGCGGCGAGCTGGTCCACTTTGTCGGCCCAGATGCCGGCCAGCACCCCCAGCGCCCCCATGAGGGCGGCGCCGAGCACGAGAAAGAGGGCGGCCCACAGGGGCGCCGCCAGCGACAGATGCACGAACGGCATCGTCACCAGCAGCACGCCGCAGCCGACCGCCACGCCGCGCACCACCGAGGCGAGGACATAGGCCCAGAAGATCTCCGCATAGGACAGCGGCGGCAGCAGAATGAAAATGATGTTGCCGGTCATCTTCGACTGGATGAGGCTGGAGGAGCTGTTGGCGAAGGCGTTCTGCAGCACCGACATCATCACCAGCCCGGGCACAAGGAAAGCCGTGTACGAGACGCCGGAGTACACCTGCACCCGGCTCTCCAGGACGTGGGCGAACACGAGCAGGTAGAGCAGTGCGCTCACCATTGGGGCGAACACGGTCTGGAAGCTCACGCGCCAGAAGCGCAGCAGCTCCTTCTGGAACAGCGTGCGGAAGCCGGCGCGCCCCCCCATGGGGACCAGCGTCGGCGGCACGACCAGCGCCGGTCCGGCGTCGCGTGCCGTCATGCCGTTCCCGACACTTCGGCGGCGCCGCTGCGGGCGGCGGCCGGCGCGGCGCCGGCGCGCATCGTCTCGATGAACACTTCCTCGAGATCCGGCTGCTCGATCGACATTTCGGCGATCACCGCGCCGCCCTCGCGCAAACGCGCCAGCAGCGACTCCACTTCGCGCACGTGCTCCATGCGCAGCGTATGAACGCCGCCCTGCGAAACGGTGAGCCGGTCGCGCAGCGACTCCGGCACGTCGCCGCGGGCCAGCCGCACGCGCAGGTACACGTGGTCGTGAAAGCGACGGATCAGGTTGGCGGTGGTGTCGAGCGCGACGACCTGGCCGGCGCGCAGCATGGCGATGCGGCCGCACAGCGACTCCGCCTCTTCCAGGTAGTGGGTGGTGAGCACGATGGTGTGGCCGGCTTCATTGAGACGCCGGATGAACACCCACAGGCTCTGACGCAGCTCGACATCGACGCCGGCGGTCGGTTCGTCCAGAACGATGACCGGCGGCTTGTGCACCAGCGCCTGCGCCACCAGCACCCGCCGCTTCATGCCGCCGGAGAGAGAGCGCATGTTGGCGCCCGCTTTGCCTTCCAGGCCGAGGTTGTGCAGGATCTCTTCGATCCAGTCGTCGTTGCGGCGCAGGCCATAGTAGCCGGATTGAATGCGCAGCGCCTCGCGCACGGTGAAGAACGGATCGAACACCAGCTCCTGGGGCACCACCCCGAGCATGCGCCGCGCTTCGCGGTAGTCGCTCACCACGTCGTGTCCCATCACGCGCGCGACGCCGCGGTCGGCCCGGCACAACCCGGCCAGGATGCTGATGACGGTGGTTTTGCCAGCTCCGTTCGGCCCGAGCAGCCCGAAGAACTCGCCGTGGTGGACGGTCAGGTTCACATCGTGCAGCGCCTGCACGGCGCCGAAGCGCTTGGCGAGGCCCTGAAGCTCGATGGCGGACGACATGTCTGTGGATGGCCTGCGGGAGTGCCCGCAGGCAGGAAAGCCGGACGCGCGGAAGCCCGATTCTCGCGAGCCCGCGCCGTCGAGGTTCCTTCAGCGAGGCGCTGCGGTCGGGGCGCCTTGTCCGTCGGCGACGGAAAACGGCAGCACACCGTCCATCGAGTATAGCTTAGCGAGCGTGCGCAGGGGCGCCGGCGCACCTTCGATCACGACCGGATCGCGGGCATTTTTCACCCACTCGAGGAGAAGCGCCACAGCCGCCGAGTCGACGCCCGCCACGCCGCTGAGATCGATGCGGCGGATCTCCGGTGTCAGGGCCGCGATGCCCGCTTCCACCGCGGCCGGCACGGTTTCCATGGTCAGCGGCCCGCTCACGCGAAGACAGTCGCCGTCACGCGCCACCGCGGCTGCGGGAGCCGGCGTCTCGCTCACCGCTGTGCGCTCTGCGATTGCTCCAGCTGCCTGTTCTTGTCGGCGAGCGACTTGATGAGCCCGTCCACACCGGACTGGCGAACTTCCTGGCCGAAGCTGTCCCGATAGGTCGTGACCAGGCTGACGCCGCCGATCGATACGTCATACACCTTCCATCCCTGCGGCGTTTTTTCCATGCGGTAGTCGATGGTGACGGGCTGCGCCGAGGGCTGCTTCACCTCGGAGCGCACGATCACTTCCGACGCGCCGGGATCGGCGCGGAAGGGCTTGAAGTCGATGGTCTGATTGCGATACGCCGACAAGCCGGAGGAATACGTGCGCACCAGCAGCGTCCGGAACTCCTCGGACAGCTGCTTCTGCTGCTCCGGCGTCGCCTTGCGCCAGCCCTGTCCGACCGCCAGCGCCGTCATGCGGACGAAGTCGAAATGAGGCAGCACCTTCTCCTGCACCAGCCCGATGACTTTGTTCTGATTGCCCGACTGGATGTCTTTGTCTTTCCTGATGATATCCAGAACTTCATTGGAAACCGTCTTGACCAGCTGATCCGGCGGCATGTTCTGCTCGCTGGCGCCGCCTGCGGCCGCCCCCCCCGCCGGCGCGGAGGCATCCGCCGCGCTCCCTTCGCGCGGTGCGTTCTGCGCGACGCCAGCGCCGGCCGCAAGGCCCGCGGCAAGCGCGATCACAACGTTGCAGATCCATCGCGGCAGGGAACGATTTCGCGGGTGTGTCATGGAGAGCTCCGATCAGTGTGCGCAGCCGTCATCGCTTCAGGCACGAGGCTGAATGGGATTTCCCGTTGCAACGTTTGTGCCGCCGGCGCGGGCGCGGTCGGTGCCGTCGCAGTGTCTCCGGTCGGTGCCGAGGGCTCGGGCTCCGTCTGTGCCGCCG
>Ga0070734_10004635_pt1 | contig 12874 bp, 10 predicted proteins | sample Coa_R1_8_FD_66444 | JGI IMG/M metagenome (GOLD analysis project Ga0070734, IMG submission 66444) | Surface soil microbial communities from Centralia Pennsylvania, which are recovering from an underground coalmine fire - Coalmine... | ecosystem: Environmental > Terrestrial > Soil > Unclassified ...
ATTTGTCGCCATCGTGAGCAAGAATGTAGCGTCAAGGACAAGAACTCGCCGGCCCGGGGGCATCCATGCATTCTACACGGCGAAGCTGAAATAACGTTCGCAGTACAAGCGGACGCCTACTTCCCGATCTTCATGGAACGAATCATCCGCCGGTGAGCAGTTTTGTCGGCCTCGAGTGCCTTCTGCTCGAACTCTTTCTTGGCCGACGACGCAGTCTTACCTTTAGCGCCTTGGACTATGCAGTCGGGCGCATTACCATTGATTGCTATCGCTTTCTCAACGATTTCCCGTATATTCTCGGTGCTGGGCTCGCGATCGTCCAAATTTCCATCCTTGGCTACAGCCACGACAGCGAGCGTCAGCATTCCCGCTGAGCTTCCTTCGCTGCCAAAGCCTCTTATCGGCTTCTCAAACTGCTTCATTTAGCCACTCCTTCCATGGATTGACGAGAAAGAGCGTAGAATCGCCGAACCATTTTTAGATACGTCAGACCATAAATCTTAATCGAATGACCGGGCCGTTGCCCGGCCATAGGTTCCAAACCAGGTAATGTTGCCAGGGCTGGACGTCCCGTCTGCATAAGGGTAGATTATACCAAGATTTGGTCTCGGCCCATCGTTGCGGACGAGGGGGCACGCGGCAGAAGGCTCTACGCTTCTCTTGTCGACCGGCCTCAAATGCTGAGGTTCGTCCTAACCGATCCCGCCGAGCCAAGATAGGAACCCCCTCTCAACCTGGCTGACTCGGGCTCCAGCCTAACCGAAAGCAGTAGTTTGAGAACTAAGCTGTCGCGATGACCTGGCCAGGGTGAGCAACCTGGTCCGAACTGACTCGACCACGCCCGAGGTCGTAACGGGCTTCACGCTGAGAGAGCTTCCATATACGGACGCATCACTTGCTCGACTCGATCGATGCGAGCGTACGCGCGAATTTCTTCACGTGTGCAGCGACGGTCGCGGAGAGCCTCGCGAAGGCTTTCAATTGCGACATGGAGTCCCACCTTGCTCCTGAATTTGAAGCAATCCGCAACGGTCTTGGCAACGCCGTAGATGGGAACGTCTATACCTTCCAGTCGGTGTACATCGATGCCGGCAGCATAAGCCGGCAGGCGCACAACGACCGTGCGCATGGGTACCGCACCCGTTTTCGTGATTCTCCCCCCGTAAGGCACGGCTATCCACACCTCATGCGGAAGCTGCGTGCCAAGGCCATGAAAGCTGAGCGCCGACAGGAGGCACACCACACCGTTGGATTGCGCTCGCACGGCCTCAACGAGGGTATGGGATTCCGTTACCTCGAACCCGGCCAGGGTGTAGAGTCCGCGTCCGGTCTTGACGATCTTGCCACTCTGCACGAGGTCTCGCAGGCGGTTTCTGTTTATTCCAAGCAGGGTGAGGTCACGCGGTCGAATGACACCGCGTTCGCGCGCCAGCTCTAGGATTCTGTTCATCACCGCCCTGCCCTAAGATTCAAAACGTCTAACATTATTGACATTGTTAGACGTTTTGGTCAAGCTCTGTAACATCTTATGTCAGGGCCCGGCCATGTAAGCTCAGCGAACGCCCATTCATCGAGATTTCGAGCGAGTTACGATGGTTAGACAACTCAGAACAACACTCACGATCCTCGGGGCGGCAAAGTGAGCCTTGCTTTCGCGGCGGCGGTCCTGGCACTGGGCCAAGCGGGAAACATGCGCCAGATCGATATCGATGCGCGCGCGGTCGAGGGATCGCTCACGGGCATGTTCCGAAAATGCGTCGGCGCCGGCCGCGCCAACGAAGGCTTGCGGGCGGACTGGCAGCGTCAACTTCGGCAAGCGAAGGAAGCCTGTGGATTCGAATACATCCGGATGCACGGGCTTCTCTGCGACGACATGGGTGTCTTTGGCGAAGACCACGGCAAGCCGACCTACAACTGGCAATATATCGACGAGCTTTACGACTTCCTGGTCGGCCTCCAGGTGCGGCCGTTCGTCGAGCTCGGCTTCATGCCCGGCGCGCTTGCGAGCGGACGCAAGACGATCTTCTGGTGGCGCGGCAACGTGACCCCGCCCAAGGACTACGGCAAGTGGGGCGATCTCATCGCCGCCCTGACCCGGCACTGGGTCGAGCGCTACGGGCTCGGCGAAGTGAAGAAGTGGTACTTCGAGGTTTGGAACGAGCCGAACCTCGGCGGCTTTTGGGCGGCCGATCAGAAGGAGTATTTCAAGCTCTATTCGGCGACGGCTGAGGCGGTCAAGCGGGTTAACCCTTCGCTGCGCGTCGGGGGGCCGGCCACGGCCGGCGCGGCGTGGGTGCCGGAGTTCATTCGCTACTGCGCGGAGAGCAAGTCGCCGGTCGACTTCATCACGACCCACACCTACGGCGTCGACGTCGGCTTCCTCGACGAGTTCGGCGGCCGGGGCACCGTGCTGAGTAAGAGCCCCGAGGCAATCGTCGGGGACGTAAAGCGGGTTCGGCAGCAGATCAAGGACTCGGCGATGCCTTCCCTTCCCCTCCACTTCACCGAGTGGAGCTCTTCGTACACCCCGGCCGACCCGGTGCACGACAGCTACGTGAGCGCGCCCTACATCCTCGAGAAGCTCACGGCGGCCGCGCCCTACGCCGACTCGATGTCCTACTGGACGTTCACCGACATCTTCGAAGAGGCGGGGCCGCGCGCAACCCCGTTCCACGGCGGGTTCGGCCTGATCAATTACCAGGACATCAAGAAGCCCGCCTTCCGGGCGTACGAGCTGCTGAATAAGCTCGGCGCGAAGCGGCTGCACAGCGCGGACGCCCGCTCACTGGTCGCCACCGATGCGAAGGGCGGGGTTCAAGCGCTCTTTTGGGACTTCACGAACCCGATTCCGGATCACGTCAACAACCAGCAATTCTTCGTCACCGATGTCAAACCGAACCCGAAGGGCACGGTGCGGCTGCGTTTGGCGAACCTGAAGCCGGGCATGTACGAGCTGACGGTCTACCGAGTCGGCTACCGCATCAACGATCCCTTCGCCGACTACCTCGACCTCGGCCGGCCAAGCCAACTGACGCGTCCGCAGGTGGCCAAGATCAAAGCCAAAAACGACGGCAAGCCGGTTCGACGAGAAACCGCAACCGTCCGCAAGGGCGAGGCCCTCGTTCGGGAATATCCGCTGCGGGACAACGACGTCTACCTGGTGACCGTCGAGCGCCGCCCCCCAACCCCGTAGCCGCGGGATAGCTCGTCCCCGCGTCCCAACCGGCTAATATTTATCGGTAAATTCAGTAAGATCGATGCCGGCGGCGTCAATCACGCCGGAAAGAGTGAGATGAGATCCATCGCCAAAACCTTGCTTGCCATGCTAGTTCTAACCGCCCCCCTGGCCGCGACGGCACAAAACGACAAGATGACGCCCATCGCCGTTCCCAAGCAGCCGAATGCGATTGTGCTGAGCACCGGCAAGTTGCCGGAAGCGACCGCGGAGGAGTCTTGGCATTCCCAATACGGCAGCAAGTTCGCCCGAAACGTGAGCGTCGCCACCCTCACGCCCTTCCTTCCCTCCAAGGCATCGGCCACCGGCGCCGCGGTCATCGTGGCCCCCGGAGGCGGTTTTCGCACGCTTTCGATGGAAAACGAGGGATGGAACGTGGCGAGGGCACTGGCAAGGAAGGGCGTCGCCGCGTTCGTCTTGAAGTACCGCCTCAACCCGACGCCTCCCGACATGGCCGGGTTCGAAGCCTCGATGCGGCAGATGTTTTCCGGGGCGCCGCGGCGCCCGGCCGGGCCGCGGGATCCCTCGTTGGCGCTTGCCCCGCAGCTCCCGGATACCCGCGCCGCCTTCGAGCTGATTCGCTCGCGCGCGAAGGAATGGAATATCGACCCGGACAAGGTGGGGATGATCGGGTTTTCAGCCGGGGCCATGCTGACCCTATCGACGACCCTCTACGCGGGTGACGTGGCTCCCGCATTCATCGGAATCATCTACGGCCCGCTCGGCTCGGTAAAGGTGCCCGCCAAGGCGCCGCCCATGTTCGTCGCGCTCGCCGCCGACGACCCCCTATTCGGCGGCGGAGGTTTCGGCCTCATCGAGAGTTGGAAAGCCGCCAAGCGGCCGGTAGAGTTCCACCTGTTCGAGCAAGGCGGCCACGGGTTCGGCATGTATCCGAAGGAAACCACCAGCACCGGATGGTTCGATGCTTTCGTCTCCTGGCTGCGGATGCACGGTTACGTTAAGCGGTAGACAATAACATGACCACCTTGCTTGCCCTCGGCCTGCTCGTTGCTCAGCTGCCGCCGAGGCCCATCGTCCTCGGGCCCGATGACAAGCCGGCGTTCTCCGCCGCACCAGTGGGGTTCGACAAGCCACGCAACGACGTACCGCACGGCAAGCTCGAGGAAGTGGAATACGACTCGAAATCCGTCGGCGTCAAGCGGAAGATGGTTATGTACACGCCGCCGCACTACGATGCTGCCAAGCATTATCCGGTGCTGTACCTACTGCATGGAATTGGCGGGACCGAATGGGAGTGGCCGGGCGCGGGCGTCGCGAACGTCATTCTCGACAACCTGATCGCCGACGGAAAGGTGGCGCCGATGATCCTCGTGATGCCCAACGGGCGGGCGAGGCCGAACGACCGCGCCGAGGGCAACGTGTTCGAAGGCGCACCCGCTTTCGGCGTGTTCGACAAGGACCTGCTCGGAAGCGTCATCCCTTTCGTGGACTCGCACTATTCAACCATCGCCGACCGGGAGCACCGAGGGTTGGCCGGGCTCTCGATGGGTGGCGGCCAATCGCTCAACTTCGGCCTCGCCAACGTGGACACCTTCGGCTATGTCGGCGGATTCTCGTCTGCGCCGAACACGTTCCCGCCCGCAAAACTCGTCCCCGACCCCGAAAAGGTCAAGTCGCTCAAGATCCTCTGGGTTTCCTGCGGCGACAAGGATGGTCTCTTCGCCATCAGCCAAGGCGTGCACCGCTATCTGAAGGAGAAGGGCGTTCCCCACATCTGGCATGTCGACTCGGGCGGCCACGATTTTCCCGTCTGGAAGAACGACCTGTACTGGTTCGCCCAGCAAATCTTCCGTCCATAGTCGGCCGGAACACACCGATCGCGAAGGAGACTTATGCTGTTTCTCGCTCTTCTGTTTCAGGCGCCCGTTCACTTGAGCCTGGATTTCGCGAAACCGGGAGTGGCAGTCAGCTCGAGGCTCTACGGTCTCATGACCGAGGAGATCAACTACTCCTACGATGGCGGACTTTATGCCGAGTTGCTCCGCAACCGAGCTTTCCTGGACGATTCCCGGCGACCGGCCCATTGGTCCGCGGTCGGCGATGACGCCTCCATCAACCTCGAGCCAACCGGGCGCACCGCGGCAAGGCCGACGGCCCTCCGAATACACGGCGGCGCCGCAAACGAGGGCTACTGGGGCATACCGGTTCGCCCATCCACCGCGTACCGACTCACGCTCTGGGTGAAGGCGGATGCGCCCGGACCGATCCACGCCAGCATCGAGTCCCCCGATGGAGCCACCGTCTACGCGAGAACCGACGTGGCCGCCGTCGATAGCCAGTGGCGAAAACTCGGCGCCACGCTACGAATCGGATCAGTTCCGCCAATAACCGACGCCCGCCTGGTGCTGCGCACGGGCGACCGCACGGTCTGGCTCGAACAGGCGTCGCTCTTCCAGCCTACTTACAAGGGCCGCGAAAACGGCAACCGGCCCGATCTCATGCGGTTGTTGGTAGATATGAAGCCCAAGTTCTTGCGGTTCCCCGGAGGTAATTACCTCGAGGGCAATACCCTCAAAGACCGATTCCCGTGGAAAGAAACCCTCGGCCCGATTGAGGGTCGCCCTGGTCATCGATCACCCTGGGGCTACCGCTCGACCGATGGGATGGGCCTGCTCGAGTTCCTCCAGTGGAGTGAGGACATGAAGGCGAAGCCGCTGCTGGCCGTTTACGCCGGTTACGCCCTGAATGGCGGCTACATCAAGCCGGGGCCGGACCTTCAGCCCGTCGTCGACGATGCGCTGAACGAGATCGAATATGTGATCGGCGGCCCCGAGACCGCTTGGGGAGCACGACGCGCTAAGGATGGTCACCCCAAGCCGTTCCCGCTCGAATGCGTAGAGGTAGGCAACGAAGACGGGTTCGATAAGTCGGGCTCGTACGCGGCGCGATTCGTGCAGTTCTACGACGCGATCAAAGCCAAATATCCGCGGCTAAGAGTGATCTCGACGACCGGCGGGAAGGACTGGCTCGGCCTGAAGTTTCCGATCACCAAGCGCGAGCCGGATCTCTGGGACGAGCATTACTACTCGGAGGCCTGGGACATGATGGGAATGGCGACCAAATACGACACCTATGACCGCAAGGGGCCCAAGGTGTTCGTCGGCGAATGGGCCTCGCACGATACCGTTCCGCCGTGGCAGGCGGGGCCAAGGGCCGGTCCGACGCCAAACATGAAGTGCGCCCTGGGTGATGCGGCGTTTATGACCGGATTGGAGCGCAATTCCGATGTGGTCGAGATGGCCTGCTATGCGCCGCTCCTCGTGAACGTAAATCCCGGAGGCCGCCAGTGGTCGCTCAACCTCATCGGATATGACGCCCTACGCTGCTTCGGCTCGCCGTCCTTCTACGCTCAGAAGATGTTTGCCGAGAACTTGGGCGACCGCACCGTTCCCCTTACGCTATCCAACGTGCCCACGCAACAGCAAGGCGAGAAGTCGCTTCCGGGCCTCTTCGCCTCCGCCACAAGCGACTCGAGAACTGGGACGGTTTACGTGAAGCTCGTCAATCCCCTATCTTCCGAGCAGGCGATCGCCTTCGATCTAAAGGGGTATTCGCCGCGGCCGTCCGGGACGCTGACGGTCCTAAAGGGTGATCTCAAGACCATGAATTCGATCGACGAGCCAACGAAGATTTCACCGGTGACTGCCGAGATTCATGGGCTCGGGCCAACCTTCCAACAAACGCTTCCAGCCCACTCCGTGGTGGTTTTGACTCTACGGCGAGGCACGCGTCGTGTCTGACTTGCTTTAGCTCGGGCCGCGGGATCCCTCGTTGGCGCTTGCCCCGCAGCTCGCGGATACCCGCGCCGCCTTCGAGCTGAACCGATCGCGGGCGAAGGAATGGCACGTCGATCCGGACAAGGTCGGAATGATCGGATTCTCCGCCGGGGCCATGCTGACCCTGTCGACGACGCTTTACGCCGGTGACGTCGATCCCGCTTTCATCGGATTCATCTACGGTCCGCTCGGCGCGGTAAAGGCGCCGGCCAAGGCTCCGCCCATGTTCGTCGCGCTTGCAGCCGACGACCCGTTGTTCGGCGGCGGATGCGTGGCTACGTCAAGCGGTAGGCGAACGCGTAGTGTCCCGAACCGACCGTAACTTCCACCGGGTGACCGGCGGTGGCGCCGGTCCGCGGCAGCGGTCGCCCGTTCTCGGTGATCGCCTCGCCTGACATTGCCGGCAGACAGATTCGAGCGCGCGTATTCGCCGGAATCTCGAATTCGAACTTAAGCACCTTTCCCTCCCTCGTCCAGTTGCTGACGATCTTCCCGCGAATACTGCGGTAGCTCGATTTCACCCAGTCGAGGCCACTTGGGGTCTGCGGCCGAATGACGATCCGATCGAACCCCGCGGCGTCCGGCTCTGGTTGAATGCCTCCCAGCCAGTTCATCATCCACTGGCTCACCGAGCCGAACATCGGATGGTTGTGCGAAAAGGTGTTGTCGCTGAAGGCCCAATGCTCCCACAGCGTCGTGGCGCCGTTTTTCAGCATCCAGCCCCAGCCGGGGAAATCCGGTTGGGTGACGATCCGATACGCGACGTCCGCATGACCTTCGCGAGACAGGACGTCCAGCATGAACTTCGTGCCGAGAATGCCCGTGCTGAGGTGCCCCTTGTGCGCCTCGATGTCACGCAACAGATAGTCGAGAATTTTCGGGCGGACCGCCTCGGGAGCGATGCCGGTATAGAGTGCGAAGGCCTGACTGGCCTGAGTCCCGGGGCCGACTTTGCCCGTAGCCCCGTCGATGAACCTCGACCCATACTCCGCACGGATCATCTGCGCGAGCTGCTGAAAGTGGGACTCGTCTTCCTTTCGCGATAGCCGTCCCGCTTCCGCCGAAAGGAGCTTGGCGCACTGATAGTAAAGGGGCGTCACCATCTCCGGCGCGGGCGCCGGTTCGAGCCCTTCATGATCGCTCAGCCCTTCCTTCACGATGCCGTCCGGATACTGCTTTTCGACAAGGAGTAGCCACCGTTTCGCCGCCTCGTACTCCTCTTCGCCGATTTGCCGGTCGCCGTAGTACCGATGTAGCTGGTCGATGAGCACGGGATGCGCCATGGCCCAGATGACGCCGCAATATTGGATTCCGATGAAGGGCGCGGTGTCGGTGAACATCCCGTCCGGCAGCGCGCTGTCCGACCAATCCCGCACGACCTTCTCGTAGAACCCGGACATGTCGAAGTTGCCCATCAGCGCTTCGCTGGTGGCCACGATGTCTCCGCCGTAGCCCAGTCTTTCCCGGTGCGGGCAGTCCGACTGGACGCTGAAGATGTTGGACTTGAAGGTTCGCCGGCAAATCGCCTGGATCTCGTTGAGCATCGAGTTCGAACATTCGAAAGCTCCCGCGTCCTCGACATCGGCATTGAGCCGCAAAGCGGTCACGGACTTTAGCGGCAACGCGGCCTCCAACCCGCTGATTTCGACATAGCGGAAGCCGTGGAACGTGAACCGCGGCGTATAGGTTTCGGGGCCGCCCCGAGCGACGAAGGTGTCGCCTTGCCAAGCGATATCGGGGGCGCCCGGTCCGCCCACGCTTTCCGACGTTCCGCCTCGGCGCCCTTTTATTTGCCCGGCGACGCTCGTCATCGGGTTCAGGGTGCCGTCCGAGTTCAACAGCTCGCCGTATCGAAGCCGGATGACCGCGCCGCTGCTCAGGTTGAGTTTGAGCCTCACCCAACCCGCGAAGTTGACGCCGCAGTCGTAGATGAAGACGCCGGGCTTGGGTTGGGTGACGTGAACCGAAGCCCATTGCGAGGTGACCCGGATGGGAGGCTGGGATTGGGCGACGAGCTGCCCGACCTTCTCCGCGGCGATTGCCGGCGCACGCCATCGCGAGTCGTCGAATCCCGGCCGGTCCCAGCCCGGCTGCTCCCGGCGGGCGTCGTACAGTTCGCCGAGATAGATGTTGTTGCGTAGAATTGGGCCTTCGCCGACCTTCCACGTTGGGTCCGACGCGATCGTCTCGACGGAACCATCCCGATACTCTATGTGCAACTGCGCGAGCAGGCGCGGGCGTCCGGTGGCGAGGTGCTCGCGAAGGTTGAATTGGCCGAACAGCCGCAGCGGCAGCGGATTGTACCAACCGTTTCCGAGCATCACCCCAAGGCAGTTCTTGCCTCGGCCCAGTGCGCGCGTCACGTCGTAGACGCTGTAAAGCGTCCTCCGGTCGAATTTCGTCCAGCCGGGGTCGAGGACGTGATCGCCGACACGCTTGCCGTTGAGCGAGGCTTCGTAGTATCCCAATCCGGTGATGTAGAGTCGAGCCCTCGAGATGGGCGCCCTGGCCGTGAATTCCTTGCGAAAGAGGGGTGCGGGATCATCCGCGTAGAAGCCTTCGTCTGTGGCGGGACTCCTCCTGCCGTCGTCGATCCACTGGGCCAACCAATCCGAAGGGCGAAGCAGCCCCATCTCCCACCGGGCGGGTCGGCTCCAAGTTGGTTTCTCGTCCCCTGACCAGACTCTCACCTTCCAGTAGCAGGTTTGCCCGGAACGGAGCGGAGTGCCCGCGTAGCCGACGTTGTTCTGATCCCGGCTCGAGACGGCGCCGCTGTCCCATAGATCGCCTCGGTTGCGGTTGAGAAGCGATGCCGAGCTGGCGACCAGAATTCGGTAGGCGGTTTGCTCCTGGCCCCGCTGTTCGGGCGAGCATCTCAACACCCAGCTAAGGCGCGGATGGGCCGCGTCGATTCCCAATGGCTCCGACCGATATTCGCATCGCAAGTCGTCCGCCGTCATCGTGGGATAGGACGAAGCGCTGGACCACGCCGGCATCGGCAGCAGCAAAATCGCAAGGCATGGTCCCCGCCACATGAGTGGACTGTATCTGAAACCCCGGAATGCGCTCGCAAGGGCTAGGATTGGACGGAGGCTCGGCCTGCCTTTCCCGCGACGACGACCAGCGGCTCGTCGACCACATCCGCCGGATCCGGCATCCAGTCGTCCGGAATGATCGCGCCGTAAATTGCTTGTTGATGCGAGCCGCGATACGCCCAACCTTGATCTCCGTAGCTGTAATGCCAGAACTCGCTAGGATAATTCGTGAGACCCACCGAGACAAGCACACCGGCCAAGAGCTCTCGATTGCGTTTGGCTTTGAGTGACAGGGCCGGCGCGGCCATGGGAAATCCTTTGGAGTCGTTTGCAGCGTAGGGAGAAATCATGTCGAGCGTGTTGCCGTCCCGGTCGAGCAGGGCTACGTCGAGCGCCCCACCGGTTGTGTGGGGCGGCGGAACGTCGAGCCGCATCGGGGCAACAAACTTGTTCGTCTCTCGCCGCAGCGCCGCTTCAGACCAACCAGGATGCTTCGCCCGAAACTTGTCCCACATGGTGCGGTACATTCGCTGCTGGATAACGGGGGCACGCCACCCTTCCAGAACCGCCAAATAGATGCCGGCAGGAAATAGGCCTGCGGCCTGACAGAGCTTCTCTCCTACCGTTTTTCGGATGAGGGTCTCGCGACGATAGCTGAACTGAGGCTTGTCCAAAGCGATGAGGGGGCAGTATTTCAAGAAATCGACCAGCGGCTCGCCCGACTCCACGATAGGAACTCGTTTCAGATGCGACACGGGCTCCGTTGGGCTCAGGCCAGGCATAGCTCGATTATGGTGTCCGGAGTCACCCACGGCGCCCGCGGCCGGCCGACCTGCCCGCCGATACTATCAGTTTTGAAATTGATCTAGATTCCTATCATTAAGCGCAATTACGCGCCAGGAATATCCCTCGAAGCAAGTTCCTCGATAAGCGTAGAGCGATCTGTAAGCAGCCTCGCCGACTCCGCCCAAGAAGTGCTCGGCTGGGCCTCAACCCAACGAGCAACCTCAATATAAACGAAGGAGACGGCAAGCATCTGGGGCCTCGACCACGTCGCTATCGAGTCGATATCCTGGGTTGAAATCAACTCGCTTACAAGCCTTCCCATTTCCCGTTCGGCCGCATTGGAATTGAGAAGGGCCACCGCACATAGAAGCAGCGAGCCGGCGTAATACATGCCCGCGTATTCGCCCATATAGTGCTGAGGTACATCTCCACGGGTATCCAAGAGCGCTTGACAGTCAACCTCATCGAACCTCTTCCCCAAGAACAGCCCCACGAGCCATTCGTCGTCCATCCCTACGCGTGACCGAGCCTCCGATTCTGACAGTCCGGGCTCATCGAGCAACTCGGCAGCCGTAGGGGGTGGCAGGCCCTCCCAACCCTTCGAAATCGATTGCTTGAGGTCATCCAAGCGGGGACTCTAGGTTCAAATGAACTTGGATGTGGAGAATAGGGGGCTCGAACCCCTGACCTCTTCCATGCCATGGAAGTAATTGTGGGCACAAGCGCAATTCTTTGAGTCTCCAGAAACCTCCTTCAGTTGCTGGATGACTCCCACAACTGAGAGACCTTTGAGAGACCATTCCCAAGTCGACATGGCAAAGGCTTCTGATGGCGTGCATTCTTACGGTCTCCCTGGCACACTTATATCGAACTTCCGGGCCTCCACGATGGCTTCACGAACGTACCATCGTGGCCCATGCCTTCAACCCGGAAGCCTACGCGTAATCATGCATTCCATCGGATGGGCGTTGGGCCCCCTACCGGGGTCTCTCGGATAATCCCCCGTTCCAGCTCACCCTTGCGTAAGTAGACTGCTCGTCGAACTCAAAGGCATCTCGAGGGGAATCCATCCCGTTAGACCGGAAGAGTCTATACAAACTCTCCGTTCGCGGAGGTGAAGAACTTCGCGTTGGGCCCGCAGACGGTGACGGCTCACGACGAAGTCGAGCAATCCGCACCACTCCGCCTGTAACTAACGCGATTCGACCACCATCCGGAGCTACCGCCGCCGCACGAAACAGCCCAGGACCGACCGCGATCGCATAGAGTGCATTGGTGTGAAGATCAAGCATATGAAGCGCATTCGCATCAGGCCGCAACCCTGATGAGAATCCATGTATTACGTACGTTCCAAACGTTGCAAACGGAGCCCTGGCAGCGGCAGCAATAAAGACTGGAATGCCGAGACCACAAAGGGTTTCTTTCACCTGGCTTCGTGCCATGCTTAACCGGAAAAACCCGTTATCGCACAATCCGATCACACTGCCGGAAGGCGAGGCTGACGTTATACAATCAGGCCCAGTCAGGTTACTTAACGAAATACTATGGAGTTGCTTCGTCGCAGGCTCAGCCATAGTTATTGTTTTGGCGATCCATGTAATCACAGTACCATCGGTTACGATGCCTTGATTATGAGAGCCAAAGGCTCTGTTCGAAATGCTGCGAATGAGCCTACCATGACGACCTTCAAAGCAATCAATCCGTCTATCTGATTCGAGCGCAACCAGGCGCGAATCGGGGCTCATGGAGGCACCCTCCAGGCGACCAGCCCACGCTCGACTCCAGGCTTGGTGCCAACCCCGTCCTTTGCTCCAATCCAGCGCGACCAGCCGCCCTATTGGTCGTCCCCTAGCATACAGAATCCGAAACCCGCTCGCACGCGAGACCGCGCAGCAGACCGTAGCGTCACTCAGCAGCAGGCATTCAATGGGTTCTAAGGAGTTGGAATTCAGAATTACCAATCGAGTTTGCGTCGCCACGAGCATTAACTTTCCGGTGACGTTGAAATCTATGAAAGAGAT
>Ga0070734_10004637_pt1 | contig 12866 bp, 12 predicted proteins | sample Coa_R1_8_FD_66444 | JGI IMG/M metagenome (GOLD analysis project Ga0070734, IMG submission 66444) | Surface soil microbial communities from Centralia Pennsylvania, which are recovering from an underground coalmine fire - Coalmine... | ecosystem: Environmental > Terrestrial > Soil > Unclassified ...
AGGACGGGCACCACCGCCAACACGGCCGTGACGACGCCGGGCGGACAACTTCAGGGCCCCGGCTCGCCTGGCAGGACGGGCACCACCGCCAACACGGCCGTGACGACGCCGGGCGGACAGCTTCAGCGCCCGGGCTCGCCTGGCAGGACGGGCACCACCGCCAACACGGCCGTGACGACGCCAGGCGGACAGCTTCAGCGCCCGGGCTCGCCTGGCAGGACGGGCACCACCGCCAACACGGCCGTGACGACGCCAGGCGGACAACTCCAGGGCCCCGGCTCGTTCGGTAATACGCATCCGACGAGAGGTCCAAATACGGCGACCAGCATCATCGGTGTGCCGTCGGGTTCAGGGCAACAGGGGAGAACCCCGACGACGCCACCGGCCCCGCACGTGAATGCTCCGGTCGCCTCACCGCCCTCGCCGCCGCCACCACGCGTCCCTCAGGTAGTGAATCGCGCGCCACCACCGCCTCCTGTGGCGCATGCACCACCACCGCCTCCTGTGGTTCATGCACCGCCTCCGCCTCCTGTGGCGCATACGCCGCCACCGCCGCCTCCTCCGGTCGCGCACGTGACGCCGCCTGCGCAGGCCGCGCGGCCGGCGCAACCTTCGCCCGCAGCAAAGAGATGCGTGGTCGAGAACGGCAAGCAGGTTTGCCGGTGAGTGCACCTGACCAAAGCTGACCGAAGCGCGTTTGGTGAGGCGAACGCTTCTCCCTCTCCCCGCTAGCGGCCGCTTGCGGGGAGAGGTGCAGGCCGCGGCGAGGTGCGATTGCCCAAACCGCTCACGCCTGACGTAACATCCCTGTCCGCGCCGACTTACCGATCGAGCAGCGCAATCAGGCTCGACGTATCCCAGCGCTTTCCGCCCATCTTCTGGACTTCCGAGTAGAACTGGTCGACCAGCGCCGTAACCGGCAGATGAGCGCCGTTGCGGCGCGCCTCGGCGAGGCAGATTGCGAGGTCCTTGCGCATCCAATCTACCGCGAAGCCGAAGTCGAACTTGCCGGCCGCCATGGTTTTGTAGCGGTTTTCCATCTGCCAGGACTGAGCCGCGCCCTTCGAAATGGTGGCGATCAGTTTCTCGACGTCGAGGCCGGCGCGCTTGGCGAAATGCAGCGCCTCGGCGAGCCCCTGCACGAGGCCAGCGATGCAGATCTGGTTGCACATCTTGGCGAGTTGGCCCGCGCCCGCGGCGCCCATGAGATTGCAGGCGCGTGCATAGGCCGCGATGATTTTTTCGGCGCGCCCGAACGGCTCGGCATCGCCGCCGCACATCACGGTCAAGACTCCGTTCTCGGCGCCGGCCTGGCCGCCCGATACAGGCGCGTCGATGGCATCGAAGCCACCCTGGCGGGCAGCCGCGTACAGCTCGCGCGCGATCTCGGCCGAAGCGGTGGTGTGGTCGACGAACACGGCTCCCCTGGCAACGCCATGAAACGCACCGTCCGGCCCGAGCGTGACCTCGCGCAGGTCATGGTCGTTGCCGACGCAGGCCATGACGAAGTCCTGCCCCTCGGCGGCGGCGCGCGGAGTCGGCGCCGAGCGGCCGCCGAACTGGGCGACCCACTTCTCGGCCTTGGCAGCAGTGCGGTTGTAGACCGTAACCTCGTGGCCACCCTTGACCTTGAGGTGACCGGCCATCGGATAGCCCATCACGCCAAGTCCGAGAAACGCAACCTTTGCCATGAAGCTCCTCCCATGCCACCGCAACGGCCAAATCGCCCCAAGTCTCCGGCTGTCCCAGCCTTCAAGTTGGCGGCGCAAAGCGGCCCTTGATGCGCTGTCGATGCGGTCCACGTCAACCGGGAGCGTTCGGTTGACCGCGCCGGGCCCGATCTTATTTTGATGTGGACGTTCCGCCCTAGAGTTTGGTCCGCGGAATCATTTCTGCACCGGTTTGGAGAGCTTGATGGCACTGACGAAGGATGAGGTTCTGGCGAGCCTCGAACGTGTTGCAAGTCCAGACGGACTTGCTTTGACCAAGACCGGCGCTCTTTCGGACGTCGTCGTGTCCGACGGCAAGGTCTTCTTCTCGATTACGGTGGATGCTGCAGCCGTGAACGCCTGGGAGCCGGTGCGCCGGCGCGCCGAGGCGGCCGTCAAGGCGATCCCGGGCGTTGCCTCCGCCATGGTGGCGTTGACGGCTGAACGCGCGGCCGGGCGGCCTCAGCCCGGCGCGAGATCGCCGGCTGCCGCCGCAGCCGCACAGCGTGCCCACGGCATCGTCGGCGTGCCGGGCGTCGAGGCCATCATCGCGGTGGCGTCCGGCAAGGGAGGGGTCGGCAAGTCCACAGTGGCGGCCAATCTCGCGCTCGGGCTGCGCGATCTGGGGCTTCGCGTCGGCGTGCTCGACGCCGATATCTACGGCCCCTCGATCCCCAAGCTGTTCGCCATCAGGGGGCGGCCGCAGACGAAGGGCGGCACCCGGCTCATACCGATGGACGGCTATGGGCTCAAGGTGATGTCGATCGGCTTCCTGGTCGAGGAAGAGACGCCGATGATCTGGCGCGGCCCGATGGTGATGTCGGCGCTGACCCAGATGTTGCGCGAAGTCGAGTGGGGAGAACTCGACGTGATGGTGGTGGACATGCCGCCCGGCACTGGCGACGCCCAGCTCACCATGGCGCAGCAGGTGCCGCTGCGCGGCGCCATCATCGTATCGACCCCACAGGATCTCGCCCTCATCGATGCGCGGCGCGGCATCGCCATGTTCCGCCGCGTCAACGTGCCGGTGCTCGGCGTGGTCGAGAACATGAGCTACTTCCTGTGCCCGCAATGCGGCACGCGGTCGGACATTTTCGGTCATGGTGGCGCCCGCCACGAAGCCGAGCGCCTCGACGTGCCGTTTCTGGGCGAAGTGCCGCTGCACATGGATATTCGCGAAAGGTCGGACGCCGGACTGCCCGTGGTGGCAACGGTGCCGGACGCCCCGCACGCGGACGTCTTCCGCAAGATCGCCGCGCGCGTGCGCGATCAGATCGCGGCGGGAGGCGGCAAGGCGGCGCCCAGGATCGTCATCGAGGCATAAGGAGCGCGGGCGTCTCGCCCGCTACCCCACGCGTGTGCAGGGAGGCGGGCGGGACGCCCGCCGGTCCGGGACGCCCGCGGTCGGGGGATGCGCGGTACAGTCCTCTTGCCTCGCCGCGCACCGGGGATCATGCTGCGTGTCAATGACCTTTACCCAGGGAGACACGCCATGAAACGTCGTCAGTTCCTGAAAGCCGCCGGCCTGGGCGCTGCTGCGACTGCGATCGCCAAGCCCGCTATCGCCCAGACCAACCCGGCCATCAAATGGCGCGTAACGTCGAGCTTCCCGAAGTCGCTCGACACGCTCTACGGTGCCATGGAGACGATTGCGAAATTTGTAGCGGAATCGACCGACAACCAATTCCGGATGGAGACCTTTGCGGCCGGCGAAATCGTGCCTGGCCTCAATGCCATGGATGCCGTCAGCAACGGCACGGTCGAGGCCTGTCATACTGCAGCTTACTACTATTTCGGCAAGGACCCGACTTTTGCGCTGTTTTGTGCAGTTCCGTTCGGCCTCAACACGCGCCAGCAGAATGCCTGGTTCTATGACGGCGATGGCATGAAGCTGATGAATGAGTTCGGCAAGAAATTCAACATCTACTCGCTCGTCGCCGGCAACACCGGGTGCCAGATGGGCGGCTGGTTCCGCAAGGAGATCAAGGAAGTGGCCGACTTCAACGGCCTCAAATTCCGCATCGGCGGCTTCGCCGGCTTGACGATCCAGAAGCTCGGTGGCGTGCCGCAGCAGATCGCCGGCGGCGACATCTATCCGGCGCTGGAGCGCGGCACCATCGATGCCGCCGAGTGGGTCGGCCCTTATGACGACGAGAAGCTCGGCTTTAGCAAGGTGGCCAAGTACTACTACTATCCGGGCTGGTGGGAGGGCTCGACCGCCAATCACCTGATGATCAATCTCGCCAGGTGGAACGAATTGCCCAAGCGCTACCAGTCGATCATTGCGGGCGCCGCGGCCTACGCGAATAGCGAGGAATTGGCCAAATACGATGCGCGCAATCCGGGCGCTCTGCGCAAGCTGGTCGCTGGCGGATCGGAGTTGCGGGCTTTCTCGCAGCCCATCATGGAGGCCGCGCTGAAGGCATCAAACGAAGTTAACGCCGAGACTGCCGCCAGCAATCCGGATTTCAAGAAGGTGCTGGATTCGATGCAGGCCTTCCGCAACGAAGAATACTTCTGGTGGCAGGTCGCCGAATACAGCTACGACACCTTCATGATCAGGGCGCGGCCGCGCGCGTGAAGCGCAGGCAGGCCCGCACCGGCGCACCACCGCGGCGCTGAATTCCGGCCTGGGTGGAGGCCCTGGCGTCGCGACCTGCATCAGCCCGGTCGGCATGACCGTTCCAGGAGGAGCCCCCGACTGGAGCGGAAAAGCGTCCTCGTCCGTCGAGCCTCACGACGCCGCATAGTGATCCATGGGCCGCTCCGGCTCATTCTGCGTTGGTAACCTATATTACCGACGCGCACCTCCAGGATGGGCAGAATTGGTCAGCAGTCGGCTGACCGAAACGATCGTCCTCGCCCGTTGAGAAAATCGGCGATCGCGGCGGCCGCCGACCTGCGGTCTGGGTAGAGGAGGTCGGATGCCGCTGACGCGATATCTCAAGGAAGCCGTGTTTGATCCGGAGACGATCGAAGCCATGAACGTCGCCTTTGCGGCGGTTCGCGAGTCGCTGCATTTGAGCGATCAGGACGATCCCGCGACTCAGTTCGTCGCTCGAAAAGTGATCGACGTCGCCCGGCTGGGGGAGCGCGATCCCGAGAGAATCCGCGATCTCGTCCTGCTCGCGTTAAAGCAGTCCGGCCAGCGCGGCCCCTGACGGTCTCGTCCCGCCTCGCGACACGCATCGGAACTCGTGGAATTTGCCCCGGTTTAGTGAATATGACCTCCGCCTCGAACCGGCTCCTCAACAGACTATTGCTTGCGCTGCCGCCTGAGGATTTAAGGCTGCTCATGCCCGACCTTGAGCAGATCCCCTGTCGGCGCGGGGACGTTCTTCTCGATGCCGACAGTTCGCTTGACTACGTATTCTTTCCGGACAGCGGGGTCATTTCGGTGGTCGCCGTCTATGCCAACGGCGACATCATCGAGATGGCGACGGTCGGCCGGGAAGGTTGCAGCGGCATGCAGGCGATCTTCCGCGCCAAGGCATCATCGGTCAGGTTCCTGGTCCAAATTCCGGGAAGCGCCACCAGGATGTCGCGCGGCGTGTTCACGAAAGCAATGGATTCCATGCCGGGCTTCAAAGCTCTGATGTTCGCCTATGTCCAGGCTTTCCTGGAGCAGGTCCTGGTATCCGGGGCATGCAACGGCGCACACAGCCTGAAAGAGCGGCTGGCGCGCTGGCTGCTGATGATGCGTGACCGGGCTGACGGGGACACGCTGTTGATCACACAGGATCTCCTTGCCGAAATGCTGGGCGCGCGCCGGCCATCCATCACGCATGCTGCCCGCGAACTGGAAGACGCGGGCCTGATCGAACGCGGCCGCCGGCAAGTCACGATACTCGACCGGCAGGGCCTGAAGAAGGCGTCGTGCGAATGTTACCAGCTGGTGCGCGACCGCATCACCTTCCACCTTCCCAAGACCTATCTTTGACGTGGGCTTGTGAGTTCGAAGCTTCAGGCCGCGATCAGCCCGAACCGGTTCGGCCGGTGGGCTATAATCGCTTGCCATCGTAGGAAAGTAATCCCTCAGCCGGCATTGGCAGGCCCGAGTAAAGGCGCCGGCTTTTCCAGGCTTGCATTCGGTTGAACATCACCGAGCAAAGGACACTCCTTTGAGCAGCGGCAGGATCGCGGCTGTGGCGAATTTGAGAATTCCACCTTTGCCCGGGTCATGATAGCGAGACATGGCGACAGGTGGATCCAATCGCCCCGTCGGCCCAGGGAATGTCCGGAGGAAAAAGCATGAAACGTCGTGAATTTCTCAAAGCCGCCGGGCTTGGCGGTGTTGCCGCTGCGGCCACGGGTGTGGCCATGCCCACCATCGCGCAGTCAGCGCCGGAACTGAAGTGGCGCTGCACTTCCAGCTTTCCGAAGTCCCTCGATACCATTTACGGCGCTGCCGAAGTGTTTGCGAAGGCGGTCGCAGAAATCACCGATAACAAATTCCAGATCCAGGTCTTTGCCGCCGGCGAAATCGTGCCCGGCTTGAATGCTGCGGATGCCGTCACCAACGGCACCGTCGAGATGTGCCACACCGCCTCCTACTATTACGTCGGCAAGGACCCGACCTACGCGTTCGGGACGGCGGTGCCGTTCGGCCTCAACAGCCGCATGCAGAATGCCTGGATGTTCTTCGGCGGCGGCATGGAATTGATGAACGACTTCTACAAGAAGGCGAACATCTACGCGATTCCCTGCGGCAACACCGGTTGCCAGATGGGTGGCTGGTTCCGCAAGGAAATCAGGACGGCCGCCGACTTCAACGGCCTCAAATTCCGCATCGGCGGCTATGCGGGCCGGGTGTTGCAGAAGCTCGGCTGCGTGCCCCAGCAAATCGCGGGCGGCGACATCTATCCGGCGCTGGAAAAGGGTACCATCGATGCCGCCGAGTGGGTCGGCCCTTATGACGACGAAAAGCTCGGCTTCCAGAAGGTCGCCCAGTACTACTATTACCCGGGCTGGTGGGAAGGCTCGGCGATGCTCCACAACTTCATCAACATTGATAAGTGGAACGCGCTCACGCCCACCTACCAGGCGGTGGTGCGCACCGCCTCGGAAATGGCCAATACGTGGATGCAATCGAAGTACGACGCGGTCAATCCAGCGGCGCTGCGACGCCTGCTCGCGGGCGGAGCCAAGTTGACGCCATTCCCCACGCCCGTGATGGAAGCCTGCCTGAACGCGGCCCTCGAGCTCTATCACGAGGTCTCCGCCAGCAATCCGGACTTCAAGAAGGCCTACGACTCGATGATCGCCTTCCGCGGCGATCAGTACTTGTGGTGGCAGGTCGCCGAATATTCCAACGACACGTTCCTGATCCGCAATCGCACCAAGGTGTGAGCGGATCCAAGAACTTCATGAAAGTGCGTAGGGCGGGTGTTCTCTTTAGCCCGCCCTTTCGTTGCATGGCTGGCCAAAGAGGACCGCACTACGCCCGTTGGCGTATCTCGCCGACGAACGCATCACAAAGGCGCGGATTGACGATCATCGCCGCCAGTATTGCCGGCGGGAGTCCCGTGCAGATTGCCGCTCACCACGATGCCGCCGGCCACCACGTAGAGCGAGAACAGGAGCGCGATGAAACTCATGTAGTCGCGCAGCATCGCGTGTAGAAAAGTGTCGAGCGCCGTCGCGGCGCCGAATGCCGCGGCGATCGCGACAACGGTCAGCGCTGACCAGCCGGCAGCGATCTTGCCGTAGTGGCGGCCCCAGATGCGCGGGAAGAACAGCGGCCCGGTAGCGATGGTGAGCAGCAAGCCGATGAACAGCAGCGACCACGGCCACGACAGAACGGCTCCGTCGAGGAGAAGCGGTGTGCTTGCATCCATGCTTTTTTCAATTGCTCGCCGCCCCGAGCGTGCGCTGCCGCTGTGACCTCCAACTCGCCTACTTCAAGTCCAGCGGAGGCGGCATGTCAGGGAGCTGGATATCGATGTTGACCTTGCTGGGATCGATGCCGGTTCCCTTCTCGATCCAATAGGTGACGGATTCCGGCCAGAGGATCACGATTGCCACCAGGATGACCTGAAGGAACACCCAGGGGACTGCACCCCAATAGATGTCGGAAGTCTTCACAGAGGGGGGTGCGATGCCGCGCAGATAGAACAGCGCGAAGCCGAATGGCGGATGCATGAAGCTCGTCTGGATATTGGCGCAGATCAGGACGCCGAACCAGATGAGATCGATGCCGAGCTTGTCGGCGGCTGGCGCCAGCAGCGGAATGATGATGAACGCGATCTCGAAAAAATCGAGAAAGAACGCAATCACGAAGATGAACAGGTTGACGAACACCAGGAAGCCGACCTGGCCGCCCGGCAGGGAGGTCAGCATCTGCTCGATCCATACCTTCCCGCCGACGCCCTGAAATACGAGGCTGAAGGTGCGCGCCCCGATGAGGATGTACACCACCATGGCGGTGATGCGCATGGTTGTTGCCATGCCCTGGTAGACGAGCGGTCCTGTGAGCGTGCGGTTGAAGGCTGCGAGAGCGAGCGCACCAACCGCGCCCATGGCGCCGGCTTCAGTCGGTGTCGCGAGGCCAAGAAAGATGGTGCCGAGCACGAGGAAGATCAGGCCAAGCGAGGGGATAATGCCGCGCAGGCATTTTGCCCACAGCGCCCAGCCTTTGAGCGTGCGTTCTTCGATCGGCAAGGCCGGCACTTCCTTGGGCCACACCACGCTGACGATCGCGACCCAGACAACGAATAGCGCGACCTGGATGATGCTGGGCCCGATGGCGCCCGCATACATGTCGCCGACCGAGCGCCCGAGCTGGTCGGCGAGCACGACCAGGACCAGCGAGGGTGGAATGAGCTGCGTAATCGTCCCGGAGGCGGCGATCACCCCCATGGTGTGGCGGATCGAGTAGCCGTTGCGCATCATTACCGGGATCGAAATGACGCCCATGGCAATGACGGAGGCTGCAACTGTACCGGTGATGGCGCCCAGAATGGCGCCGACGAAGATGACCGCATAGGACAGGCCGCCACGCACCGGTCCGAACAACTGGCCGATCGAGTCGAGCAGGTCCTCGGCAAGACCGCAACGCTCCAGGATCGCGCCCATGAAAGTGAAGAACGGAATCGCGAGCAGAAGGTCGTTCGAGATGATGCCGAACAGCTGGTAGGTGAGGTTGCCGAGAAAATCCGGCTGGATCAGGCCGAATTCGATGCCGATGAAGCCGAAGAACAGCCCGGTCGCCGCCAGGGAGAATGCCGCCGGATAGCCGATCAACATGAACCCGATCATCCCCGCGAACATCAGGGGTGCCATGTTGTCGCGGATGAAGTTCATTGCAGCGGTTTCTCGTACTTGAATTCAGCCTCGATCACATGCTCGAGCGCCGCGATGCGCTTGATGATTTCGGAGACGCCCTGAAGCGCCATCAGCGCGAAGCCGACTGGCAGGATAAGCTTGACGGGCCAACGCAGCAGGCCGCCGGCATTGTTCGACTGTTCGCCCAGATGGTACGACTCCAGGAACCACGGCCATGTGAAGTAGATGAGTATGATGCAGATCGGCAGTAGGAACAGGAATCCGCCGATAATATCGATCCATATGCGGGTCCGGTCCGACACCATGCCGTAGAAAAGGTCGACGCGGACGTGCTCGTTCATCTTGAGCGTGTAGGGACCGCCGAGCAGCACCATGCCGGTGAACATGTACCACTGCAATTCCAGGAAGGCGTTGGCGTTGTTCCCGTACCAGCTGATGCCGGACGCCAGGCCGTGGAGCAGGGGAACATCCGCCGCAAGAGCCAGTATGCCATTGATGCCGTAGCGCACCGCCGCGTTGCCGGCGCTGATGAGGCAGGCAAACAGCACGAGCCAATTGGCTACGACGCCAAATCGCGCGTTAATGTCGTCGATTGCGCGGCTGAATTTCAGCAATGCGCCCAATTTGACGTTCCCTCGACCGGTGCGGCGGTTTGCTTTCCGTTATCGTCCGCCACCGCAACGCAATGCCGATTTGCGGCCCCACCTTTGCAGTCCAATCCCTTTTAATTCAGACATCGGCCGCGGCGTCAATTGGAAGTTTGGACAGGGAGGAGCCCGGCGCAGACATTTTTGATCAAGCGGATGGACTTCGACTGCGCCACCTCTCCAGTGTCGTCGCCGGGCTCGTGCGGGCCACCCCCGACTATTTCCGCTCTGTGCCTCAAAATGCGAGGTCGCGGGGACGAGCCCGGCGACGACACGGCGCGTGTTTCGAAACGAGCGAGGACAGCTAGCCGCCGGTGACGTTCATATGCCGCGCCAGCGCCGGGCGCTTGTGGCGGCGGTCGATCACGAAGTCGTGGCCTCTAGGCTTGCGGGTGATGGCTTCGTCGATCGCGTCATAGAGCAGGTCGTTGCCCTCCGAGGCGCGCAGGACGCTGCGCAGGTCGGCGGCATCCTCCTGGCCGAGGCACATGTACAACGTGCCGGTGCAAGTGACGCGGACGCGATTGCAGGATTCGCAGAAATTATGCGTCAAAGGGGTGATGAAGCCGAGCCTGCCGCCGGTTTCGGCAACCCGCACATAGCGGGCCGGTCCCCCGGTGCGGTAGTCGATCTCGTTCAACGTGAAGTGCTCGGCAAGCCGCGCCCGCACCATCGAGAGCGGCAGATACTGGTCGAGTCGGCCCTCGCCGACATCGCCGAGCGGCATGACTTCGATGAACGTCAGGTCCATGCCCTCGCCGTGCGCCCAGCGCGTGAGGGATTCGAATTCGTCCTCGTTCACGCCCTTGAGGGCGACGGCGTTGATCTTGATCGCCAAGCCGGCGTCCTGGGCGGCCCTGATCCCGTCGAGCACCTGGTCGAGATTGCCCCAGCGCGTCACCGCGCGGAACTTCGCGGGATCTAGGGTATCGAGCGAGACGTTGATGCGCCGCACCCCGTGAGCCGCGAGATCGGCGGCATATTTGCGCAGCTGCGATCCGTTGGTGGTGAAGGTAAGCTCGTCCAGTGCGCCGGATGCGAGATGGCGGGACAGCGAGGTGACAAGCGTCATGATGCCGCGCCGCACCAGCGGCTCGCCGCCGGTGAGCCGCAACTTGCGCACCCCTTTCGCAATGAAAGCGGAGCAGAGCCGGTCAAGCTCTTCGAGCGAGAGAATGTCGGCCTTGGGGAGGAAGGTCATGTCCTCCGACATGCAGTAGACGCAACGGAAATCGCACCGATCCGTGACCGAGACGCGAAGATACGTAATGGCGCGGGCGAACGGATCGACCAGCGGGCGCGGTGCGATAGTCGCGGCGCGTTCGAACTCTGCTGCGCTCATTTGCTCCTGACCGGACATCTCAAACGACCTGTTTCCGGGAACGTGACTTGTTCCAGGGAACCATTTTCGTGGCAAAGAGGCAATTCGCAATATAGTGCAGGGACGCCGCGACGGCGAGGTCTCGGACCGTGGGTGCCTGGGACCGCGGGCGTCCCGCCCGCGCCTCAAAGAACCGGGTCACCTCGCGGGCGGTTCGAGGCGGGGCGGGACGCCCGCGGTCCTGGCCAGGAGATGGAGTACCGAATGGCAGCGGAACGAAGCTCGGCTTGGCCGACCGAGTTGAGGCTGCGCAAGGACAAGGCGGCGCTTACCATTGCGTTCGATAATGGCGAGATGTTCGAATTCCCCGCCGAGTTCCTGCGCGTCCACAGCCCGAGCGCCGAAGTTCAGGGGCATTCCCCGGAGGAGCGCAAGACGGTCGGCGGCAAACGTAACGTCACGATCATCGAGATTCACCCGGTCGGCAACTACGCGGTTCGACTGGTGTTCGACGACATGCATTCAACCGGAATCTTCAGCTGGGACTATTTCGCAAGGCTCGGGCGCGACCAGGGGCGCATGTGGCGCACCTATCTCGATGAGCTTGCCACCAAGGGGCTATCCCGAGATCCATCCGGACGCTGATCCGGACGCGCGGGTGGGCAAAATCGCCCGCAGAAGACGGGTTATGTTGAACCGCCGTAGGGCGGAATAGCGAAGCGTATTCCGCCAGTTCAGGCAACGGCGCAATACGCTTCGCTATTGCGCCCTACGAAAACTGGATTGCCCGGTCAAGCCGGGCAATCGCAGGTGATACAACGCACCATTCCTTATCACCGAAGGACGACGACCTTGGCGCCGACCCGCACGCGATCATAAAGGTCGACGACATCCTCATTGGTCAGGCGAAAGCACCCCGACGACACCGCTTGGCCAATGGTTTCGGGTTCGTTTGATCCGTGAATGCGATAAAGCGACGATCCAAGGTAGATAGCGCGCGCGCCCAGCGGATTGTCGATGCCCCCGACCATGTGCCGTGGCAGGTCGGGGCGCCGGCGCAGCATCTGGACCGGCGGGGTCCAATCCGGCCATTCCCGCTTCATCGATACGGTTCGGACGCCGGACCAGGTGAAGCCGATGCGCCCCACCCCGATGCCGTATCGCAGGGCCTGACCGGGCGCGGTCACGAGATAGAGGCGCCGCTCCGAGGTGTTGATCACGATGGTGCCGGGCCGATACGGGCCCGAGAAGGTCACCAAAGTGCGGGGGATCGGCGATGACGGAAAGCCGAACATTCGTCCGACCGGGCCCCCATAGCGATCGGGGTCCCAAAAAAATTGGGCTTGGGCGGCCGCGCAGCAGGCCGTCACGAGGCTACAACCGAGAGCGGCAGACAACATCATGCCCGCGGCAAAGCGCGAATCCATTTTGCTTTCTCCATTGTTCGCCGGTCGCAAGGACAGGCCCCCGCGCGAACAGCCATAGGATGAGTGGAGCGTCATGCTCAATGGGGTTTTTCGTAATCGGCCACGGATCCGGGCCGCAATTCAGAACAAAATTCCCCCGTGCTTGCGTCATGACAGCGCTGCGGTTGTGTCAAACCATGCGGTTGGGTTGAAAAGACATTTTGTGCCAGTAGCTTATGCGACTATCTTTGGGTGCCGATGGATCAGATCGAACGGCCTTTTTTGCTGCTTCTTTTTTCCGTACCTCTGTGACACGGACGTGACCCTTGCTAAAATGTGGCATTAGGGTAATGCGGCATTTGGGGTACAGGGAGCAGCGGGTGCAAAATGCCAAAAAACAGCACTTCACGGTCCACAGGTGCGAGAAAATCTCTGTCGCGTGCAAGACCAGCAAAGAAAAGAACCAGGCGGGTGATGTTCAAGGCGGACCAGTGGTATG
>Ga0070734_10004638_pt1 | contig 12866 bp, 9 predicted proteins | sample Coa_R1_8_FD_66444 | JGI IMG/M metagenome (GOLD analysis project Ga0070734, IMG submission 66444) | Surface soil microbial communities from Centralia Pennsylvania, which are recovering from an underground coalmine fire - Coalmine... | ecosystem: Environmental > Terrestrial > Soil > Unclassified ...
GTTCCGTAAAGTTCAGGAGTGTTTGCGCGGCCGATTCCTGTTCGAACGAGCAAGTGTCCCAGTCCAAAAGCGCGATTCTTTTCTCAAGGTGCGCCTGCAGGTCGCTGCCGTGGCATGGCACACAGGCAGCCATTTCAGGAGCGAGCACTTGGCGAATCTGCTCGTAGCGCGCCCAGCGCGGATCCGGAGTAATGGCAAAGCCGAGGCTGGTGGCGATTCGTGCCGCGACGAGCACGATCCGGATCAACTCCGGTTCCTCCTCCGCGACGCCGGAGTCATAGCGGCCGACGACCGCCCGAAGATCCTCGGGAAGATTCCATTTGGCGGCCAGACACTCGCCGGCCTCATACCGGTCCATACCGAATAACTCACGCTCCTCCTGCCGCAAGTCGAAGGGTAATCCGGTCGCGAGTTTCTCGGCCGCCGCCTGCAGCAGACGCGGGTAGTCGACAGGAAAGCCCACCAACAGGCCCAGGCAGCCAATGTCGTGCAGCAGCGCCGCGGCGTAGGCAGTGTCTTCGGCAACCCGTTGCGAGCCCGCGAGTTTCTCGGCCACCAAGCCGCAGGCCACGCTGTACCGCCAATAGGCACGGAGATCCTCGACCATCAGGATGCCCTTTACGTACGTCCGGGTGATCGCCGTCAGCGCCAGTGAGCGGACTCGCCGCACGCCCAACAGGGTCAGCGCCTGCTCCAGGGCGTTCACTTCGCTCCGGAACGCGTATAGGGGCGAGTTGGCGTGGCGGATGATTTCCGCCGAAAGCGCCGGGTCGGACCGCAGCAGGTGAATCAGGTCCGCCGTGCCTGTCTTGTCATCGCACGGAAGACTAAGCAGCTTAGCGGCCACAGGCGGAAATACCGGAACCTGCGCGAGCGCAGCGCTATTCATGGCGGAATGCCCTTACCCGCTTATCGGCGGCCGGGCCTGCGCCCTTTAGGATGCCAGAACCAGCCCCGACGGCAGTTCCTCGCCGAAAATCCGGCCGAGCGTGCGGTCGTCTTCTTCCTCGCCCTCCAGCGTCGCCAGCAGACGCTCGGCGTGCGGCATGGTTTGTAGCTTGTGCTTGACCGTTTCCCGCACCGCTGCGGCCAGGTCGCGGGTCGGGTCTTCGGTGCGCCGCGCCAGCGCCGCGAGGGCCTCGCCGGCGTTCGGCACTTTGAGGAGCGTTTCGACCCAGCGGGCCGCCGCCGCAGGCGGCACCACCAGATTGATCGGCCCGTAGAAAAGGTGGCGGGCGCCGAGGCGCGACAGGCACCACAGCTCGCTCTCTTTGAAATCGCCGGTCTTTACCCGCTTGATCAGTGCCTCGCCCAATTCAGTCTTGGCGCCGATCGGCAGCAGTTCCAGACTGCTCGCGGTGCGCCACATCTCCCGCAACAGCGACGCGTTGATCCGCTGCGGCTTCTTGTTGCCGCGCGGCAGCAGATGCCCGGATAGCCGCTGATAAATATCCGCCTGCTGGTTGCGATTGAGACCGCCGGCCACCCGGCCCCAGAAGATCCACCAGTCGATTTCGCACTGGACCTGGTTGCCGTAGGTGAGGCCGGCGGCGAAGAGGCGCCGCGCCTGTTCGATGCGGAAGTCATCGCCGGGATAACCGAAACCCGGCCGCAGACAGAAGCCACAGAGGTTCAGCCAGCGGGCTTCGTATGCCGGGCTTTTCCTGCGCCCGTCCGCCGCGGCGAGGAACGCGTCGGCCATCTGGCGGATCGCCGAAAGAGGCCAGGAATTTTTCCCCAACCCCATCGTTTGTTCCAGTTTGGCCGGCACCTCTTCGGGGGCGATGGGCGACTTGGCCGAGGGCGCGAACACCGCCCCGATCAATTCGAGCGACGATTTCAATGCCTGCTCGCTGACCACCGCCGCGGCCTTGCGTTCCACCGGATGTTCGGCGGCAGCCTTGCGCAGCTCGAATTGCAGCCGCCAGCGGTTGTCGCTGATCTTCGATTCGCACCACGTTTCGAGGGTGCCGATTTCAGTCAGCCGCGCACCCAACTTCACCGGGATCAAGCGCTCTTCCGCTTTCTTTCCGAAACGGATGACCGCGTGCAGCGGCGCGTGCATGTGCAGGCCGCTGTCGCCGGCATCGAATTCGAGCACCGCGCCCAGCTTGTCTTCGCTGCGCGTCAGCGAGCTGTACAGGCGGAACGAGACGGGCCGGTTCGCCACCAGTTGCAGGGCTTCGTTATCGATTTCGAGGGCTGCGCCTTCTTCGGCTCCGCGCGGAACCAGACAAACCACCCCAACCTTGCCGTCCTTCGGCTCGCCGATTCCGATGTAGTACGTGCGCGGCAGCCCGCCGCGCACCAGCACGCCGCTGCCGGTGGCGCGCACATAGGAATAATATGCCGCGCCGCGCGCCACGGCGAGGTCGAGCTCCGAGTTTTCGAGAATCTCCGGCCGGCGGCCGTACCATTTTCCCACCACGTCGGACAGGCGCTGCTGGAGGATCTCGGGAATGAAGAACCCGCCGTTGAACAGAATCGCGTCCGGCGCCTGGCCCGCCCCTTCCAAAAACGCGTTCAGGTGCCGCGTAATCGCCGCATCGGAGACATACGGCAGGCCCAGCTCACGGAAAAGGCTGCGCTTCTCTTCCTTCGGTGCTTCGCCGCGTTCGGTGAACGGCAGGAAGCCTTCCAGCGCCAGCTCGAGCGCCTCCTCGCGCCGGATCTCGCTTTTCAACGTTTTGCCGATGAGGGCCGATCCGGAGCCAAGCACCGTGATCTCGACGCTCTGGCGGTTGGGATCGGTCAGCAGGATCTCCTTGGCCGCGGAGCATTGACGCCGCAATCCGCTGCGCTGGCGGATCGAAAGCTGCGAGCCCAGCTTGGTTTCCACCAGCCAGGCGAACGTCAGATCGAGATTGTCGCCGCCGAGCAGCAGATGTTTGCCCACCGCCGTCCGGGTGAAGTTGACCAGGTCGCCTTCGCGCGAAACCCGGATCAAGCTGAAATCGCTCGTCCCGCCGCCCACGTCGCAGACCAGCACGATTTGGCCGTCAAACAACTTCTTGCGCGATTGCGCCAGGTTATTCGCGATCCACGAGTAGAACGCGGCGGCCGGCTCTTCGAGGAGCGTGAGCCGCTCGATGCCGGCGTCGCGTGCCGCCATGACGGTCAGCTCGCGCGCCTCCTCGTCGAAGGAAGCCGGCACCGTCAGGACAATATCCTGCTCGGCCAGCGGCACGCCTTTCGCCTTGTCCCACTCCTCGCGAAACTTCGCCAGGTACCGCGCCGAGACCTCCACGGGCGAGAGCACGCGGCCGGTTTCGGGCGAATCCCAAGGTAGAATTTTCGCCGTCCGGTCCACGTCGGGGTTCGAGAGCCACGATTTGGCCGAGTGCACCAGCCGCGTCGGCACCAGCGCGCCCTGCTCGCGCGCGTACACGCCCACGGGCTGCCCGTCTTCCAGAAAGAGAAACGAGGGCAGCGTCCGACGCGGCTCCGCGCGCCCGGGCGCCACCAATTGCGGCGTCTCAAAAATATGAACCGGCGGAAAATCGCGGTCTTCCGCTTCACGTTCGTCAATATAGGCCAGGGCCGAGTTGGTCGTGCCCAGGTCGATGCCGATTTTCATCTGTCGTTTAACTTCCAGCTTCGCTGTGCATCGGGACTGAACCAAGACGGGCGTCGCTTACGCCGCGGCAACCCGCTCCCGCACATTGAATTCGAGCTTCCAGCGCCGATTATCGCGCGCGACGCACCATAGCTGCAGCAACCCGGTCTCGGTGATGACGGTCTCGAAGGAGACCGGCACGACTTCGGCCGAAGACTCACCGGCGCCGAACGTCACCTCCATCGGTGACAACTCGTCGAGTTCTCCGCCGAAGTCTTCAATCAAGTCGCCCGGCTGGTCGTTCTTACGCGCGGCCGAAGTGAAGAAGCGGAACTCGGCCGGCTCGCCGACGATCAAGCCGAATTCGCGCCCGGCAATCCGCACGTCGGTGCCTTCTTCCATTCCGAACGGCACCACGGTGAGCGCCTTGAGCGGAGCCGCGAACCCCGGAGCCGCCGGCATCGCGGTTTCGATTCCGACGTAATAGGTGCGGGGAACGCCGCCGTGGATTCGCACTCCCCGCCCGCGCCGCGCCAAGCCGTGGTAAGCCGCGCCGCGCGCCACGGCGTGCATCAGATCCTCTCCGCTCAGCGGCTGTATGGCCGGCATGCCTTCTTCGGCCAGCCAGGAATTGAGCGTGCTCAGCAAGCGTTCTCGTACGAGGCCCGCCTTGAGCACGCCTCCATTGAAGAGCACGTGAGTGGGACACGCGAGGCCGCTCGGACCGCGCCGCACCGCGCCGTGCTCCGACGTAGCCGCCTGCTGCCGCAGAAAACGCGCCAGGTGCTTGGTCATCGCCGGGTCGCCCGCGTACGGGAGGCCGATTTCCTGAAGACCGGCTCGGCGCTGCCGGACCGGCATTTCCGAACTGCCGATCGCCGGCAAAAATCCTTCGCGCAAGACGCGGTCGATATCTTCGCGCTGCAGTGCGGCCTTGATCGTGCCGCCCACCAGTCCCGTGCCTTTCCCGAGTATCGTCACCGGAGCCTCGCCGGCTTTCGAACCCGGCGCCAGCAGCTTTTCTTTAGCGAGACGGCAGTTGTTCCAGAGAGTCTGCATCTGCCGGCTGTCCAGCCGCGTCCCCTTTTCGGCCAGCCGCTGCGCCACCGTTCCGGCCAACGCGAGATCGATATTGTCTCCTCCGAGCAAGATGTGCTCCCCAACCGCCACGCGGTCGAGCGCCAGTTCGCCTTCGCGCTCGGTCACCGCGATCAGCGTGAAGTCGGTCGTGCCGCCGCCGATATCCACGACCAGAATCAGGTCGCCAAGCTTGACTCGCTCGCGCCAGTCGGGGTGCCGCTCGATCCATGCATAGAACGCCGCCTGCGGTTCTTCGAGCAGTGTCAGGTTCTGATATCCGGCTTTCTGCGCCGCTTCCAGAGTCAACTCGCGCGCCACGGCGTCGAACGAAGCCGGTACCGTCACCAATACCTGCTGACCGGTAAACGGGAACTCCGGCATCCGCTGATCCCAGGCTTCCCGCAGGTGCTCGAGATACCGGCGGCTCGCGGTCACCGGCGAGATCTTGTCCACGCCTTCCGGCGCACGGAAAGGAACCAGGGGCGCCGTGCGATCCACACCGGAATGCGAAAGCCAGGATTTTGCCGAAGACACCAGCCTGCCGGCATTTTCGGCTCCGCGCTTCTGAGCCAGGGCGCCGACCGCGAAATCACGTCCCGTATCCCACGGCAGCGCCAGGCTTCCGGCAGGGAAATCCGACGGCCCGGGCAAATAGAGGAACGACGGCAGCAGGTCTTCTTCGCGTACTTCGCCGGGATTGGCCAGCTGGGGAATCCCCATTACCTGCACGTTGGCCGGCGCGAATGGGTCCGCATCCGCGCGTAGCTCCGCGTATGCGAGCGCGGAGTTCGTCGTCCCCAGGTCGATACCGATGACGTATTTGGATTCCAAAGGGCTCTACTCGATTTCGATTTCCGCCGGCGCCAATACCGCTGGATCCTGTTTGGCGCCCAGGTTCGGAAGTTCGACCTTCACCGCGCGCCATCCTTTGTGCCGCAGGATGCCGCCGGGGGGCGGCGCTGCCGGTACGTTGCCAATGAACTTGACGACGTTCGGATCTTTCGAGGGCGCCTGCGTGAACGTTCCTTCCACGCTGTCGATCACCGGTTGCAGCGTCAGATAGCGTGTCAGCGAATCGCGGCATTGATTGTGGAGTTCGCGCACCGCGGCGCCGACCTGGTCATCCGAATAGGACGCGATGTCCTCCATTAGGAAATCGATTAATCGCGAGTCCCGCTGAAGAATTCCCAGGATTTGCAGAGCGCCATCCGAGCTTTTTACGACTGGAGTGGCGGAGGCGCCCGGTTTCGACGGGCTCGCCGGGTTTGCCGCGGAGCGCCGCGACAGCCCCAACGCGGTGATCGCAGGATCGGAAAGCCGGCCCTGAAACAGGATGTTGAAAAAACAACGGAACGCGAGAAAAATGCGATTCAACGCTATGGCTCCAAAATCTAGAATAGCGTGTCGACGCCCTTCTAGTTCGAGCCCGCTAGTCTGAGCCGGCTCCCGCCGCGCTGGCCGCCGATTCGCGCCACGACGCCCAGTACTTTTTCATGCGCTCCGAAACCTGCTGGCGTTCTTGAGTGCCCATCGATTTCCGGCCGCGCCGGCGCGCGGTTCGCAATCCGTCAGCGCTGTTGGATTCGAGGGCTTCGAGGGCCGCAATGCTGTTCTCGACTTTGGCTTTCTCGACGTACAAAGTTCGAATGATTTCCGTGAGATCCATTGGTTTTTGTTTGTGCGGCGATGTACGAGTTCGTACATCCGCCGGCGGGATGTCAGATTTGGGGCTCACCCGCTTTCGATGATTGTGCCTCAAGAAGCGCCGTTCTCCCCATAGCTCAAACGAGCCATTCGTACCGGATTAGCGCGAATGGATTACAGTTGCGCGCCGCAACTGCTCCAGTTGCCGGCGGGCGATGTCGGCCCAGGGACCGCTTCGGTCGAGCTTCAGATAGCATTTCCAGTGATGGACTGCCTTGAGCGGATCGCCGGTCCGCTCGCAAAGCAGCGCCAGGTTGAAATGCGCATCCGCGTATTGCGGATTGAGAGCCAGTGAGCGTCGATAGTGATCGAACGCCTCGTTGAGCCGGCCCTGCTCGTCGTAAAGGTTGCCCAGGTTGAACTCGGCCAGCGGATAGCTGGGATCGGCCGTGATGGCTTCCTTGTAATACCGTTCGGCTTCCGGAAATTTGCGCTGGCGGTAATAGATCGTGCCGAGGTTGACAAGCGCTCCCGCGGCCTCCGGGTTCAGCTCGATCACGTGTTCATACGCCTCGATAATATCTTCCAGGGGCGCCGCGGTTTCCTCCAGGGCCAGCGCCTTCTGAAACCAGGCTTCGGATTCCCGGAGGCGGTTCGCGGTGCGCTTGCGCGCCGGAAAATCCGTGATCCCGCGCAATTCCGAGGCGTCGAAATCGAATAGGATCTGGCCGCTTACGGCATCCATTTTCTGCCCGGCCAGGCGGACCGCGATTTTCTTGCCGTCGGAAAGAATGCGCAACTCCGACAGCGGCTGCTTGACGTCCGCCAGCTTGCGGCGCAGCGCGTCGACGGCTTCGGCGATTTTGCGCGGGCGGAACCCTTTACCCCGCAATTCGAGAATCGTCCGGATCGCGATCAGGTCTGAGAAGGAATAGGAGTTGCCGGACGGCAGCAGCTCCCCGTGCTCCCAAGTCTTCAACTGACGCTCGCTAATGCCGAACTGGCGGCGCACTTCGGCCCGGGAGTATGCCTGCCGGGGCGCCTTCGTGAGCACGCGAATATTTTAGCGTGCCGCAGTTTGGCCGGGCCGCCATAGTTGGGCGGCGGTATCATTGGTTCCCCGCCGGCTCACTCATTCGTAGCGCAGCGCCACCGTTGGATTGACGGAAACCGCGCGCCGCGTCGGAACCACGCAAGCCAGCAGAGCCACCAGGATCAGCAGCATCGAAATGCCGATATAGGTTGCCGGATCGGTCGCGGTCACCTCGTAAAGCGCGGATTTGAGATAACGCGTTAAGGCTAACGAGCCTGACAGACCCAGGGCGAGCCCGATCGATAACAACAGGAGCGCTTGCAGGATCACGAGTTTGAGAACGTCGGGCGCGCTCGCTCCCAGCGCCATCCGGATGCCGATCTCCCGCGTGCGTTCCGCCACCGAGTAGGCCATTACTCCATAAATTCCGATCGCGGCCAGGCCGGCGGCCACGCCGCCGAAAATCCCCAGCAACAGCACGTATAAACGGACGTACTGCACCTGCTGATCCAGATACTCTTGCACGGTGCGGATATCCGCGACCGGTTTATTGTGATCGACTTCGGCGACCGCCTCGCGGATGCTCGCCGCCAGACCCTTGGGATTGCCGCTGGTGCGCAGGATGAAATACATCGCGGCGCGCACGCCGTATCCGGCGCCCATCCAGCGCGGGGTTTGCTGGAGGTAAGGCACGTAGACGGTCGGTTCCAGTTGGCGCTGCTGGCGGCTCATCCGGATGTCGCCCGCTACGCCGACGATTTCACGGAGCGGTTCATCCGGCACATAGTCGAGCCGGATTTGCTTGCCGATGGCGCTCTCATGGGGCCAGTACCGCTTGGCCATGGTCTGGTTGATGACGACGACCCAGGGAGCGGACGCGGTATCGCGGTCACTGAAATCGCGGCCTTGCACAATCGGTGTGCGCAACGTCGGGAAATAATTGGGCGTGACCGCAATATAGGCGGCCATCTGGCCGGGTTGCCCGTTGGGGCCGGGCGGCGGCGCCGGCCGTCCTTCGATCAGAAAACCCATTCTCAGGGCGCCCGCCAGCGGAGGCGTGCCGGCTCCAGCGGCAGACTGGATGCCGGGGAGCTTTTGGACGCGCTCGAAGATCCGCTGAAATGTCAGCGTGGTCACGGGGTTGATATCCCACAAGCCGGCATTGCGGTATCGTCCGTACGGCTTGATCGCCTCGTCGCGCGAGAAACCGAACTCGAACGTGAGCAGGCCCTTGGGATCGGCACCCGGCTGATTGTTCGCGATGCGAATGAAGCTGTTGATCATCAGCCCGGCGCCGATCAACAGGATGAGCGCCATGGCAATCTGAACAGTCACCAGAGCGCTGCGCAGATGCTGCCGCGCAACTCCCTCCGTGCCGCTACGGCCGGATTCCTTGAGCGATCCAACCAGGTCCGGATTTGAAGCCTGGATCGCCGGCGCAATTCCGAACAGGACCGCCGTCAGAATGGCGACCAGCGCGGTGAATGCGAGCACCGGGAGATCCAGCGAAAGCTCGTTCAGTCTCGGAAAACGGGGTGGCGCCGCGGCCACAAACAAACGCAGCCCTCCCCATGCCAGAACCCCCCCCAACATCCCGCCGAGCAGCGAAAGCGGCAGGCTTTCGGTGATCAACTGGCGCACGATTCGTCCCCGGCCGGCGCCGATCGCGGTGCGAACGGCGATCTCAGTCCTCCGCGACGCCGCCCGGGCCAGCAGCAACCCGGCTACATTTGCGCACCCGATCAGCAGCACGATACCCACGGCGCCCTGCAACAGAAGCAGCGGCGACCGCAGTTGCCCATAGAGCGATTGCGTCATCGTTTGCACTACGGCGCCCTGTTTCTTGTTGCGCTCGGGATCCGAGATCGCCAACTGTGCCGCGAGCGTATCCATCTCCGCCTGCGCCTGCGCCAGCGGAACTCCCGGCCGTAATCGCGCCACCACACCCATGTTGTAGAGGGTGCTCTGTACTTCGGTGCGGGTCCAGTTCACCGGCGTCCAGAAATCGGCCTGGTCGTCGAAAACGTAAAAGTTTGGAGGCATGACGCCAATGACGGTCTTCACCACTCCGTCCACGCGCATGGTTTTTCCGATCACACCGGGATCCCCGTTGAACCGCCGCTGCCAGAACCGGGTGCTGATTAGCAGGACCGGCGCCTGGGTATCGATCGGATTTTCGTCCTCCGCGAGAACCCGGCCCAGCACCGGTTTCACCCCGAGCGCCTGAAACAGGGAGGGCGTAAAGTTTTCGCAATCGACCCTCTCCGGGGTTTGCCCGTGCTCGTCCACGCCCACGTTGCACACGTTGTTGCGGAGCGCGCCCATCGCCGCGAAGGACCTGGCGCGTTGCCGGAACGCCATATAATTGACCGCCATCACTCCGTTGAGCTGGTCTTTGCGATCGAGTGGAACGCTCCAGATCATCACCAGACGGCCCGAATCGGGATACGGAAGCGGGCGCAGCAGCGTGGTATTGATCAGGCTGAAGATCACGGTATTGGCGCCGATGCCCAAGGCCAGCGACAACGCCGCCACGATCGTGAATCCGGGCTTCTTGACCAGTATCCGAAAGCCGTAAACGATGTCCTGCCACAAAGGGGTCATGTCAACCTCATATTTCCCCGGGGGCCGACTCGGCACCGTGCAATTCACGGCCCAGCGTGTCTCCGATTAGACGCAAAACGGTTTACCGTTGTTTCCCCAACGTATGAAAAAATTGCGGAGGCCCGCCGCCGGCGCCATGGCTGTTGATTCTCGAATACACTGCGACTAATGCGCACCGCCCCGTACGGCTCCTGGCAATCGCCGATTACCTCCGACCTGATCGTTTCTCAATCCGTCGGCCTTTCCGAAGTGCGGGTCGATGGCTCCGACATTTACTGGATCGAGACGCGGCCGCAGGAAGCCGGCCGCAGCGTGGTGGTGCGCCGCAAACCGGACGGCGGAATCGAAGACGTCACGCCCGCGCCTTTCAGCGTCCGCACACGCGTTCACGAATACGGCGGCGGCGCATGGCTGGTTGCGCAGGGCACGCTGTATCTTTCCAATGACGTCGATCGGCGTCTCTACCGATTGCAGGGCGGCGGGCCCGCCGTGCCCCTCACTCCGGAAGGCGCATGGCGCTACGGCGACGGCTTGCTCGATGCGCGGCGGCGCCGTTGGATCGGGGTGCGGGAAGATCACACGGAGCCGGGGCGGGAGCCGGTGAATACGCTCGTCAGCATCGATCTCACCGCGCCGGACTCCGGCCGCGTGCTGGCGGCCGGCCGCGACTTTTTCTCGTCGCCCCGGCTTTCGCCGGACGGCCGCTGGCTCGGGTGGCTGGGTTGGGATCATCCCCGCATGCCTTGGGAAGGGACCACCTTATATGTAGCGGCGCTCGACGAGCGCGGCTTTCCCACTGAGACATTCACGCTTGCCGGCGGTGCGGAAGAATCGATCGTGCAGCCGGAATGGACGCCGGACAGCTCCGCTGTGGTGTTCGTTTCCGATCGCACCGGCTGGTGGAATCTCTACCGCCGCGCCCTGGATCGTTCCGCCCCCGAGCCTCTCGCGCCCATCGCGGCCGAATTCGCGCAGCCGCAATGGGTGCTCGGCATGTCGGCATATGCGTTCGCCGGGCCGCGGCGGCTGGTTTGCTCTTACCTGTCCCAGGGGATCGGGCATCTGGCCGCGCTTGATCTCGACTCGGGGAAACTCGCTCCGCTGGAGACGCCGTTTACGGATTTTTACTCGGTGCGAGCGGATGGCGATCAGGCGGTATTTCGCGGGGGCGCGCCGGGCATTCCGCTCAGCATCGCGACTCTGAATCTCGCTTCCGGCAGGATGGAGATTCTAAAGAAGTCCACCGCGGTAGCGGACGACCCCGAACTCGCCAAGTATTTCACGCGGCCCGAGCCGGTCGAATTTCCGACGGCGGCCAACCGCACCGCTTTTGGCCTCTACTATCGCGCGTACAATCCGGACTTCACGGCGCCGCCGGGCGAGAAGCCGCCGCTCCTGGTGAAATGCCATGGGGGGCCGACCTCAGCGGCCTCTAGCGCACTCGATCTCCGGATTCAATACTGGACCAGCCGCGGCGTGTCTGTGCTCGACGTGAATTACGGCGGCAGCACCGGGTATGGCCGCGCGTACCGGCAGCGCCTGGAAGGCAATCTCGGCATCGTCGACGTGGAGGATTGCGTGAATGGCGCGCGGTTTCTGGCGGAAGAAGGGCGCGCGGACCGCGCCCGCTCGGTCATTACCGGCGGCAGCGCGGGAGGGTACATCGTGCTGGCCGCGCTCGCCTTTCATGATTACTTCCGCGCCGGCGCCACCTATTACGGCATCAGCGACCTTGCCGTGCTCGCGCGGGACACGCACAAGTTTGAATCGCGCTATCTCGATTCTTTGATCGGCCCGTACCCCGCACGGGAAGACCTCTACCGCGCGCGTTCGCCCTTGCACCATGCCGGGCGGATCTCGGTCCCCGTTATTTTCTTCCAGGGCGACGAGGATCGGGTGGTGCCGCCCAACCAGACCGAACTGATGGTCGACGCGCTCCGCGCCAAGGGTATCACGGTCGAGTACATTTTGTTTCCCGGCGAGCAGCACGGTTTCCGCAAAGCGGATAGCATCAAGCAGGCGCTGGATGCCGAACTGGCTTTTTACCGGAGGCACTGGTAACCCCGGCGACCACTACAATCCGATGCGCATTTCGTTGGTTGCTTCGAAGCCGAGCGATTCGTAGAGCGGGCGGCCTTCCTCACTGGCATGCAGGGTGGCGATATCGATGCCCTGTTGGCGGCAGTAGTAGAGCGTGATCTCCACCAGTTGACGCGCCAGGCCGCGGCGGCGGTACGCCGGTTCGGTATACACGTTGAGCAGGTAGCCGCGGAGCCCGCTCCGATCCGGCCGGTGCGGGAACCAGTCGAGCAGCCAAAGGCCGGCTCCGGCCGCGATGGAACGGTCCGGGGCGACGGCAAACCAGCCGAGGTACTCGCCATTCTCCAGCTTGTTCAGGAGCCACGGAAGAAACGCGGCGGCCACTCCATCCAGCCAAGCCTCGTCGCGGCGCCCCATGTCGAAGAACATGGCGCGGCGGTGCTTGATAATAGTCCCGGCGTCCGCGACGGTGGCGCCGCGGACGCGGAATTCCTCAGATGGTTTCGAGGACATCGACCGTCTGCTCAGTCCGTGTGTTGCCTGTATTGAGGGTGCCGGCCGGCTCGAACAACATGATGTGGACCTCGTGCTCCGCCGTTGGCTTGTGTTCAACGCCGCGGGGCACAATCAGAAATTCGCCTTCGCGCAATTCGATGCTGCGCTCGGCGCCGGAATCTTCGCGGTAATGCATGCGGAAGGAGCCGGCGATTACCAGAAACATCTCGTCTTCGTGATCGTGGTGGTGCCAGACGAAATCGCCCTGGAACTTGACGAGCTTTACGTGCTGTCCATTGAGTTCGCCGACAATTTTCGGGCTGAAATGGTCCTGAAAGGCCGCGAATTTTTCCACCAGCCGTACCTTGTGCATTTCGGTCTATGCCACTTCGAGCACGATTTTGCCGCGCGTGT
>Ga0070734_10004639_pt1 | contig 12860 bp, 12 predicted proteins | sample Coa_R1_8_FD_66444 | JGI IMG/M metagenome (GOLD analysis project Ga0070734, IMG submission 66444) | Surface soil microbial communities from Centralia Pennsylvania, which are recovering from an underground coalmine fire - Coalmine... | ecosystem: Environmental > Terrestrial > Soil > Unclassified ...
CCTGAACGTTTAAAAAGGCTCTATTAAGAGGGGCAATATCCTCGGCAGCAATGCCTGCATATGTGCTGAACGATAGTAAGCCAAGAAGAAGTCGGCTGAAAAATGCTAAAGCTAGCTTTCTTGCTCTCATAAGATCAGCATACGAAACCAAAAAATCGCGTGCAACTGGCTCAGAGGAATTAGATGACGGATATTAGCCTTTAGCAAGAAACGAGCAAACTAAGCGATAGAGAGCTAAGAATTGGTGGGGCTCGAGGTTTTCCGGGCGTAGATTGGGGTCGATGGCTAGGGCGATAAAGTCGTCTTTGGTGAGCTTGCCCTGCAATATGGTGGAGAGCTTTTTGCGACGCTTTTGGAAGATTTCGCGAACGAAGATGAAAAATTGATCTAAATCGCTTACTTCAGACAAGCCATTTTCGATGGTGGCCATTTTAACGATGGTGGAGTTAACTTTCGGCACCGGCCAAAATGCACTCTTATCAACCAAAGCTACGCGGCTGATGGTGAACGCAAGCTTCAGTATGACGGTCAAAAAGCCATATTGCTTATTGTTTGGCGAGGCCAACAAGCGATCGGCCACTTCTTTTTGCACCAAAAAGACAGCACCCTTGAGTAGGCTGCGATTCCTTAAGGCCAAAATCACAATGGAGCTGGTTAAATGATATGGCAAATTGCCTACTAAGATGCCGGGATAATTGACGTTGAGTACGGTGGCCAAATCAAACCGCGCCCCGTCGGCTTCATGAAGAAATAGTTTGCTTACAGCAAGCTCATCAGCAAACTGCGTTCTTAAAATCGGTACTAGATCGCGATCGCGCTCCACGGCATGGACATGGCGCGCAACCGTAAGCAAATGCTTGGTGAGTGATCCGGTGCCTGCGCCAATTTCCACCACAGTTAAATCAAGGCCGAAAGATGAGACCGCCTTCGCGAAGATGGCGTTGACGTTGTCATCCATCATGAAGTTTTGCCCAAATGATTTCTTGGGCTTGAGGCCATATTCAAGAATGGTTGCTTTGGGCGAACTCGGCTTGGCCATCTACCCCCGCCCACCCGTTTTCTGCTCTTTCTTCTGCATTTTTTTGATCAAGCGTCTTTGATTGCGATTGAGTTTGCTTTCTTCGTCGATATCTTGTTGCGCTCGAAGATTGGCCAATGGCGGTGCGCCTTTTTGTGCGCCCCTTGGGGCCGGTGCTTTATTCTCCGCCTGTGCCGCCATGGCTGCTCCGCTTTGTCCACGGCCGAGGATCTGGCGGTTTCTTTGTCGCTCTGCCTGCTCGCGCTGGCGTCTAGCCAGTGCTTCGAGTTCTTTTTGCGTTACTTCCGAAGACTCTTGTCTCATCTCCACCTTAAAGACCTTTTCTAAGACTTCATCGCGCAGGGCAGACATCATGGCGGAAAACAGGAAAAAGCCTTCTTTCTTATATTCCTGCTTCGGATCCTTTTGCGCATACCCTCTAAAATGAATGCCTTCGCGCAGATGATCCATGGCTAGCAAATGATCTTTCCACAGGCGATCGATGGTTTGTAGATAAATGAAATGCTCGATTTGTCTGATGGGACTCTCGCCCAGCGCCTTTTCCTTTTCGAGATAGAAATTGGTCACCTGTGAAAACACTAAATCCATCAAAGCATCGCGGTCGCCTTTAAATTGGCTTAAATCGATCTTAATGCCAAAGAGATTTTCAATATCGCGCTCAAGCTGTGGCAATTTCCATTCAGCAAGTGACGTCTTTTCTGGAGCGGCTGTTACCACCAGATTAACCACCGCTTGTTCCACGAGGTCAAAGATCATTTCCCTCATGCCATGGCCAAGCAGCACCCGTTTGCGCAAACCATAGACGGTATTGCGTTGTTGGTTCATGACGTCGTCATATTCGATCAGCTGCTTTCTTGAGTCAAAGTGAAAGCCTTCCACTCGCTTTTGCGCATTGGCAATGGATTTGGTGACCCATGGATGCTCAATAGGAACGTCGTCTTCCATACCCAAACGCTCCATCATGCCGATCATGCGATCGGAGCCAAATATGCGCATGAGGTCATCTTGGAGCGACAAATAAAATAAGCTCGATCCAGGATCGCCTTGCCTTCCTGCTCGTCCGCGAAGCTGATTGTCAATACGGCGAGATTCATGGCGTTCGGTACCCACTATGCGTAAGCCACCCGCCGAAAGCACTTTGGCTTTTTCTTGCTGACAGACGTCGACGGCCTTTTTGAGCTCGTCGGTATAGATGGCTATCGCCCTATCATAGAAGGCCTTTCGTTGTGCATAGATAACTTCCTTTGCCTCTTCGATGGTTTCAGGCAGGCCTTCCTTCTTGGGATCTTTACCTTCTTCTTTCAGCTTGCTGATACGTTCATCCAATTCAGCCACCAGCGCCATATCTCCCCGATCGCGCTCGGCCAGTTTCTGCGTGTTAATCAAATCTGGCCGCCCCGTCAAAAAGCCAAATTGCGCGATCTGAACGTCGGTTTCATGCATGGCTCGTGCAACGTTGGATCGGGCCATAAATTCAGGATCGCCGCCCAAAATAATATCGGTGCCACGGCCAGCCATGTTGGTGGCGATTGTCACGGCACCGCTTCTTCCCGCTTGCGCAATGATGGCAGCTTCGTCGCGGTGTTTCTTAGCGTTTAAGACGTTAAAGGGAATATCAAGCTTTTTAAGCCAACGTGAAAGCAGTTCAGATTTTTCCACTGATACGGTACCCACGAGCACGGGCTGATTTTCTTTATGAGAGAGCTCAATATCCTTCGCCACCGCCTTAAACTTCTCAGCCTCGGTCTTAAAAATGAGATCTTGTTCGTCCTTACGAACCAGCGGTTTATTGGTGGGGATGACCAAAACGTCAAGATCATAGATCTTGGCGAATTCTTCCGCTTCGGTATCGGCCGTGCCGGTCATACCAGAGAGTTTGGTGTACATGCGAAAGTAGTTCTGAAAGGTAATGGTAGCCAGCGTCTGGTTTTCGGCCTGAACCCGCACGCTTTCTTTCGCTTCCACCGCTTGATGGAGCCCATCGGACCATCGACGACCATGCATTAAGCGCCCGGTGTGCTCATCGACAATAATGACTTCGCCGCGTTCCACCACATAGTCCACATCCCGCTTGAACAGCGAATGGGCACGCAGAGATTGATTGAGATGGTGAAGATATTCGATATTGGCCGGGTCGTAGAGATTTTTTACCGACAACAAATTCTCAGCTTTCTCGATACCCGATTCGGTGAGCATAACCACGCGCGATTTTTCATCGATGGTATAATCAGCATCTTTTCTAAGCTTGGGCACCACCCCATTAGCAACTTGGTAAGTATCGGTGCTTTCTTCCGACGGCCCTGAAATGATGAGTGGAGTTCTTGCTTCGTCGATCAAAATTGAGTCCACTTCATCGACAATGGCGAAGAAGTGGTCCCGTTGAACGTAGTCACTCAGACTAAATTTCATATTGTCGCGCAAATAGTCGAAGCCGAATTCGTTGTTTTGACCGTAGGTAATATCCGCTAAATAGGCTTCTTTTTTCGCCCGCTCGCTCGTTTGGGGTAAAACCACGCCCACCTTGAGGCCCAAAAAACGATAGATGCGCCCCATCCATTCGGCGTCGCGGGATGCCAGGTAGTCATTTACCGTTACAACGTGAACCCCTTTTTGGCACAAAGCATTTAATACGGCCGGCAACGTGGCCACCAAGGTTTTTCCTTCACCGGTTTTCATTTCGGCAATGCGCCCTTTGTGCAATGCAATACCGCCGATGAGCTGCACATCATAATGGCGCATATTTAATACACGCACGCCTGCTTCGCGTACGATGGCGAAAACTTTGGGCAATATGGGTTTTAATATGTTGTTATAATCTTCTTTTTTCGGCTTAGTTATCTTTTGCTCGAGATCCAATGCTTCTTTTTTTATGTTTTCTTTCAACACTTGGATTGTTTCAAGCAGTTGCTGATCGCTCATCTTCTTAGTATCAGCTTCGAGGCTATTTACCGCCTGCACCAATGGTTGCATCGCCCGCAATTCTCGATCATTTTTGGTGCCGAAGATTTTTGAAAAGAAACCCATTTTTTATCACACCTTTGAAAATTCATCTAATAGTGGTAACCCCAAATTACCATTGGTCAACCGGAGAGGTTCTCATGGACAACAAAGAAAGAGCCTTGGATATTTATTTATTGGGGATCGGTGGGACCGGCATGGGCGCATTTGCGGGCTTGCTGCAACGAAAGGGGCATCGGGTTTGTGGCTCCGATAGTGCGGTCTATTCCCCCATGAAGGAAAAGCTTAGGGAATGGAACATCCCCTATCGCACGCCCTATGATACCAACAATTTGCCAGCAAACTGTGATTTGGCCATCATTGGCAATGTCATCAGAAAGGACAACCAAGAGGCGCTGTCAATAATCGAAAGAAAGTGGTCGTTTGACTCCTTTCCAAGCGCACTTAATCGGCTGTTTTTGCAAGACGCCATCCCTGTGGTGGTGGTTGGGACTCATGGAAAGACCACATGTTCCGCGCTGCTTGCCCACACATTTTTTAGCGCAGGCTTAGACCCAGGTTTTTTGATTGGCGGCATCCTTATTAACTTCGGTGAGAGTTTTCGGGTGGCCAAGAAACCCATGAGCCCCTTCGTGGTGGAGGGCGATGAATACGATACGGCGTATTTCGACAAGCGGCCCAAATTTGTCCACTACGACCCACAGTATTTGTTGCTAACGTCTTTGGAGTTTGATCATGGCGATATTTATCGCGATCTTAATGCGGTAATCGAGGCTTTTGCTGGTCTCTTAAAAACACTCACTGCCAATAACACCTTGATCATTAATGACAGCGATCCGAATATTAAGGAGGCGCTTTTACGATCGAAGTGCTCGGCAAAGATCTTCTCATATGGTCAAGATAGCGATTATGTTGCCTCCCACTGCATCTTTGATGAAACGGGCCTCCATTTTACCGTCAGGTTTCGAGGACGTGATCTGGGGGCTATATTCTTGCCGCTATTTGGCGAGCACAACCTTAGCAACGCTTTGGGATGTTATGCCATCTTGCATCAATATGGCTTGTCTCATGAAGCCATCAAACAAGGATTTCACCACTTTTTGAGCACTAAGCGAAGGCTTGAGCAACGACAAAACAATATTGGTCGCATTGTGATCGATGATTTTGCTCACCATCCTAGCGCTGTGAAAGAGACCATTAAAGCGATGCGGCAGAAGTATCCCCGCCATAAATTAGCTGCCATTTTTGAGCCACGATCAGCTACTAGCTGCATGAAGGTATTCGAATCGCGTTATAAAGAAGCCTTTATTGGCGCTGATTATGTGCTGCTGGCGCCGGTGGGGCGAGCCTTGCCCCAACAGGATCGCCTCAACACCGAAGAAATTGCCAAGCACCTAAGCTCTTGTGGGCAAAAGGCACGCGCCTTTGCCAGTTATGAAGACCTGCGTGTCGAACTATCAAAGATAGATAAAGACCACGTCTTACTATTCATGTCCAATGGTGACTTCCATGGACTGCTGAACGACATGGATAAAGCCCTCACCTAAAAATTTTTATTAAACACTTCTTGATAATTTGTCTCCCACTTAATGATGATCAAAGGAACGCTGTTAACGTAACTATAAAGGGGGCAAGATGAACAAGCTGATTACGGCGAATATCTTAGCTGCTATGGCCGCTTTGGTGGTCATGTCTGGCTGTATGAAAGGCAAAGGAGGCGGTGAGACGACGGTTGTGTTTAAGCAACCGGAGGGCAAAACCATCGCGCAAGTAGGGAGTTCTATTCTAACGGTGGAAGGGATGAAGGAGGATTTCCTGCGTCGTCAAGGGCAGTTCAAAGGAGCGCCCAATTTAAACACTGACAAGGCGCGTAGTGACTATGTGGAAAGCCAAGTCATGCAGGAGGCCATGTTTCTCGAAGCAGTGGCTGAAGGATATTTCAGAAAGCCGGATATTTTGGCCGATGTGAAGAAAATGGTGGTCCAAAAAATGATGCGCGATAAGCTTGAGAAAGCGCAGGCCGATTTTGTACCGACCGAAGAGGATATTAAGAACCATTATGACAAGCACAAGAACCTCTATTTCCGAGACGAAGCAGTAAAGGTCGCTTTTATTTCCGTTCCATTTGGCAATAGTAAACCCAAGGCTAAGGATTTAGCGCAGGCCATGTATAAAGAGGCGATGGAGACGGCTAAGAACGCCAACAGCAAAGCGTTTTCGCGTGTGGCCATGAACCATGCGGAAAAAGTGGCAGCGCTGGGACCGGTGTCCATTGAGACCAATGAAACCGACTATCTTGAAAAAGATGCCTTCGAAGAAAAATTTGGTAAGGCTTCGTTTGACAAAATAAAGAACCTAGCGGCTGCTGGTGATCTTAGTCCCGTGATTGAGTCGAATAACGCATTTGTGGTCATGATGAAGACAGGCTCTCGTAAGGAGCTCAACGAAAGTCTTGAAGATGCCAGAGCAAAGATCGTCAAACGCTTAGCTTATGAAAGCCGTGGCGAAAACTATAAAAAATATACCGAAAGTCTAAAGAAGAAATATGACATTAAGGTATACAACGAACTGGTTGCAGAATTGAGCAAGGGTATTGAGCAGCCCCAAATGGCTGAACTGCCCAAACCAGCTGATGGACAGCCGCCTGTCAATACTCCACCCAAACCAAGCGAAGTCAAGGCTCCTGCGGGCACAGAAAACCGCTAAAGGTTGTACCCCGGTCATCCCGCGGCAAAGTCCGCGGAATCCAGCGCATTGCCAATACCTGGACCCCGCGGACTACGCCGCGGGGTGACATGTTAATTCGGAGTCATTTTCAAACGGGCATTTGCAGCTTGCTATTAAATGGTAAATGCTTGCTGTTGTCTTTAGCTTTTATTTCGGATTAACTATGGCGCATCTTCGAATTGTACTTTGGCAATTGGCATCGTTAATGCTCGTAGTGACAAGTTTGTTGGCAGAGGGCTTTGTTCTGGTCGACGAAGTCTGCTTGGTCATCGAAAACGAGCCCCCCGTATTGCGCAGCGAGATAAGCTTAGGGCAGCGCAGAACGAAATCAGTTTTAAAGACGCCATGGGCCAACTCGAAGACGAACGGCTCATGTGGGTCTATCTAAAAACGCAGCCAAAATTTAATGTTGCGGAAATATTTAAGCACACCGACGATCAGATTAAGCAAATTCTCGACGACAACAAGTTAACCAGAGAGAAGTTCGATGAAATACTAATGCGACCACCCTATTTAACCACCTATTCGCAATATCGCTATTATTTTGCGACGGTGAATGCCAAGAAATTGCTTCAATCCTCCATTGGCACGCAAATTTTTATAAGTGATGAGGAATTGAAAGAAGAATTAAGGAGAACTAAGGCGGAAGAAAGTGAGTGTTTCGACGTGGTTTTTTTGTCGGTGTTATCAAAGGTTCAGGATAAAAATAAGGACAGTGCTCAACTAACTGCCCAATTTAAAAAGGCTTATGAAATTCGTTCACATATTGGGCCACAAACCTCATGGGATGAGCTAAAAGAACGATATGGTGATGACAAAAGCATCGAGATTATGGAGCCGATTAGCTATGAAAAGGGAGTTATAAAGCCATATTACGACAACATGCTGGCAAAAGCTCAAACGCATCAAGTCACCGAACCATTTAAAGATGGCAATGCGGTAACTATGATTTGGAAGATAAAAAGGCAAACGCATGATCATGTGACTGATCATGACCTGCTTGAGAAACGGCAAAAAAAGCTCTATGAAGCGGTCGACCGAAAAATTAATGCTGAAATCAGCGCCATGAAGGATGGATCAACGACCATCGTCAAAGGTTGTCGAGATCACTAGGAAATTGGTGGAAAGATATAACTTTTTTTAGGGAATTTCTTCTTGTGGGGTTAGTAATGCGTGTTGCTCTATTTTTTGACGGCAAGAATTTTTATTCCGGGTGGCGTGAAGCGGCAAAAGGACGCCGAATCGATTTTGCGCGGCTTGCCGATTGGCTCGTGCAACGGGCGCATGGAACCAGCTTGTGGGGAGCTTATTATTACACCGGCATCGACGACAGCCTCCAGCAAGGCCAAACTGATCCGCAGCAAAAGTTAGCGGGCTTTCTTGATATGCTGGAAACGCAGCCCGGATTCTTTGTTCACACGTTTAAGCGAAAAGTGGGGTCGATTACCTGCACGGAGTGCGGCGCAGAAAATCGCTATGTGTTAGAAAAGGAAGTCGACACCAGCATGGTGGCCAACATGGTACAAATGGCCGCGCAAAATTCATACGATACATTGGTGCTTATGTCTGGTGATGCTGATTATGCGCCAGCCATTAAGGCGGTGCGGCAGCTTGGCAAACAGGCCTTCATCGCAAGCTGGGGTGGGACTGGTGTCAGCAAGCGAATCAGAAGCGCTGCCTTCGATCACATTGACATGCTTGAAGGCCTTTCTGAATTCGAACGCGAGCTTGGCCCTGACGAAGAGTTACACTCACCTTATGTGAACGAGCACGAATCCAATTTGGAAATCTCCACCGTGACCGGTGACTTATCCATGGATTCCTTTTTGGCTGAATTGCAGCAAGCCCAGAATAAGTTCAGCGGTGGCTACGTTGGTTTAGGTTATTTTTTGACCCGATGGCGGTCGGCCCATCTTGATACCACGCCCGATAACCGCCGCATGGTCTTAGATAAGCTGTTGGCCAAAGGATTTGTGGAAACCTACAATGCCCCTGACGGCGCCTTAGCCATCAGAGTTTCCGATCGCTTTTTGGCGGCGCATCCTCATAGCACGAAATCTCGCCTCCATCATGAGGACGAGCGACTTCTGCCCCAGGAGCTTGCACTAGATTAAAGCTTAGGAATTTGAAGCGTCGAGAAGAGTGGCCAAATCATTCGCATGCTCTTCTTCCTGCTCCAAGATTTCTTCCAGCACTCTGCGGGTGGTTGGGTCGTCATTACCGATATAAACGATCATTTCACGATAGGTATCGATGGCGATTCTTTCAGCGACGAGATTCTCTTCAATCATTTGTTTTAAGGAAACGCCCGCAACATATTCGGCGTGGCTTCGAGCAGCAAGCCCTTCTGGTGACCAATTGGGCTCACCATTTAATTGCACGATGCGGCGGGAAATCATGTCGGCATGTGCTTGCTCTTGATTGGCATGCTCTAGAAATTCTTTGGCCACCGCTTCGGAATGAATACCAGAAGCCAAAAAATAGTGATTCTTATAGCGAAGGGTGCAAACGATTTCTGTGGCCAAAACTCCATTTAGCAATGTAATAATCTGCTCTCGATCTCCATGATAACCCTCGGTAACTGCCCCCTCTTTTAGGTGGTTGCGGGCACGCTTGCGGATCGTTTTCATATCAGAGATAAATGGCTTCTTGGTCATAGATGCTCCAGCTTATTCTTTTTTGGTGGAAGTCTTGTCCTTTTCGCTGATGGTAGCATTCGATTCCGTTGATGGTGACGTTTTGGCGTCGGCTTTTTTCTCTTCCGGCTTTTTGCTCGAAGAATAGAGATCTTTATACCAGCCGCCACCTTTAAGATGAAATGCGCTGGCGGTAACCGTCTTTTTTAGAGTCCCTTTGGACTGGCATTTAGGACACATTTCTGGCGCATCTTCGCCAAACTTTTGCAGAAGTTCTTGTACTTCATGACATTGGTCACAGGTATATTCATAAATTGGCATATAACTCTCCATTACAGCGTTTCTGGCTGATTTTGATAGATTATCGCGTAGAGCATTTTCTCACATTGGCAGCGCGCTGACCGCGAATAGTGGACCTATTTAAGGGAAGCGCGCCTCAAATGTGGGGAAAATGGGCAAGCGATAACCTATCAAAATCAGCGGGAAACGCTGTATTACAAGCTTATCCTTTCCACCCATCTTTCAAAGAGGGGTATAACTCAGCTGCATGTCCACAAAAAGGTTGCCATCAGAGGGAGAAATTGATATTGTACAATTAGTTGTACAGGAAGAATAATATGCCAAAGTCTAAGTCCTATTCGATTTCGGAGGCGCGCAGTCACTTGGCGCAGCTGGTTTTGCGCGCGGAGCGGGGTCAGGCAGTTCGACTGACTCGGCGTGGCCACTTGGTCGCTGCTATTGTATCTATTGAAGACTGGAAGGCCGTGAAGAAAAATAATACATTTTTCGACAGGTTAATGGCATTTTACGAAGAAAATCCAGACAATCCGCTCAAAGATCACGATCTTGACAATTTAAGGGACCAAAAATCCGGACGGGATTTTTCATGGCAGGGTTAAAATATTTATTAGATACGAACATAATCGCTGAAGTTGTTCGACCAGCTCCCAACAAAAATGTTTTACAGTCTCTAAAGGTGAATGAGGGCAAGCTCTGTTCAGCATCCATTGTTTTACATGAAATGATGTACGGCATCGCAAGACTGGGCGATTCCAAGAGAAAGCGCTATCTTACATATTACTTAAAAGATGTTGTCCAACCGACAATTTTGTTTCTACCCTACAATGATGAAGCGGCCATGTGGCATGCCAAAGAACGTGCGCGCCTTGAGAAGGAAGGAAAAGCCACTTCTTTTGCAGACGGACAGATTGCCAGCATTGCCAGAGTCAATTCGTTAACTTTGGTTACACATAATAGCGATGACTTTATGAATTTCGACGGTATTCCCGTGGAGAACTGGTTTTTGGAATAGCTCGGCAAATCGTGTTTCATTATTTGGATACTCCCCACCTGCTTTATCGCTATATTTACAAAATACATGCGTTAATGTCCAAGCAGGTAGAGGTGATGTGATGAGCTATGTAAATGACCTATGCTTTGCGGAAGCGTCCTTGCCCACCGAGTTTGGCATTTTTCGCTGTCGGGTTTATCGATTGATGGATGGGCACGAGCACGTTGCATTGGTGATGGGCGAAGTAAGTGCACGGTCAGGAGTACTATGCAGGATGCAGTCAGAGTGCTTGACTGGGGAAGTATTTGGCTCGCTCAGGTGTGATTGCAAGTCTCAGCTCGATCTGGCTCTGTCTCGGATTAGTACGGAGGGCTCGGGTATTTTGCTCTATTTACGGCAGGAAGGGCGTGGCATTGGTCTTGGTAACAAGATTAGGGCCTATCAATTACAAGACACTGGCCTTGATACGGTGGATGCCAACCGCAGCTTGGGTTTTCCTGATGATGGGCGCGATTTTAAATGTGCAGCAAAAATCCTACGCAATTTAAACGTATCCTCGGTAAGACTTTTAACTAACAACCCGAGCAAGGTGGATTCACTCGTTAATGCTGGCATTCACGTCATTGAGCGCTTGCCCCATGTGGCCCGAGTTTCTGAAGTGGCTATGGATTACATGAAGGTCAAAGGTGAGCGTTTGGGCCACTTTCTTTCTTGGAAGTGTGTGCCCATCGAATCAATGGAATCGTTAATGCTCGACGATCGGTTCTGAAAAAATGTTGGTGCCCAAGGACGGAATCGAACCGCCGACACGAGGATTTTCAGTCCTCTGCTCTACCAACTGAGCTACCTGGGCAATCAGCCTTCAACTATGCCTAATGGTTTTTTCTGGTCAAGTGGCTGCCGATATTGTGCCGATAATTCAACCACAAATCTAATAGATAGCGAAAAACCACGATTAGGATAATCGGATAAATCACCTTCATCATGGGTGAAATAATAGCCATAATACCGTCGAACTCCAATAAGGCGGTAAAATATACGCTGATCAAGCTCACCGGCAAGGCAAATTTTTGATAGCGCCCGGTCAGCACATGGGTGGCTAGAAACTGACTAAACGCCATGATCAAGGCGACGGCTGTGGTTAGGCAAGCGAGTGCAACAGCGATGCTGGCCACCAACCCCAAATGTGGGCCCAAGGTATGTCGTGCCAAGATCGAAACCAAATCAATGCCACTATGGCCGATTAAAACGTCGCTGTGCAAAGAGGAGGCGGCGATCAATAGTATATAGAGTCCTGCCAGCAAGATAATTCCAACTACAGACCCTTTAAGTACGGTCACGATCAGCGACCTTCTATTGGTATAAGAAGTCTTTAGTAGCATGATGAGTGAGCTTGAAAAAAACAAGGAAGACAAAAGATCTTGTGTGTTGTAGCCCTCAAAAAGGCTGTAAATAAAAAGGTCAAGATTGGAGGCAGTTGGCGGATCGATTTCACCATAAAGGAAGCCAGATATCACCATAACCGCAATGGAAATCAGCAAGAGTGGCGTTAAAATTTTCCCTAGAACATCGAGTAGATGGCTTTTATCATTGACCAAGAAGCCGACCACGGCCAAAAAAAGCACAGAAAAAATCCATAAGCTAGGCATGGGCATAAAGGTCTTAAGGGAGGCGTGAGATAGGACCACGCATCTGGGTCCCGCGCCAAACGGGATAAAAGATAGCAATACGATAAATATTAACGCGAGCGAAATTTTGCGCGGGAAGGTCTTTTCAAAGATCCGTTCATAGCTTCCTTCGGCGAAGGCAATAGCAAGAATGCCAAACGCGGGCACAATGACCGCGGTCAAGACAAAGCCAAAAGCGCTAATGGCGTAGGAGGCCCCGGCATCACGACCTATCATCAAGGGAAAAATCAGGTTTCCCGAACCAAAGAACATGGAAAACAGGGCCAGGCCCACCACCACAAAGCTTGGCTTATTGGCTCTCACTATTCGCTCCCATACAGCGCGGAAAAAAAAACCGGCTAAGTCGCCGGCCTTTTGTATAATGTTTTACGCTAATTACCTATCAACAAAAGCCGGCTTGGGCGCAACACGCTTGCGCCAAAAACGCCTCCGCCAATTTAGCATTAACGATAATTCGGACCATAATCTTATCATGATGCAGGCCCCATCGGATTTGTCAACCGCTCGGGTCGGTTGCTATC
>Ga0070734_10004640_pt1 | contig 12857 bp, 8 predicted proteins | sample Coa_R1_8_FD_66444 | JGI IMG/M metagenome (GOLD analysis project Ga0070734, IMG submission 66444) | Surface soil microbial communities from Centralia Pennsylvania, which are recovering from an underground coalmine fire - Coalmine... | ecosystem: Environmental > Terrestrial > Soil > Unclassified ...
GGCGATCGGGCTTTCTTGCCACCATCCCCGCCGATGATGCGTCAGCATCATCGGCCGGTTAACGTCAGCGTCGAGACGTCAAGACCACACGACTTCGCCGTCCGCGGCAACGCCGCTCGTCCGGCGGCGCCATCGCGTCCATCGCATCCTCTCACCCAACGTTCGTGACGATCGCGAAACGCCCCTCTTGATCGGGCGAAAGGACGGGCGGGCTTCTAGAATTGATTTGCCCGACGGCGCAAGGGGATTTCGACGGATGTGACCAGGGTCCTTGGTTGGAAAAACCCGACGTCGGGCGGAAGACGGACAAAAAGCTCTGTCGAAACCACGGGGGATGGCTTTAGAAGTGCTGGCCATTGGAGCGGCTTGCCGTATGCTCGTGACACGATGCAAGACCAATAGACCAAACAGTTCAGCGACCAAATCATGAAGCTCATGTCAGCCTCGATTTGGCCGAGGCATGGATGATGGCGATAGCCGGCGCGGCACGCTGCGAGGAACGAAAATGCGAACCGTCGGACATTTAGTCAGCGTTGCTCTCGTCGTGCTCTTCGGTCAGGCCGCGGGTTGCGCAAACGCGACCGAGCCTTGCAACGGCCATCCCGACGCCCTCGGCGTAAGCCGGGTCATTGCGGTCGACCCCAGGGAGCACACCCGCATCGGCACCATGCAATATGAGGAGACGCTGCCGCTTGCCGACCATGAGGTGGTCATTACCTTCGATGATGGACCCTCCCCCAAATACACAAGCCGCATACTCGATGAGCTCGCCGCGGAATGCGTCAAGGCGACGTTCCTGATGGTCGGAGAGATGGCGAAGGCGCACCCGGACGAGGCGCGGCGCGTCTTCGCCGAAGGACACACGATAGGCACTCACAGCTACAGCCACCCCTTCACCTTTCGCAGAATGAGCGAACAGCAGGCAGGCAAGGAGATCGATGCCGGAATTGAGGCGGTGCAGGCCGCGCTCGGCGATCCCAAGGAGGTCGCGCCCTTCTTTCGAGTGCCCGGATTTCTGACTGCCAAGCCCACAGAGGCGGCGCTAGCGGCGCGCGGGTTGATGACCTGGAGCGCGGATTTCCCAGCCGATGACTGGAAGCGCATCACGAGCGCGGAAGTCGTGAAGCGGGCGATGTCCCGTCTCGAAGCCAAGGGGCGAGGAATTCTGCTGCTCCACGATATTCATGAGCGCACGGTTGAAGCTCTTCCGACTATCCTGAACCAATTGAAGTCCCGCGGATATCACATCGTCCACGTGGTCCCGGCGACGGAGCAGGTCGCCAAGACCGCGACGACGCCAGAGCAATGGATTCCGTCGCGGCATCCCTCCGAACAGGAGGTTGCCTCCACGGGCAAGGAGGAACCTGCCAAATCCGCCGCGAGCGACGAGGCGAACGCCAAAGCTCCCGATCCGGCCGGAAACAATTCGAAACCGACGCCGGTCTTCTCAGAGACCAATCTCAGGGCTCTGCGAGGGCTTGCGCCGATCAGCGCTCTCAACAATACCGACAGCGGGAAGTCCGCGCTCGCGGGCAATCTTCTCGTGACGAGCTCCATTCAGCACGGAAAAACCCAGTATGCGGGAGCGCCGACGTTCGACCGGCAGCAACAACAGGCGCTTCGCGACGCCTTCATCACCGATGGCAACGCCTATGAACTTGCCGATGGACTTGGCACGACGCTCAGCACCGCCTATCGAAAGCGCGCAACGTTCAACAGCCCGGACAACGGGCGGACCAAGAATTTCGAGAATCTGTCCCCGGTCGTCGCGAGGCTCTTCGCGTTCACGACGGCCACGACAAGATCCGATTCCGCTTCCGGAAAGTATTTCTTTGCCAACGGCACGGTCGATAGCTCTGCGCCCGCGCCGGAGAAGGCTCGCACTATCCTGAGCGACGTTCGCGGGATCGTGGATATTTTCGGCATCGCCTACCATCTTCCGGCTGGCAGCGAGCACGCGGACGCATACGGCAATTCGCGTCCTTTCCAGACCATGTCCGAACTTACCACGTACGACGGCAAGGATTTTTTCGACGCTGCGTCCACCAATCTCGCATGGCTCAAGGGTCCATCTCAGAATCTTGTCAATAGTCCGTCCTATCCCAGCGGTCACACGACGCACGGCTACGCGGAAGGCGTTCTGCTGGCCCTCCTGGTACCCGAGCGGTACCCGCAAATGATCGCGCGAGCCGCCGAATACGGCAACAGCCGGATCGTGATCGGCGCTCACTACGCGATGGACGTGATTGGCGGGCGAACGCTGGCGCTCTACGATCTTGCCCAGTTGCTCGCGAACAAGCCGGATTATGTCGGCACCAGCCGCGCCGGAGTTCGAATTGACGATTTCAGGAAAGAGCTGAACGATGCGCGTTCAGAGGTTGCCAGGATTCTGGCGGAAGATTGCGGCGGCGGCTTATCGGAATGCGCCAATCACGATTCCGGTCGATTTTCGGATTCCATCACAAACACGTTGCTCACGGAAGCCACCCTGACCTATGAACTGCCTGTCGTCTTCCCCGAAAATGCCAATCGGCTCGAAGACGTGGGCAAGATTGCGCCCGAGGCAGGCTATCTATTGACGACAGCCTATCCCTATCTGACCCTGGAGCAGGCAGATAATATCCTGACCGTCACCGAGGGGCCGGGCGGAGGCTTCCTGGACAATGGCACGGCGTTCGGCGTTTATTCTCGTCTGGACCTCTACCGCGCATCCCAGAAAGCCATTGAATTGGCGCCCAAGAGAGCTTCTCTTCACTGACGAATATTGCCTGAACGGACGACGCCAACAAGGCCGGCGAAAGAGGCAGCGTTTACGCCTTCTTGAGCAGCGCGGTCACTTTTTCCTCTTCTTCTTTTTCCTTTTCATGATCTCGGCCTGGGCCCGGAACGCAAGCGCCAGATTCCTCATGTCTTCGGCGGCATGGGAATCGACCGTTCGAGCTGCGACCCGCTCCGCGGCGCGCGCCTGCTTACGAAATTGCTTGGCGATCTTCATGGCGCATCAATTTCCCTCGCTTGATGGTTCCGGTGAGCCGGTCGCTCGGTCCAACGGCCTGGTTAGCCGACCGATGCCGCATCGTTATCATCGGATGGATTGTCGCCGGATTCGACGACCCGCAGGCGGCTCGGCTGGAGGGCTCCTGCCCGTTCCAGCACCGGATAGGCAACCGAGCAGATATGAGAGTGAATGCGTTTCAAGTCGCGCAAGACGTCAAGATGGAGCGAACTCGATTCGATGCTCTCGGGACGCCGTTCACGCAGACGCTCCAGATGGCTTTCGGCGGCGGCCAATTCCGCCGCGCGCAACGTCGTCTTCTCTGCGATCAGCTGACGTGCAATCCTTTCGTCGCCGGACATGAACACGCTGAAAGCCAGCTTCAAGTTGCCCATGACTTCCTGGTGGAAGGCTTCGAGTTCGGCGGCACCTTGCTTCGAAAAAGCGAGCTTCCGCTTGATCTTCTTCTGTGCAAGTTCCATCAGGTTCTTGTCGATGATATCGCCGATGTGTTCCAGGTTGATGGAGAAGGCGATGATCTCCATCGCGCGGTGGCCATCCCTTTCATCCAGGCTCTCCCGCGTCAGCTGCGTCACGTACAGCTTCACCGCCTCATCGAGCTTGTCGACGGCGTTGTCCATCCGGCTGACGTCCGCGACGAGCCGGCGATCGTCGGTCATCAGTGCCGTCATCGACTGACGCATCATGGTTTCGACGATGTCGCCGAGGTGAAGGACTTCGCGTTCTGCGCAGGAGAGTGCGACCGAAGCCGTGCCGAGAGCCGCTTCGTCGAGATAGAGCGGTGTAGCGGGATTGTTGGGTTTCGCGCGTTCGGGCAGGAAGCGTATGAGCAACGACGCCAGCCAGCTCAGCGGCAGGATAAAGACGAACGCGAGCACAAGGTTGAACGCGGTATGAAAATCCGCCGTCATGCGTGGCGGATTCGGCTCAAGCCGGCTGAGGATGTCCGCGATCGGATGCAAAAAAGGGAGCGCCAGAGCGCACCCGATCAGGCGATTGAGGAGGTTGCCCAGCGGCAAGCGATAGCTGGCCGGATTACTGCTGTTGCTGCCTTCAATCACCGGATTTATGGCGCTCCCGAGATTGGCGCCGAGCGTGAGAGCAAGTGCTGCAACGGGCGTTATAAAATTGGAGTAGGCGAGCGACATGATCAACAACACGACCGTGACGCTCGAATGGGCTACCCAGGTCAATACGGCGGCCATCAGGACGCACAGCAGGGTATCGCCGGTGATAGCCGCCAGGATGGTCCGCACCATCGGCGCATTCTCGGCTGGCGCCAGCGTATCGAGCAGAATGTGCAGCGAGAGCAGCATCAGTCCAACGCCGATCGCGACGCGGCCGAGGTCTCGCGTGCGGGTCTGACCGCCACGCTTGAACGCGACAACACCGACCAGGAACAAAAGCGGCGCCACCGCGGTGACATTGAACGAGAGGGCTTGAACGATCAGCGTCGTTCCGACATTCGCCCCCAGCATGATGGCAAGCGCGGGAGCGAGATCGACGGCCCCTCCCGTGACGAAAGACGCCGTCATCAGTCCGGTCGCCGTGCTGCTTTGCAAAAGGGCAGTCACGACGATGCCGGCGAGGAAGGCCAGAAAGCGGTTGCGCAGCGCGGTTCCCAGCAGGCGCCTGAGGTCGGATCCGAAGGCGCGAACGATTCCACTGTGGACCATGTGGAGGCCCCACAGCAGAAGCGCCACGCCGCCCAGGAGATCCAGAAGAACCATGCTACCCATGTTTCCACCATTCCGTCGAAATGCCATCGGAATGCCAGGACAATCCTGGCCTGGAATCGAACACTTCAAATAGTGAGCCACGCGGAGCAGGGCTGTCCTTGTGAAGTGCGCCTTCCCTTTCCGACGGATAGGCCTGCCACGTTATTGCGAGGCAGAGCCTTCTTGTTCCAATACCGGAAGCGACGAGCCTTTGCGGGCTTCGTGAAAAGTGTCAACGGTCGTCTCTTCGGTCCGACGGCGGCAGGTGTCAAGAGCCGTCAGGCCACCAACACGCGATCGACCGAGCGCCTTCAATCGAAGCTGACGATCTCGACCCAGTTGGCATCCTTTCCTGCCGGATATTTTCCGATCAGGGTCAGGCCGCCGCTTGCTTCATCGATCTTGTAAGCCGAAATCGTGTCCGACTTTTCGCCGGAGGCGACGAGGAACTTTCCTTTCGGATCGATCGCGAAGCCTCGCGGCTGCTTCTCGGTGATGGTGCTGGAAAGATAGGCAAGCTTGCCGGTCGCGCTGTCGACGCTGAATGCCGCAAGCGTGTTGCCGGTGCGCTCAGCCACGTAGAGAAATTTGCCGTTCGGCGTCAGATGCAGGTCGGACGCCCAGATGTCGTTGTCGGTATTGCGCGGCGGCGGCCCGCCGGGTGCGCCGACCGGACCGCGTGGCTGGCCGGGACCGAGCTTGGTGTCCGGCGGCAGGCCGGATATCGAACTCACTTCCGTCAACAGGCCCGTCTTGTTGTCGAGCGAGAATGTGGTCACCGTGCCGGTGAGTTCCGTCAGCAGGTATAAAAACTTGTTGTCGTTCGACGTCACGAAGTGACGCGGGCCTTGTCCCGGCTTCGTCAGGAAGACCGCCGGCGTGTTCGAATCGAGCCGTCCCTTGCTTGCGTCGAATGTGAACTGGAACACCTCGTCGGTGCCAAGCGTCGGCACGAAGACAAACTTGTTGCTCGCGTCGATGCGGATCGAGTGGGCGTTGCGACCAACCGGTATCACCTGAAGCGGCTCGGGCGTGACGCTCCCGTCAGCCTTTACGGCGTTGAGGCTGATCAGGTTTGCGCCGTACGACGCGCCGAACAGATAACGCCCCGTCTTGTCGAGCGAGATATAGGGAAAGCTTTCGGCCAGCGGCGACGTCGACAGGGGCTTCAATGAACCCGTGTTGCGGTCGATGGAATAGACGAACACCGTGTATGGCTTCGAGCGCGCCGCCGCGTAGAGAAAGCGCTTGTCCGGGCTCACCGCCATCGGCATGACGACTTTCGCCGCCTTGACGCGCTCTCCCGCCTTCAGGGAGCCGTCCGCCTGCAAGCTATAGACCCCGATGTCGCCATCGTCGGCATTCGATACATAGACGAACGTTCCCGCCTGCGCCTGACCGACCAGCGCAGTCAGTCCGGCAATTGCAAGCCCAGTGGTCAGTTTTGCGATCGTTCTCACGGTCAGCCTCCCTTTTAGCGTTCCCCAGCGCGATCGTAGCGGGTCAATCCGGATCGGAGAAGGTCTTGCCGATATCGACTTCCGGTCAAGGCTACGGCCCGGGGGCCGATCGGCAGGGCCCCGATATCGGCGATTTCCGCCCGCGCCCTCTAGAACGTCGCCTTCACCCCGGCATAGAAGGCCCGCGGGCGCGCCGGACTGAGCGACCGCGCGTCGGTGAATTGATTGCCGGTGTTGAAATTCGGCAGCGCCGTCGTATCGAAGAAGGTGCCGTAGGTCGCATAGCGATTGTCGAAGACGTTATCGATGCGGCCGAACAGCTGATACGTCTTGTCGACCTGATAGGACGCACGGACGTTGAAGACGGCATAGGACGGCAGTTTCGGCGCCTGGTTGGAATCGTCGCCGACCAGATATTGGCTGCTCACCCACAGCGCATCGCCGCCGATCTTGAACGCGTCGGTGACCGAATAATCGAAGCCCGCTTTGACGCGATGGCGGGGAATGGCGGGGATCTGGTCGCCCGGCAGGACCTGGATGTTGCCGCTGGCATCGGCGAACGGACTGTTCGAGGCGAGTTGCAGGGCATCGAGGAAGCGCGCATCGATGAAGGCATAGCTGGCGTGAAACTGCCATTTGGATGCTTTCAGGTTGGCTTCCGCCTCGATGCCTTGCCGGCGTGTGTCGCCGACGTTCTGGAAGAAGCCGAAGCCCTGCAGCACCGGATCGGGAATCGCCAGGATGTCGTCGGTGTTGGTCGAGCGGAATCCACCGACTTTCCAGTCCAGCGTGCCGAAGCTCAATTCCTGGCTGCCCCGGAAGCCGGCTTCAAAGCTGTGCGACACCACCTGCTTCAGCGGCGGATCGGACACCAGGAATGTCGCGATAACGCAGGGCTGGGCCGGATTGGCGCATTCGAGTTCAAGCGGGGTCGGCGCGCGGTTGGCCTCCGAATAGCCGGCATAGGCCGTCAGTCCTGAGGTGATCTTGTAGGTGCCGCCGATCATCGGATTGAAGCGGTCGTAGGTCTCGTTGCCATTGAGCGCGCTGCCGAGCTGGTCCTGCAAGGAGATGCGCGCATCGTTGAAGCGGCCGCCCGCCGTGATCGAGAACGCCTTTGTGACGTCGAAAGTATCGAGCGCGTAAAGCCCGCTATATTGATTGGTCGCGCGCAACGCGACCGGGCCGATCGAGACCGGGCTGCCGGATTGGCCGAGGAAGATGCCGCTGCCGCTGAACACGTAGTCGGTGCCGATCGTGCCGAGTTCGGCGCTCGCCCCGAAATGGGTGACGCTGGCGTCGAAGCTTGTGCCGACGACAAAGCGGTTGTCGTGACCGAACAGCTGGTCGGTGTTGGTTGCCTGCAACGAGAAGCCGCCGGTGTTCGAATTGGTGAAGGTGCGGTCGTCTTCTCCCAAAAACGCCCCGGCCGGGAAAGGATTGGAGAGCTGCTGTCCGTTCAATCCATTGGCCGGCGTGCTGCCGTCGCCGAAGCAGAGCAGCGTCGCGTCGGCGTCGCAAGGCTGCGTTCCCGTCGGGTTGGCATCGACCGTCCGCTGGGTGAACGCGCGATAGTGACCGATCGCGTCGATGGTCCAGCTCGGCGTCACCTCGAACTTGCCGGTCAGATTGAGATAGCCGACCTGGTTCGTCGACGTCTGCGGCGTGGTGTAGGTCGCGCCCCAATATTGCTGCAACAACTCGGCCGGCACGGTCGCCGTCGCGCCAAAATTGTTGTCGGCCGCTCCCATGTTGAGATGGATCTCACTCCCCTCGTAGCGATAGCCGACATCGCCGTAGAAGCGGGCCACATTCGACGACGAGAAATTGCGATAGCCGTTGTCGTGCGCGCCCTCGAGCGCGGCATAGACGGCCCAGTTATCGATCTGCTTGCCCCATTGCGCCGAACTCTGGACGCGGCCGAACGAGCCGCCCAATACGTCGATTTCGGCGCCGTGATAGTTGAAGCCGTCCTTCATCTGGACGGTGACGGCGCCGCCGAGCGCATTGAGGCCGTAGGCCGGATTGTTGGTCACCACCGCGATCGACTTGATCGCGGTGGTCGGGATCAGGTCCCAGTTGACAGTATCGCCGAACGCCTCGTTGATGCGGACGCCGTTCTGATAGACGGCGAGCCCTTGCGGCGTCCCCGCGACCGGCGAGGCCACAAACCCGCGGAACTCGATATTGGACTGGAAGTCGTTTCCGGCGACGTTGCTGATGTTGATGCCCGCCACATTCTGCTGCAAGGCATCCATCACGTTCAGCGAATCCGTGCGCGCAATTTCCGGCGTATTGACGAAGTTGATGCTGGAGGGAACCTTGTCGACGGAAAGCGCCGTCCCCGGCGTGCTGGCCGGCGTGGTCGGATAGGACACAAGCCTTGTCACCGGCGCCCGGCGCGGTGCTGTCGTGGTGGTCGGGCGGGCCGCCGTCCGCGGCCGCCTTGCAACCGGTTTGTTGGGGGTCTCCGGTGGGGCGACTTCGACCGCAGGCAGATCGGTGGTGTAACTTCCCTTGTCCTGCGCGCGGGCCGGCTCGCTTGCGACAGCAAGCGCAGCTGCCGCCGTCGTCGCCATCACCAGACCCCGAACCCGCATTCTGCCCCCATCCAGCCGGCCTTGTGATTCTGTCATGGCCGGTCTGGAGTCTACGATATTAGGGTGCGCGACGCGGCACGCATCTTCAAAAGGTCCCGAAAGGCTCGGGAAATTTCCCGAACGCGGCGCTATGCCGCGTGCGTCGGCACCATCGCCTCGATCGTGACGCCGCCTTCGCCGGAAGCGACCGTCAGCGTTCCGCCCAGCGCCAGGATGCGTTCGCGCATTCCGGTCAGGCCAAGGCCGAATTTCTCGCCGGGCTTCAGTCCGCGGCCGTTGTCGCGCACGCAAACCAGCGCGTAGTCGCGGTTGCCCTTCGCTCCTGCCGGGCGCTCGGCCGGCTCGATGCTCACATTCACCGCGGTCGCCCTGGCGTGGCGGAACACGTTGGTCAGCGATTCCTGCACGATGCGATAGATCGTCAGCTCTGCGGTCTCGCCGGTCTCACCGAGCGCTTGCGAGATCGTGGTCTCGATCTCGACATCGGGATGAGATTCGTTCCATAGCCGCTGCAAGGCGCCGAGCGCCTCGCGAAGCCCGAGCTCGGCAAGACCGACCGGGCGCAGCCGTTCCAGGATCCTGCGGGTGAATTGCTGAAGCTCGTTGACCTGCCCGAGAATGGCGCTGCCGTGCTTGCGCACGCCTTCCGGATCAGGGCTTTCGGTGTTGGCCAGCCGCACCAGCGCGCCGGCATGAACACGCAGCGCAAATAGATAGGGCCCGAACTCGTCATGCAGTTCGCGCGCGATCTCCTCGCGCTCGAGATCCTGAAGCGATACGGCGCGCTCGGCAAGCTGGCGCTTTTCCTCGATCGCCTGGCCCAGCGTCGCCGCCAGGTGATTGAGCCTGCCGCAAATCGCCGCGAGTTCCGGCGCTCCCGACGGCTCGATATGCACGTTGTAGGACCCGGCCTCGATCCCGGTCATGGCCTGCGAAAGCGCTTGCAACGGCGCCAGCGCACGGCCGACGACCACCATGGTGATCAGGAAGAGCGCCAAAGCGACCGCCGATCCAACCTCCAGCTGGGTCAATATCCCGTCCCAGATTTCGGCGATCTCGTCGTTCGGTATCGATGTGATGACGAGCGCCGACGTCTTGCCATTGATCGAAACGGGAACGCTGACCGACGTCGTTCCAGGATGGATCAGCGCGGTGAACCATGCGGGCACCGAAGGTGCATCGTCGTCCTCGTCACGCGCATCGACGACAGCCGCAGCGCCATCGTCGGTCTGCCGCGCGATGCTGACATGGCGCAGCCGCTTGAGGGCGCCGACGATCTGGTCGAGCCGCGCCTGCGGATCGGCCGCTTCGTTCAAGCCGGTCACCATGGTTTCGACGAATTCGCGCGCCAGCCGCGTGACACTCTGGTCTTCGGCCTGGACGCGCGGTCCTGCTTCCAGCACCAGCCGCGCCACGTTGACGGCAAGCCCCAAGGCCAGCACGAGCGCCAGCAGCAAGTTGATGCGGGACCGCAACGATAATCTCTGCCACATGACCTGTCCGATCGCGTCGATTTCGGTTTCCTCAATTCACCAGCGTTGACAGGCAGTAAGCGCGCCTGTCTAATTCGAGCCTACCGCATTGTCGTCCAACTTGCATGGCGGATTGAACATCCGATGCGGGCGCGAGGCGGCGCAACATTGTCTATTGGACTCCCCTGCGTATATGGGATTCCCTGCGTGAGGCGAAGTGTATGCGTATTCTGATCGCAGATGATCATCCGATCGTTGCGTCCGGCTGCCGCACCGTGCTCGCCGACGAACCCGACATCGTCCTTCTGGAGGCGCCCGACGCGGAAAGCGCGGAGCGCGTGTTCGCCGCAGAACGTCCCGACATTTGCCTGATCGACATCAACCTGCCGACGGTCTCCGGCTTCGAACTGGCGCGCCGCGTATTGGCGCACGACGCGGGCGCCCGCATCATCATCTTCAGCATGAACGACGACCCGGTCTATGTGTCGCGCGCCATCGAAGTCGGCGCCAAGGGTTTCGTGTCCAAGAATGGCGACCCGCAGAACCTGGTCGAGGCGATCCACGAGGTCGGCAAAGGCGGCGTCTATCTGCCGCCCGCGCTGGCGCAAAGCATGGCCTTTGCCGGGCCGAAAGTCGCGCGGAACCCGCTGTCACGGCTCAATGCGCGCGAAATGGAAATCCTGAGGCTGCTTTCCACCGGCAAGAGCCTCTCCGAAATCGCCTGGATGATCCACGCACCCTACAAGACGGTGGCGAACACGTCGGCGATCATCCGTCAGAAGCTCGGCGTGCGAACATCTGCCGAACTGGTGCGTTTTGCCATCGAGAGTGGCGTAGCCTGAACATGAACTTCTCAATGCTGGAGGCGCGAGATGGCGCTGAAGACGCTTTCGCTCAATAAATCCCATGGCGGCACGGAGGGCGTGTATCGGCACGCCAGCCAACAGACGCAGACCGACATGACCTTTTCGGTCTACGTTCCCGACCATCGCGAGGGCACGAAACTTGCCGCGGTCTGGTACCTGTCGGGCCTGACCTGCACCCACGCCAACGTGACGGAGAAGGGCGAATTCCGCCGGGCCTGCGCCGAGCACGGACTGATCTTCATCGCGCCCGACACCAGCCCGCGCGGCGAAGGCGTGCCCGGCGATCCCGCGAATTCCTATGATTTCGGCCTGGGCGCGGGCTTCTATGTCGATGCCACCGAAGCGCCGTTCTCCCGCAATTACCGGATGTGGAGCTACGTCACCGAGGAATTGCCAAAGCTCGTCGCCGAAAACTTTCCTGTCGACACCGGACGGCAATCGATCATGGGACATTCGATGGGCGGCCACGGCGCGCTGACCGTCGCGTTACGCCACCCCGGCCGCTATCGCGCAGCGAGCGCGTTTTCGCCGATCGTCGCACCGTCGCAGGTTCCCTGGGGCACCAAGGCGCTCGGCGGCTATCTCGGCAACGACAAGACGGCGTGGCGCAAGCACGATGCCGTTGCGCTGATCGAGGACGGTGCGCGGTTCCGCGAATTCCTCGTCGATTACGGCGACGCCGATCAGTTCCTGACCGAACAGCTTCGCCCCGAGCTGCTGCAAGCTGCCTGCGAGAAGGCGGGCATTCCGCTGAACCTGCGGCGGCAGGCTGGCTACGACCACAGCTATTATTTCATCTCGACCTTCATGGGCGACCATCTGCGCTGGCACGCGCAGCGGCTGAAAAGCTAGACCATCCCAAACCCGGATATCAGTCGCACTGTCGCGACTGCGGCGTGCCCGCAGGCGCTCGCACATTCGTGACCTGCACGATGACGCCGGCGTGACGACAAAAAGTAGGCTTGCAAGGACTGATAATCTGGTCTTGTTTCAGACCAAAGTTCTCCCTTTCAAGGAGAACCGCAAGGGAGACGCCATGATCCGAGGATGGATTGGCGCGATTGGTCTGAGCCTCATGGCAACTCACGCGTTGGCTGCCGACCCGCTCGAAGTGGGGATCGGCTATCTTCGCCATGCCGGCACACGGCAAACGCTGTCGTTGGTCGAGCAGCCTGCGGAAAACAACGGCGTGGCCGGCGCGCTCCTTGCGATCGAGGACAACAACACCACCGGCAAGTTTCTCAACCAGCATTTCACGCTGACCGAGGTCCGGCTCAAGGAGGGTGAGGATGCCGCCGCAGCGGCCAGCAAACTCGCCGAGCATGATGGTTTTCTCATTCTGGACCTGTCGGCGGACGAGCTGTTGAAGGTCGCGGACGCCCTGCGCGACAAAGGCACCGTCCTGTTCGACGCGGGCTCGATCGACGATCGGCTGCGCGAGCAGGACTGCCGCGCCAACGTGGTCCATATCGCGCCGACCCGCTCGATGCTCGCCGACGCGCTTGGCCAATACCTGGTCTGGAAGCAGTGGAAGCGCTGGCTGCTGGTGGTCGGCTCGCACGACAACGACAAGCTTTACGCCGATGCGCTGCGCCGGACCGCCGCGCGCTTCGGCGCGAAGATCGTGCAGGAGCGGACCTTCGAGGATACCGGCGGCGCGCGCCGCACCGATAGCGGCGTGACGCTGATCCAGCGCCAGATGCCGGTGTTCACGCAGAGCGCGCC
>Ga0070734_10004643_pt1 | contig 12851 bp, 7 predicted proteins | sample Coa_R1_8_FD_66444 | JGI IMG/M metagenome (GOLD analysis project Ga0070734, IMG submission 66444) | Surface soil microbial communities from Centralia Pennsylvania, which are recovering from an underground coalmine fire - Coalmine... | ecosystem: Environmental > Terrestrial > Soil > Unclassified ...
GGCTCTGGTGGGCAACGATCCGACGATCGGCGGTCCGGCCCGGGTGGCCGCCTGGGCCGGACCGTTCCTCGCGGAACGTGCTCACCATACCGATTCGCGCTAATACAAGGGTGGGCAAAGCCAACGGGTCCGGCCTCCTGCCGGCCCGATGACAGGCTCCGCGTGCCCACCGCGACAAACCATGAGGTTGACTGGAGGTTCGCGCATGGTGGGCACGGCGCGCGAGAGCGTGCCTTTGCCCACCCTACCCTCCTCGCCCAATCCGCCCGCCCAGCTCGTCCTCGATGTGGGCGCGGATGATCTCATCGAACGACGTCTCTGCGCGAAAGCCCAGCGCCGTCGCACGGCGCGCATCGAAATTCTGCGGCCAGCCGGCGACGATTTTCGCGATCGTCTCGTCCGGCTCATGGCGGATGCGTCTCGTCACATCGGCGCCGGCAACGCGCGCGAGCGCCGCGATCTCCTCGCCGACCGTGCAGCACAGGCCCGGCATGGTCAGGTTGATGCGCGCGCCGAGCTGTTCGCGCCCGAGCCCGGCGGCATGCAGGAGAAACCCGACCGCCGCGCGCGGGCTTGCGAACCAGTGGCGCACCTCCTCGGACACCGGCAACACCGCCTCCTGTCCGGCGAGCGGCTCGCGGATGATGGACGAGAAGAACCCCGACGCCGCCCGGTTGGGCTTGCCGGGGCGCACTACGATGGTCGGCAGCCTGATGCCGACGCCGTCGAGAAATCCCCGCCTCGTGTAGTCGGCAAGCAGAAATTCGCCGAGCGCCTTCTGGGTGCCGTATGAGGTGAGCGGCGTGAGGAAAAAGTCATCGCCGATGGCGTCCGGGAATGGCGCGCCGAACACCGCGATCGAAGACGCGAACACGAGCCTGGGGCGATAGCCGTCGCCGACGAGCCGGATCGCTTCGAGAAGCGCGCGGGTGCCGTCGAAGTTGACGCGGTAGCCCTTCTGGAAATCGGCTTCGGCCTCGCCCGACACGATTGCGGCGAGATGGAAGATGACGTCGGGACGATGCGCGACGGCGGCCGCCGCGGCGCCCGGCGCCGCGAGATCGCTCGCCTCGGTCGCAACCGCGAACGGCGCGCCCTGCGGCAGTTCCGGCGCCACGATATCGGTCAACGCCATCCGCGCGATGGCGCGGCCGTTCAACGCGCCGTCGCGTACGAGGCGCGCCGTGAGCTTGCGGCCAATCATGCCGGCCGCGCCGGTGATGAGGATGTGCATTTTCCCTCTCAGCGTGTTTTCACCAAGCACCGCGATATCGGTAGCGCCGACGGATCGCGATTAGAGCAACGTCAATGTGGTTGTCCAGATGCACTGTCGAGCCGTCGATCATCGGGCATCACGGAGCGCATGTTGACGCGCGCTATATTTGTCCGTAAATAACGGGTTGTCCCACCTTCCTGGGGTTTTCCAATAGATAGTAAAGCAGCCCAAATACCAGCGGCCGGCGCGTGTGCGGCGCTGCGGCGGGCATATCTTGCGGTCCATGATATGAGGTCTGAGATGAAGATGCGTAGTTCTATTGCGGCGTTTTTGGTGCTAGGCTTAACCGGCATCTCGGCATTGGCCGATACGTTGTCGCCGCCTTCCCCGCTCCCGCCCATTCGCGTCTTCGGGCAGGTCAAGACTCCGAAAACCTTCGATGTGAGGGCGCTGCGGAAACTGCCTGACACCAACCAGAATGTCACCTATTTCGCTGCCGGAAGCGTGGTGAGCCATTCATTCACCGGCGCATTGCTGTGGGACCTGCTGCAGTCCGTCGGCATCGTCGTCGATCCGGTCATCAAAAACGACATTCTCCGCAAGACCATCGTGGTGACGGGAAGCGACGGTTACGCGGCCGTCTTTACCGCGGGCGAGATCGCCCCAAACTTTGGCGGCAATCAAATCCTGGTCGCCTATGAAGTGGATGGACAACCGCTCGGCACCGACGGGCCGGCAGAGATCGTGGCGCCCGGCGACAAGGCCGGCGGCCGCTTTGTCCACAACATCGTCACGATCGAAGTGCGCGACGGAACAAAGTAGACAGGAGCGCGCTTAGCGCGCCCTGCTTGCGCAGCGTCGCGGTGAGTAAGCGCTTGGTGGACTTTGTTAATACGAAACCGCCCACCAAACAGAATCCCCCCACCCAGATGCCTGGGCGGGGGTCATCCGTCAGTGGTAGAAACCACTTTGCCGTGGCTTTCCAACCGAATTCCCCGTAACCTCTAATTATTGATAAAGAACGCGATCTCGTCAATAATTACCTGGGGGTTATGCACAGGGGCGTTGGGGGGATTGGTGGGGGACCGGCAACGAATTCTCGGCGTTGACCTCGGCATTGCATCATGTGGCTGGGGAGTAATAGAAATCGGCAACGGCGCAGCAAAAATCGTGGGCGCCGGAGTCCGCTGCTTCGACCCGCCCCTCGTTGACAAGACCGGAGAGCCCACGAGTGCGGTCCGCCGTGCCGCGCGCGGCCACCGTCGTGTGATCCGGCGGCGCCGTCAGCGTATGAATGCGGTGCGCAAACTACTCCACAAGCATGGATTGCTGCCGGATTCGTCGACCGATGCGCTCAGTCAGGCGCTGCGGCGTATCTCACCAAAAGGCACGACCCCTCAAATTACGCCATGGACGCTCCGCGCGGCGGCCCACAACCGACTTTTAGCAAATGATGAACTGTCGGTAGTTCTTGGCCATATTGCGCGGCATCGGGGGTTTCGCTCGAACTCAAAGAGCGGCGCCAGGGCCAATGCTGCCGACGAAACGTCGACCATGAAGAAGGCGATGGAAGCCACGCGCGAGAGCCTCGCAAAATATCATTCCTTTGGCGATATGCTGGCAAATGATCCTCGATTTGCCGATCGGAAGCGCAATCGCAGTAAGGATTACTCTCACACTGCAAAGCGCTGCGACTTGGAAGATGAAATTCGTCTTATATTTGCCGCTCAACGGCGTTTCGGAAGCGCCGTCGCAACCGGCGAGCTTGCCAAGACGTTCTGCAACGCGGCCTTCTCACAGCGCCCGCTTGAGGACAGTGAAGGCAAGGTCGGCAAGTGCCCATTCGAGCCGGATCAGAAGCGGACCGCAAGGCGTGCACCTTCATTCGAACTTTTTCGCTTCCTGTCCCGCTTGGCAAGCTTGCGTATCACCGTCGGTCCCGCGGAGCCCCGAGCATTAACCCGCGACGAAATCGCTTTGGCGGCAAAAGGGTTTGGACAAAGCAAGAAGAGTATAACTTTCAAATCATTGCGCGATGCGCTCGATTTGGATCCGAATGCTCGCTTTGCTGGAATCGCCAAAGAAAAAGAAAGCACACTCGACGTTGCGGCGCGCACCGGCGGTGCGGCGTCCGGAACCAAGACGCTCAAAGACGCGCTCGGCGACGCTCCCTGGAAATCGCTTATCAAGACTCCAGAAAAGCTCGATCGCATAGCGGAGGTCCTGTCGTTTCGGGAGGATCTGGACAACATCCGCAAGGGCCTCGATCAAATCGGCCTGGATACAACAGTCGTACAATGTCTCGTTGACGCCGCCGCCAGGGGCGACTTCACAGATTTCTCCCGGGCTGCCCACATTTCCGCGCTCGCCTGCCGTAACATCATTCCCGGGCTGCGCGACGGCTTAGTCTATTCGGAAGCTTGCGCGCGGGTCGGCTATGATCATGCGGCGCGACCGGTGATTACGCTGCAACAAATCGGCAGCCCAGTGACGCGCAAGGCATTCGGCGAGGCAATCAAGCAAATTCGTGCAGTGGCTCGCGAGTGCGGTCCTATCGACCTCATTCACATAGAACTGGCGCGTGATGTTGGGAAGAGCGCCGAGGAACGGCGGGAGATTCAAGACGGGATTGAGAGGCGCACGGTCGAAAAGGAAAGATTGCGGGCTGAAGCCGCCGAACATCTGGGCCGTGCGCCTCGCGATGACGAACTATTGCGCTATGAACTCGCCAAGGAACAAAATTTCAAGTGCATTTATTCAGGAGATCCAATAGAGCCTGCAAGCGTCGCGGCGAACGACACCCGCTATCAGGTCGACCACATCCTGCCCTGGAGTCGGTTCGGCGACGACTCTTATATCAATAAGACCCTGTGTACCGCTAAAGCCAATCAAGACAAGCGCGACCGCACGCCATTCGAGTGGTTCCAGGCCGAAAAGACGGAAGCAGAATGGATGGAATATGTCGCGCGGGTGGAATCCCTGAAAGAAGTCAAGGGTCGAAAAAAGCGCAATTACGTCCTTAAGAATGCTGCGGAAGTCGAGGACAAATTCAAAACACGCAATCTGACTGACACGCAATGGGCCACCCGGCTTCTTGCCGATGAAGTCCGGCGGATGTTTCCAGCACCGGAAGGTACGCGCCGCGTGTTCACCCGCCCAGGTGCTATAACATCGAAGCTCCGGCATGCCTGGGGCTTGGATGGGCTGAAGAACCTGGATGGCAAACGCGTGCCGGACGACCGCCATCATGCAGTCGACGCGTTGGTGCTCGCCGCGACTACCGAAAGCCTGCTGAATCGGATGACAAAGGAGGTGCAGCAGCGGGAGAAGGAAGGCCGACAAGACGACATTTTTCATGTTCACCCGCCGTGGCCTACATTCCGGACCGATGTGAATCAGGCGGTTTACGGTGAGAATGGAGCGGGCGGAGCATTTGTCTCGCGCGCAGAACACAAGCGCGCCCGCGGGAAGGTGCATGATGCGACCGTGAGACAAGTCCGTGGCACAGACGGCAAGAAGCTCCCAAATAAGAGGCCACATGAAATTGAGGGCGTAAAAATCGTCTATGAGCGCAAAGCTATCACAGATAAGAACTTCAAGGAGAGCGATCTCGAGAAGATTCCTGTTCCTGCTCCCTACGGCAAGGTCGGCAATCCAAAGAAATTGCGCGATGAGATGGTCGAAAGTCTGCGGAGGTGGATCAAGAACGGTAAGCCGAAAGATGATCTGCCGCTTTCGCCCAGGGGCGACATTATTCGCAAGGTGCGAATCGCGACGGACAGAAAGGTAGCGATCGAGTTGAACGGCGGCACAGTCGATCGCGGCGACATGGCGCGGGTGGATGTGTTTCGAAAGAAAAATAGAAAAGGAAAATGGGAATTCTACGTTGTCCCCGTCTATCCACATCAGATCGCTACGATGGAACAACCACCAAATCGAGCGGTTGTCGCCTACAAGGACGACGAAGAATGGGCACAAATTGACAGCACCTTTGAGTTTCTGTGGTCGTTGACTTCCATGTCGTTTATCGAAATAAGAAAAACGAATGGCGAATGCATTGAGGGTTATTTCAGAGGTCTCGATCGCAGCACTGGTGCTGCAAGCGTATCGGTTCATACCACACTTGAAAAACACGGGCTCTCCACCGGGATCGGTATCAAGACGCTCGCCTCCTTAAAGAAATTCACTGTCGACCGGCTCGGCCGCAAGTTCGAAGTATTGGGTGAGGTGCGGACATGGCGTGGAAAGGCCTGCACCTGACACAGCCGGCGAGGCTATCGCTTGCCGACAGCCAGCTTTGCGTGAGGCAGGACGAGGGAGAGGTTCGCATCGCACTGGAAGACTTGGCCTGGGTTGTGATTGACACCCCGCAAGCGACCTTATCAAGCGCCCTGATGGCGGCCTGCATGGAGTCCGGCATCGCGCTGGTGTGCACCGACGAGCGCCACACGCCTTCGGGCGTCGCTTTGCCTTTTCATCGTCACCATCGACAAGGCGCGATGGCAAAGCTCCAGATCGAGGCGAAGGACGGTCTGAGAAGGCGCCTCTGGCAAGCAATTGTGCGCGCCAAGATTCTCAATCAGGCAGCAGCGCTTGAGACGCTCGGGTGCGGCGATGCCGACACACTCAAAGAAATTGCACGCCATGTTGAGCCGGGTGACCCTGACAACGTCGAGGCACGCGCTGCGCGCTTCTATTGGTCACGCATATTCACTGACTTTGTCCGGGGCAACGCGGGGGATCGCCGCAATAAGATGCTGAACTACGGTTACGCCGTGGTGCGCGCAGGTGTTGCGCGTGCACTCGTGGCATCAGGCTTTCTTCCCGCGTTTGGTCTCAAACATGATGGCGCGGCCAACGCCTTCAATCTGGCCGATGATTTCGTCGAGCCGTTCCGTCCCTTTGTCGATTTGTTGACCTGGAAAACGTGCAGAGGGGGTTTGAATAAAAAGGGCGATCTGACGCTTGATGATCGCCGCGCGATGGCTGGCGCCCTCCTGATCAACTCGAAAGTGGCAGATGGTGAGGTTTCTTTGCTCGTCGCAACGGAAATGGCTGCGGCCAGTTTCGGTCGGGCACTCGAGTTTGAAAGAGCGTCATTGCTTCAACTGCCAGAGTTGGAGCACCACTCGTGAAGAGCGAGGAGGCGCGTTTCGTGTGGATGTTTGTGTTCTTTGATCTGCCAGTTGGAACGAAAGCCGATCGCCGAAACGCAACTCGCTTCCGCAAGTTTTTGAAAGATGATGGCTTCATGATGCTGCAATGGTCAGTTTACGCGCGCGTTTGCCGCGGCGAAGATGCCGCAGAAAAACACAGCCAGCGCGTGATGCGAAACTTGCCGCCGCGCGGCAGCGTCCGTACTCTTCAGGTGACCGACAAGCAGTATGCACGCATGAAACTTTTGCTGGGCGAGGCAACGTTCAGTGAGACGAAAGCACCTCAACAGTTGGTTTTGCTGTGAGTCCGATCCAAAATTTTGGACGGACTCACAGCCATTTCAAAAGCTTACTCCGCTCGTAGCCTACCACGGGGAAATCGGTAGGGAAGCCACGGCTCAGTCCAGCGTTCCTGATTGAGCCAAGTGAGCCTACCACGGGGAAATCGGTAGGGAAGCCACGGCGTGACCCAACTCGTAAGCGAGGGAGGCGAGAGCCTACCACGGGGAAATCGGTAGGGAAGCCACGGCAGCATCCCCACCGTCATCACCGCCGCGGGTAGCCTACCACGGGGAAATCGGTAGGGAAGCCACGGCCTGCAATGCCAGCGATCTGTGCGACTCGCTAGCCTACCACGGGGAAATCGGTAGGGAAGCCACGGCGGGAACCAATCGGGATTTGCCTTCTTCACTAGCCTACCACGGGGAAATCGGTAGGGAAGCCACGGCAACACTCCATCGGCGACGGCTGGCATCCGTAGCCTACCACGGGGAAATCGGTAGGGAAGCCACGGCCGCGACCGGGATCGGCGGCGTCACCGGGGGAGCCTACCACGGGGAAATCGGTAGGGAAGCCACGGCATTATTTCTGACGGTTCGAGCCAAGCCATTAGCCTACCACGGGGAAATCGGTAGGGAAGCCACGGCCGTCACCAGCGGTCATCTGTTGCAATGGATAGCCTACCACGGGGAAATCGGTAGGGAAGCCACGGCCTGCGCCCGGAGATGGGAGCGGAGGTGTATCAGCCTACCACGGGGAAATCGGTAGGGAAGCCACGGCCAGTTCTTCAACCTTGGCTTGGGGCATCTGAGCCTACCACGGGGAAATCGGTAGGGAAGCCACGGCAACGGGCGCGTGCACAAGATGCGCTGATTTAGCCTACCACGGGGAAATCGGTAGGGAAGCCACGGCCGCGGGCCGCTTGGTCCGCAGCGAGGTGTTAGCCTACCACGGGGAAATCGGTAGGGAAGCCACGGCAGGAGCGCGGTACTCATCCATTTCGATCCAAGCCTACCACGGGGAAATCGGTAGGGAAGCCACGGCCAGTAAGGCGATGTGATGGTTGATATCCCGAGCCTACCACGGGGAAATCGGTAGGGAAGCCACGGCCGAGAGCCAGGCCAAGGTGATCCGGACTTTAGCCTACCACGGGGAAATCGGTAGGGAAGCCACGGCGTCCCTCTTGTGCTCGCGCTGCCACCAGCGAGCCTACCACGGGGAAATCGGTAGGGAAGCCACGGCTCTGGCCTCCTAACCTAGTGCTTCCTCTACAGCCTACCACGGGGAAATCGGTAGGGAAGCCACGGCACGAAACTTCTGGAACGCCAGCAAGAGGCCAGCCTACCACGGGGAAATCGGTAGGGAAGCCACGGCGTTTTTCAGCAGCGCAGTATTCAACGGTAGAGCCTACCACGGGGAAATCGGTAGGGAAGCCACGGCTTGCCGGGCACGGGCGAGCCTTCACGCATGAGCCTACCACGGGGAAATCGGTAGGGAAGCCACGGCGATCGCTTTGACCTCGTCGGGCGTCGGGATAAGCCTACCACGGGGAAATCGGTAGGGAAGCCACGGCTGCGCCACGGCGCCACCAAGATGAACAACCAGCCTACCACGGGGAAATCGGTAGGGAAGCCACGGCTGAGTTTACAAAAGTAATTATCGCAGGAAAAGCCTACCACGGGGAAATCGGTAGGGAAGCCACGGCGGTCAGCGTCTTCTTTACGTTGCTCGCCTTAGCCTACCACGGGGAAATCGGTAGGGAAGCCACGGCAACTCAACAAATTCATGCAGCAATATGAGGAGCCTACCACGGGGAAATCGGTAGGGAAGCCACGGCCCACTCCCAAGGCCCTAAGCGTCTAGAGGTTAGCCTACCACGGGGAAATCGGTAGGGAAGCCACGGCCGATAAAGGGGCGGCCGAAAGTGGCGCGCGAGCCTACCACGGGGAAATCGGTAGGGAAGCCACGGCCGGCGTTCGCAGCGCCGGCGGCCGTGCCGGAGCCTACCACGGGGAAATCGGTAGGGAAGCCACGGCCTGATGTCGCAAACTGAGGCTACGGAGAAGAGCCTACCACGGGGAAATCGGTAGGGAAGCCACGGCGGCGATAAGATCACCGTTCGCCCCAATGATAGCCTACCACGGGGAAATCGGTAGGGAAGCCACGGCGTGAAGCGGCTGGAGTGGAAAAAGCGAACGAGCCTACCACGGGGAAATCGGTAGGGAAGCCACGGCGTGATTACACATCAGGGTAGCCGTAGTTGCAGCCTACCACGGGGAAATCGGTAGGGAAGCCACGGCCGCGGGGACGCTTGATGATAGTCAGTTCCGAGCCTACCACGGGGAAATCGGTAGGGAAGCCACGGCTTGGCCGTTGTAATATTGAAGGACGCGCTCAGCCTACCACGGGGAAATCGGTAGGGAAGCCACGGCCCGGGGATTGGCGCACTATCTGGCTGCGTTAGCCTACCACGGGGAAATCGGTAGGGAAGCCACGGCGCCTTTGGCGTGCGCCAGCCAACCATCCATAGCCTACCACGGGGAAATCGGTAGGGAAGCCACGGCGCCGGCAGTGCGGCCACGGAAGTTGCCGCGAGCCTACCACGGGGAAATCGGTAGGGAAGCCACGGCAACATCATGGAGCGTATGCCCCGCCGCGGTAGCCTACCACGGGGAAATCGGTAGGGAAGCCACGGCGCTCCCCGTCAGGCCCCACTCGATCGGCAGAGCCTACCACGGGGAAATCGGTAGGGAAGCCACGGCGTCGCCGAGCTTGTCCCAGCCGGTCGCAAAAGCCTACCACGGGGAAATCGGTAGGGAAGCCACGGCGGAGTTCACCAGGTTGCCTATCGCCGTCGCAGCCTACCACGGGGAAATCGGTAGGGAAGCCACGGCCATGTCACGATTGTGGACTACGACTGCGAAAGCCTACCACGGGGAAATCGGTAGGGAAGCCACGGCGCAAACCAGCGACCTGCTCTGCGGCAATTTAGCCTACCACGGGGAAATCGGTAGGGAAGCCACGGCTGGCGGCAAGACGCTCGCGGAACAGACGGCAGCCTACCACGGGGAAATCGGTAGGGAAGCCACGGCAATTGCATAGCACGTCGTTAGCGGCGCTGCAGCCTACCACGGGGAAATCGGTAGGGAAGCCACGGCTCGCATTTAGCGCGTAGTTTCAATGTCTTAAGCCTACCACGGGGAAATCGGTAGGGAAGCCACGGCCGGCCCCCTTACCCCCACACTCCCCAGAGGAGCCTACCACGGGGAAATCGGTAGGGAAGCCACGGCATAGACGCCATCGCTGACATACTTGCCGGCAGCCTACCACGGGGAAATCGGTAGGGAAGCCACGGCGCGGAATGCAGTGCCGAACTGCTCAATCAGGAGCCTACCACGGGGAAATCGGTAGGGAAGCCACGGCCGCTGCTGGTGCCCCTCGAACGCGCCGAAGAGCCTACCACGGGGAAATCGGTAGGGAAGCCACGGCGCGGTGCGCGAGGAGCCGCACGGCTTTGTGAGCCTACCACGGGGAAATCGGTAGGGAAGCCACGGCATCAAGCTTGCCGGCCTCGTACGCAGCAAGAGCCTACCACGGGGAAATCGGTAGGGAAGCCACGGCATGCGTCCGGGTTGAGGTAGTTCCAGAGAGAGCCTACCACGGGGAAATCGGTAGGGAAGCCACGGCCTTGTCTCGCAACGTCCACTTCTTGACCGGAGCCTACCACGGGGAAATCGGTAGGGAAGCCACGGCTGCGGCAAACAACGATTGGATTCCGGATTGAGCCTACCACGGGGAAATCGGTAGGGAAGCCACGGCGTATTTGATGACGTAGCGCAGCGAACGGGTAGCCTACCACGGGGAAATCGGTAGGGAAGCCACGGCCGCCATCAACGACGTGGCCGATCGCTTCAAAGCCTACCACGGGGAAATCGGTAGGGAAGCCACGGCAGGCAGTTCCTTGCCGGCGCCGTTGATCTCAGCCTACCACGGGGAAATCGGTAGGGAAGCCACGGCGGAGCCGGTCGTTGCGACCCTCCCAAAGAGGGGAGGGTCGCAACGACCGGCACGACTTCCAACGAGTGTTTTTCCCCGCTGAACGACCCGTGCTCTATAATGCCATGCCGCCGTCGACCAGATGGGTCTGGCCGGTGATGTAGCTCGCCTCGTCGGAGGCGAGGAAGAGGGCGAGCGCGGCGACTTCCGCCGCGGTGCCGAGGCGTCCCATGGGCTGGCGGTCGATGAAGTCCTGGCGGACCTTGTCGATCGTCTTTCCGCTCGCGCGCGAGAGGTCTTCGACCCTGCCGCCGAGTGAGGGCGTCTCGATGGTGCCGGGACAGATGGCGTTCGCCCGGATGCCCTGCCTGATGAAATCGGCCGCAACCGCCTTGGTGAGTCCGATGATGGCGGCCTTGGTGGCGCCGTAGACGTAGCGGTTCGGCACGGCGCGGATTGAGGAGACGGCCGACGAAATATTGACGATCGAGCCGCGCCTCCGCTCGATCATCCCGGGAAGAAACGCACGCAGGGTGCGGTGCATCGACTTGACGTTGAGGTCGAAGGAAAAGTCCCAGTCCGACTCGCGGCAATCCAGCACCGTGCCGTGATGCACGAAGCCCGCGCAATTGACCAGGATGTCGGGCGGCCCGAAGGCGTTCACGATTTCCTGCGCGAGCGCGTCGACGGCCGCGGTCGAGCAAACGTCGAGTTGCTCACGCCGCGCGCAGGCGAGCCCTGAGAGCTTTGCGGCATCGAGGTCGGTGGCGATGACGCGCGCGCCTTCGGAGCCGAACGCCTCGCAGATCGCCCGGCCTATGCCCTGCCCTGCTGCGGTGACGAACGCGACTTTGTCGGCGAGGCGCTGGGTCATGGGAGCAAGTCCGTGGTTTCGACTGGAGGTTTAGTGAGATCGCCTTTAGGCGGCTAAATCTAGGCGGCTAAATCGTCCGCTGGCTTTCCCCTCCCCCGCTTGCGGGGAGGGCCAGGGAGGGGGCAGACCGGAGGCATCAGCCCGTGGCAAGTGCCCCCTCCCCTGCCCTCCCCCGCAAGCGGGGGAGGGAGCTTTAATGGTTGTCGCGCGGCACCCCGAAGGTCTGGGCGACGCGCTGGTACTTCACGGCGGGCTTGAGCACCATGCCGTCGGCGAGCTGATCCACCATGGCCCGCTGGATTTCCTGCCACGGCGTCTGGCTTGCCGGAAACTTGAAGCCGCCGCTGCTCTCCAGCGCTTGGCGGCGCGCCGCGAGTTCCGCCTCCGGGATCAGGATGTCGGCCGTGCCCTTGTTGAGGTCGACGCGGATGCGGTCGCCGCTGCGCAGCAGCGCGAGCCCGCCGTTCGCGGCCGCTTCGGGCGACGCGTTGAGGATCGACGGCGAGCCCGATGTGCCGGATTGCCGGCCGTCGCCGATGCACGGCAGCGACGTGACCCCGCGTTTGATCAGCGCCGCCGGCGGCTGCATGTTGACCACTTCGGCGGAGCCCGGATAGCCGATCGGCCCGACGCCGCGGATCACCAGGAGGGTGTTTTCGTCGATGCCGAGCGCCGGATCGTCGATCCGATGATGGTAGTCCTCAGGCCCCTCGAACACCACGCAGCGGCCCTCGAAGGCGTTCGGGTCGTCGGGATTCGACAGATAGCGTTCGCGGAATTCATCCGAGATGACGGAGAGCTTCATCACCGCGGAATCGAACAGGTTGCCGCTCAGCACCTTGAAGCCCGCCCTCGCCTTCAGGGGCTTGCCGTAGGGGCGGATCACGTCGGCATCCTGCGACTTCGCCTGCGCGACGTTCTTCGCCATGGTGCGCCCGTTGATGGTCAGCGCATCGCCGTGAATGCGCTTTGCTTCCAGCAGCTCGTGCATCACGGCCGGCAGGCCGCCGGCGCGGAAATACTCCTCGCCGAGATATTTGCCGGCCGGCTGCATGTTGACCAGCAGCGGAATGTCGAGGCCGACCTTTTCCCAGTCCATGATGCCGAGCTTGACGCCGACGTGACGCGCAATCGCGTTGATGTGGATCGGGGCGTTGGTGGAGCCGCCGATTGCCGAGCAAGCCACGATGGCGTTCTCAAAGGCCTTGCGGGTCAGGATGTCCGAGGGTTTGAGATCCTCGTGCACGATCGCGACGGCGCGCAGCCCGGTCTGATAGGCGATCTGTGCCCGCTCGCGATAGGGCGCCGGAATGGCGGCGCAGCCCGGCAG
>Ga0070734_10004644_pt1 | contig 12851 bp, 17 predicted proteins | sample Coa_R1_8_FD_66444 | JGI IMG/M metagenome (GOLD analysis project Ga0070734, IMG submission 66444) | Surface soil microbial communities from Centralia Pennsylvania, which are recovering from an underground coalmine fire - Coalmine... | ecosystem: Environmental > Terrestrial > Soil > Unclassified ...
GAACCTTCCCAAGGCCATCATGCAGCACTTCGGTCATACGGATCTCGGCGCCTACCTCGAAGTGCTGAACGACGGCACAATTTCGATCGGTGACGCGGTCAAGAACTAGGCAGCGAGACGGCAAGGCTCAGGCTCCGGAGCAATCATCACGCGTGCGTGGGATGAAAGGGACAAGCGCTTCGCGAAACGCAGCTAGCCGTTGCAGGCCCTGGCTGATTTCATTCGAATTGAAAGCCGAGAAGCCGAACAGCAATCCTTTTCGCCGCTGTCGCCCGAAATAATAGGGCGACAGTGGTCTCAGCACCAGTTTTTGCTTGGAACACCGGTCCGATAGTTCCTGATCGTCAGCATCGCCCTTCAGGGGCAAGACGAGGTGCATGCCTGTCTCCAGCGATTCAAATGGAATGGGCAGATCGAAGAGCTCGCAAAGGCCGTCTGTAAGCTGTTTCTGCCGCGTTCTGTAAAGAGTTCGCATCCGCCGAACATGCGAGACGAGCAAGCCGCGATGAAGGAACTCGGACAAGACCATTTGCTCTATCAGCGAAGCATGACGATCGACGATGGTTCGCGCCTTGGCAAAAGACTCTGCAAGGTCGATTGGAACGACGACATAGCCGAGCCGCAACGACGGAAGCAGAATTTTCGAGAATGTTCCGAGGTGGATCGTACGTTTGCCTCGATCCATGCCGTGAATCGAAGGGAGAGCGTTTCCGCTGTATCGGAACTCATGGTCATAGTCGTCTTCGACGATCCAGGATCCGCTATGCGCAGCAAATTCCAGCAGCGCTTTGCGTCGGTCGAGTGATAAGGTGGCACCGAGCGGATACTGGCGGGATGTCGAGGCAAATACGACACGCGGTGAGGGAAGGCTACGAATAGCGGAATCTATGCATATCTCTTGCTCATCGACGGCAGCTGGATAGAGAGCCGCACCATTCGCGCTGAAGGCAGCGCGCGCGCCGATGTAGCCCGGCTCCTCGAGCCAAACCGGATCGCCCGGGTCCAACAGCATGCGGCTTACCAGGTCGAGACTCTGCTGCGTGCCGGTCGTGATGATGATTTGACTGAATTCGCAAGACATCCCGCGTGAAGCATTCAAATATTGCGCAATTGCGCGCCGTAAAGGTTCGTATCCGGCATTGGATGTCTCCGCGAGAATCTCTTTGCGCAGACGCCCCGATGTCTCATTGAGCAGCCTAAGCCAGGTACGGATCGGGAATTCACGCAAGTCCGGAAGATCGGGCATGAAGGGCGTCGGGCTTTCGGAAAAAGCGTCAGAAGCGGAAGCGACGAGGTTGCGGCCGCGACGCGAGATCGATCGGAACGGGTACGGGGGTTCGGTTGCGGTCGGCGCCAGTGGCGACAACGGAGCCTGTTCATGGTCCCGCGTTTCGGTTGCGACGTACGTGCCGTCACCAACGCGGCTCGTGAGGAGACCTTCGTTGATCAGTGTATCGAATACTTGAAGGACGGTGTTGCGCGAAACGCCGAGCTCTTCGGCAAATATCCGCGTGCCTGCCAGCATTCTCATCAGCTTCCGGACGAATGCTGCTTGCTCACAAGCCACGCATCGAGGTCGAACGCCTGCTGGCGCGAACCAGGATCACCCGATACACGCGACACACGATCATGCAGAAGCGTGAGATCCTGGCGCTGATCGCGGATGCCGGCGTGAAGGGCTACCACATCAATTACGAGGAACTCGAGGACGGCTTGGTGAGCGTCTCCGTTCCAGTCTTCAATCGGGCCGGCCTTGTCGTGGCAGCGCTCAATGCGAGCACCAGCAGTGCACGCGCAAGCAGAGAAAGATTAGCAGGAGAATTCGTCTTTAAACTGAAGGCCCTGGCCGCTGAGCTTTCGTCCATGCTCCCGTAACGATACATGTTGCCCAGCATCGCCAGACCTGCTCGATCGGAGGATCCCGACCATACGGCGGGAGAGACCGAGTGGCCAGTCCCAGGGGCGTCAGAAGCAATGACGGAGGTCTCGAAGCTGGCGCGGTGTGGCACCGACGAGGTTATAGTATCCGCCACTCGCGTCGTGACCAACGGTTCTTTGAACCAGGCACCACCAACGTTGGGGCCCACGGGCGCCAGTTGTGGTCAAAGCGCGGGTCAAACCGAAACTCCGTTAACTATCGTCTTATGCGCGACGAAATAACGCGGCAAAACGGCCAGATTCGTGGACGCACGCCCCCCTGCCAATATTGCAGCGCTACTGCTCACCGTCAGGACACGGGAGTGTCGCGTTTCGGCGGTTGCAATCCGGGCGAACTCAGCCATTCATCAAGGTGTGCGGCTTTTCGTGATGCGGGGAAGACCATCCGCTGCCATAGCAAATGACGCCGCACAGGCGACTGGAAGAGAGAAAGCGTTATCGCAACTTACGAGGCATGCACGGGGACGCTGCGCGCCGCTTCGCGGTTCCGAATGGTAGGACCGTGCACTGGATCAAGTGGTTATGGGCAGAGGCCTTCCCATGACCCACACCGTTGTCGTTGTCGATGATAAGGCGCGGGCAAGGTCCCCTTCAGAAATTTCATCACAATCGGCCACAAGCAGCGTCGGCAACACCATCATTCATTAGAGTTTCAACTGTATCGACTTTATCAGTGGTGAAAGGCGCTCGACTTCCTGGTGAACTATCTGCTGAGCTTTCTCCGGGTCGGAATCGCTATCAGGTTCCAGGACTTCAGCCCGATATTTTTCGAGCAACGACGCGTCTGACATGATCTTGCGTGTCGCTTGCGCTAATTGGCTGATGATCGGCTCGGGTGTTGCCCTCGGAGCAAACAAACTGAACCACCCATCGAATTTGAGATTAGGCATTCCGCTCTCGATGGCGGTCGGAATATTGGGTGCGCCGGCCATGCGCCGTTCATTGGTCACCGCCAGTATCCTGAGCCTGCCGCTTTCATGATGTTGAAGCAATTGGCCGGTCATGACCGCAACGACCATCGGCAGCTGACCGCCGAGCAAGTCGTTAATGGCGGGCGACGCACCTCGGTAAGGCACGTGAACAATGTCGGGCAATTCAGCTTGCGTTTTAAACATCTCGCCAGCAAGTTGATTGGTCGTGCCAATCCCGGCGGAGCCGTATGAGAGTTTACCCGGATTAGCCTTGCCATAAGCGACCAGCTGCGACAGATCTTCGACAGGAAGCGAAGGGTGGACTACGAAGGCGAGGCCACTAGAGACGAGCCTGTAAATTGCTCGGAAGTCTCGCGCACTCTCGTAGCTCGGTCGCTGCGAAGCGAGCGGTATGACGACTTGATTTCCTGCATTGCCCAGCAGAAGTGTGTAGCCATCAGCAGGCGCATGAGCAACCGAGGCACAGCCGACAGCCCCTCCCGCGCCGGCGATGTTCTCTATGACGACTGGTCCAACAGAGGAACCCATCCTGTCTGCCCAAGGTCTGGCGATGACGTCGTTTGAACCTCCAGCGGCGAACGGCACCACCAAGCGGATGGGCCTGGTCGGGAACGCGTCGGCTTTCACGCCTGAAGAAATTAGCGTGAGTGTGCTCAAGCTGCTGGCGCCAAATAAAATCTCACGACGAGATGGCAACATCATCGCTACCCTCGGTGCGTTCGAGAAAAACAGAATAGTTTAACTATCTTCAGTTGTCATTTGCGAAGCTTGACTTTACGCCGTCGGATATTTCGGACACCAGCAGCGCTTGTCTAACCCGGAATTCCTGGCGACCCTCACCTCACGCTGGTCACGCAGGCCGCGGATGCCGCAGCGGCCGCTAACGCACCGGCACTGAAGTGCGCGGATCATAACACAGTAGTCGTGACCACAAGATCACCCGTTGGGGTGATGCATCTCGCAAACTTTCGCGTAGTCTTGGGCACGCGTCTGGGAATGCCTGGGCTTTCCGAAGCGCCGGCGGTGCTGACTTTCCGTCCCGCCCAAGCCGATGGCGGCGCCCGCAACGCCAAACGAGAAGCTCGAATGAAGTGGATCGATTTAGATGGATATATTGCCGCGTCGCTTGTCTTCATGACATTTTACATGAAGGAATATGGTTCCGCTGCGGGTGGCGGCTCTCTGCAGTAACGTCGCATTCCTGATTTACTCGGGCGTATTGCACCTGACCCCGATATTCATCCTCCACAGCGCATTGATTCCGATTAACGCGCGCAGACTGCTCTGCGCTTGGCGTGAACAACGGGCTCGACAACTATGAACTCGTGGTCCAGCCAGCTCTGACCGAGCCCCGGCAGATTTGCACTCGACGGCTTCTGCGACAAGCGGCAAGATCAACTCCCGGATCTTCTGGAGGTTGTCCTGCGAATGTCCGCTGTCGGCTTGTCAAAATCTCCACCGCATATTGTCGTCTGCATATATCCAGACGTCATGGCGATGGATGTTTGTGGACCAATGGAGGCCTTTGCGATGGCAAATTCTCTTGCCGGCCGTGTCCTGTATCGTCTTTCAACCGCTGCAGTGACGAAGGATCCAATTGAGACTTCCGCTGGATTTTGTATCCTGCCAAACCACCTTTTAGCGGAGCTTAAGGATCATCCGATCGACACTCTGCTGGTCGCAGGCGGATATGGTCACATTACTGCGTCGCGTGACAAGATGATGACAAACTGGTTGCGCGAAGCGGCTCCTCGCGCACGCCGGCATGGTTCGATTTGCACTGGTGCTTTTCTGCTCGCGGCTTCAAACTTGCTTGACGGCAAGCGCGCAACTACCCATTGGGCGCTGGCGTCGGCATTCTCGCGGGAGTACCCGTCGACGACACTCGACATCGACAGCATCTTTGTACGCGACGGTCAGACCTACACGTCGGCCGGGATCTCGGCCGGAATCGATCTTGCCTTGGCGCTGATCGAAGAGGATCATGGACGCACCTTCGCTCTACGCGTAGCTCGCAGCCTCGTCGTGTTTCTTAAGCGCCCTGGAGGACAATCGCAATTCAGCGCGCATCTCCAGGCGCAGTTCAGCTCAATTCCTGCGATTCGGATGGCTCAAGAATGGGCCTTGGCTCATCTTTCTGAAGATCTCAGCGCAAGAAATCTCGCCGCTAGAGTCAACATGAGCGAACGCAACTTTAGACGACTGTTTGTCGCTGAACTTCAAGAGACCCCACGTGAATACGTGGAACGAATTCGTCTTGACGAAGCGAGACGTCAAATCGAGGATCTTAGTATTTCCGCCCAAACGGTCGCTAAGCGTTGCGGCTTCGGCACGATGAATAATCTGCGACGAGCATTCATTCGCAGATTTGGCGTGACACCTCAGTGGTATCGGATGCACTTTCAAGCATGACACGCATCAGGCGCCCCGTTGAGCGATTTTTGTGCAAGCTCTGGCCGAGATTTTTCGGACTTTGGCCGGAAATGCACCCATGATACCCTCGTCAGCCGTCGGGTTTTGTTATTTAGTATCTCTACCGTAGGTCGATTTTGGCCGGAGCGAAGGTCAAATACTCAGTTATATGCCGAGGCGCGAAATGGTCGATTGGCAAACGACTTGTGCCCGTAGTGGCAAGATAGGCGTAACGCTCAGTCAGTTCGATTGGTCGGCCACACCGCTTGGCCGACCCGCAGACTGGGCCGAGTCCTTTCGCGACACACTTAGACTCATCCTGAAGATCGATCACCCAATGCTGGTCTGGTGGGGCGCCGACTTCATCCAATTCTACAACAATGCGTTCGACCGAATGGCCGAGCCTTTCCTTCGCGACTTCGGGTTCGGAGTGCCGGTCGGTAGTCTTTGGCGCGGATTTTGCGAAGCGATCGATGCTGACATGCGCTGGGTCATGTCCGGGAAGGGGAGCGTTCAAAGAGACCGCCAGCTCGTGCGGACCACGATTGACGAGCGGGAAGTGGAGCGTTGCTGGAGCTACAGCTTGAGTCCGGTCGAGGATCAGAACGGAATCTGCGGTGTTCTGTTCGTCTGCCAGGATGAAACGAGCGATTACGTCGCGACCCAGGCACTTAAATCCCGGGATATGGAGTTGGCAAGAATCCAATATGTCGGGAAGTATGGAAGCTTGGAGGTTGATCTGACGTCCGGCTTTCGAAATGAGCGTTCTCCGGAATATCTCGCGATCCATGGCTTGCCGCCCGCAGAGAGATACGAGACGCACGAGAACTGGGTGCGCCGCATCCACGAAAGTGACCGCCATAGGACCGAGCTTACGTTCATCAAAGCCGTCCAGGGTGACAGTAAGGGTTATTCGATTCAGTATCGCATCGTGCGCCCTTCGGACGGAAAGATCAGGTGGATTTTTGCGAATACTCAGATTGAGCGGGACAATTCGGGACGAGCAATGCGGCTGATCGGCGTGCACTCGGACATCACCGATCACATCAATATACAAGCAGTCGAACAGGCCAGGCTCGCCGAAACACTCGATCTATTGCGATGTGCGGTGATTTTGACTGACGCGCGCGGCCATCTTATCCGCTTGAACCGGGCTGCCGAGGATTTGCTCGAGAGGAAATCCGCAGTTCGTGTCCGTCATAACATCGTTAGAGCAAGTTGTTCGGCGGCGGATCGTGCACTTGGTGCCGCGCTGAGGTTGGCAGCGGACGCGTCTGATCAAAGAGACGGCTTAGTCGTAAAGTTGTCCGATGACGAAGATTTGCCAGTGTTTGCTCACGTATTGCCGATTGGAAGAGTTCGCACTGAGAGTTTGCCGGAGGCACCCGCGGTCCTCGCGATCTTCATACAGGACTCGGACCATATTCGCGACGCTGTCGGCCCGCTGGCCAACGCATATCGATTGAGTCCCGCGGAAACGCGGCTGCTCTCGAACATCCTCGGCGGCCGCAACCTGCCCGAGGCAGCAACAGAACTAGGAGTATCTGCGGACACTGTTAAGACGCAGTTGAGGGCCATTTTTCGGAAGACGGGCGTAAATCGACAATCGGAGCTAATAATGCTCGCCTCGCGACTCTCAGCTCCGGTTTTGGGAGAGCGAATATTGTCGGGAACATTTGTGAAACCTCTATCTAATCAACCGAGACTGCGTTTTCAAAGCTCGGCAAGCAAATGAGCAGCATGCTGCCGACATTCTGGCTTTCCTATGCACTACGAATTTCGTCATGCTGAATATCGGAATTTTGCTCTCGCAGCTTTCATAGTTGTCCGGCAGCAGGGTTTTGGCCACATCCTCCCGCGAAGGCAGCGCAGCTTTCGCTTCGCTCTCGCCTCATGGGTCTGATCGCTCATCAGTGGCAAGCACCGAAGGCTACAGTTCTTGCTCGCCCGTCGCGTCAAGATCATAGATCAGTTCGAGGATCCGATTTTCCATTTTCGCATTTCAGCAATAGTTCTACTTGCGAGACGCTACAACCGAATTCGGGCTTGCGACATTAACACCTGCATGAGTTGCAAGCGCAACCGCCACGATCAATGCGAGCAGCGATCCGTAGAATCCGACGACCGCAAGCCGCCATTTTCTCAATACGCGGCGTTCGGAGGCCGAGGGCTCGTAGGAGAATTTCTGCATTGGGAGCTCTCCAACTGCAAAGTTGACACGAAATAGTCTCCGAGGCGAAAAAGAATCGTGACGCAGCGGTGTAAGCTCGCAGGCTAAACTTTGCGGCTCTACCAGTGGAACGTGTGTAAACCAGTTCACCGGTGCGGAGGCGTACGACATATTCGCACAATTACCTGCGAAGCTATCGTCGGGCATCACCCGACAGGGTGAGACAATGAAACATCGGTGCAAGCGTCGATAATTTCACTGGTCGCCTAGCTGATGAAATTCGTAGCAGTGAGAACCTTTAATTCGCGATTTCTTGCGCGATGTTAGCAATCAGCAATCAACCCCTCCCACTCGCGATAGCAGGACAAGTTGACGTCTGTCGTCGGGAGCGGAGCAAACATGCTCTGCACTGCCCTCACAGACGGCTCCGGGCCGATTCTGTTGAAAAAGGCCGCAGTTGCCACTCAGAGATACCGGTGATTCAGTCTGTCTAATTGGCAGGACTGTGAATGCTGACCGAAAAATGACCCCCATCGGCGTCTTCGTGTCCCCTTTGAGTCACTGATTATATTGAATCTGATTGATCGGACCCCGCGGCGATCAAGGTCGAGACTCCACGCCGAAACACATGGACGGGGCTGTGAAGGCCGTTGGTCAGGTCGCGGATCCTCAGACTGATGCGCAGCGAAACTCGTTGCTTGGGTCACTCTCAGTGCTCTGCGACCGGCGCCCGAGGACTTCGTCATGCTTCGGCTCGTCCTGCTTGCCTTGCTGCCGCAGGTTGGCTGCCTGTTGATGTTGGTCGCGACGCGTAGGGAGGACCCGTGGCACCTTTCAGAGATGTCGCGGGATGAGCTTGCCGCCTTCATCGAGGGTGACAGCGGACCTCCGGGCTTCCTGTCCGCCATTTGGGCTCTGGGAGTGACTAATCTAGGCCCGCCGCTTCGCGCCGGCGGGCCATCGGTCCGAAGGCGCGCTTGGACCGTGACGATCGATCACACTGATGCAGACGATCCAGAAATTTCTAGGGCTGCGCCGCATTGGCAGGAACTGCGCCTGCAGCGATGGGTTCCTTACCTGCGACCGGACTATCAGCCGCACTGCCAGGAGGAGTTCATGAGCGAAGAGAAGTCGATACTGAGAGAGTTCGTGGAGGGAATTGAGGGTGTCTCTCGGACGCATTATGAGATCGAGATCAAAGGTTCGAGCCGACGAAAAACGCTGGTTGTCGAAGTGGACTTCGATCTGGACCCTGGCAGCCCCAGCTATTCGCGAATGAAGGTGGATGCAATCGCAGACGGGTTTGCGATGATCCTGCGCGAAGAGAATGGTGACCTCGTTTCCAAATTGAAGATCATTGGACGATCACATCAGCACGCCGATAAATCGCCGGAGCTCGGATCATCGAAGGTCGGGGGCTCCTCGCAGAAAGCCGCGCCGGCAAATCTCCAATCGTCGTCGCACTAATTCGAATAAGATGCGCGGGCAAGCGGACTAGTTTGCCGCTTGCCCAAGAAACCGATCTGGAATGTCATTCGGTTTCCAGCACTTGAGCTGCGGTAGGGCTTACCCATGAGTAATGTTGATCTGCGTCGTAAGTTAGAAATGCTTTCCCCCGCGATTGTCGCCTGCATGATCGATCAGGGAACGGCTCACGACGATGGCGGCATTCTTGAGTTTTCGTATGACGGCTATTGCCACCCCACCAAATCGATCAGAGAAGCGACCCGCCTCGTTGAGCGCCAGCGGCGGCAAAGTGTCTGAATGACGAGTCGCCTGAAGGCTGTCGATTGATTGTCGCGTGACTGCGATCCGCGCTGGCATCATCGGCTGCATAGGAACAAACTGGGGCAGCCATTCTTTGGTAAAGCGCTATTTTCCCCTTACCAAGAGGTTTCCGATGAATGGCGACGCCCCCCTCAGTGGCTTGATGTTCTTCACGCTCATTGCCGGCGTCGTTGTTGGCGGCGGAATGCTCTTGTGGTTCCTGCGCTCGCGGCAAAATCGAGAGATTGCGGCCGTTGCGCTTGAGGGCGACGGCCGGTCCCGGCATGGTGAGCCATCCGGCGCCGGTGCCGAGCTCGGCGGGTTATTCGGAATGGCGCTGGTGGCAATGGCGTTGCTCACCGTTGGCTACCGGTCGCATATGGGCGGTAGCGTCGTCACGCCGACCGCAGTTAATCAGCCCAATAATCAGCTCGCGACTGATCGTGTGAATCCTGACACGCCCAAGCCCTATCAGCCCGCAAACCCCGCACCGGATACGCGCGCGGCACCCACCAGTTCATCGACAGGGCGCTAATAGCGGTGGTAGGCTTGAAGAGTCTAAGAAATTGTCAGCTCGTCTCGGCGGTTAGGTTTGTTTAATGTCTCGCAGGGGAGCAGCGCGGCGTTCCGTTCCAAAATTGCCATCTCAACCTGATCGGCAAGGAGCGATAGGTGGTTGGCGACCCGGTCGAACAGTTGTCGCTTTTGTGGGTCAGTAGCCAAGTCTCTGATCAAAGCGGCGTCGGCGGCGTCCGTCCGCAGTTTTTCGACTTGTGCCAAGTAATCCTTCATTGCCGCACCCCATCCAACGCGGGTGCGAAGGCGCCTTTGGCTTCGCAGGCACCACGGTAAATCAGGCCACTGCCAAATTCAACCTAGGCGACTATGGGTTGCCGGCCTTACAAGAAAGAGGCCGCTAACTGAGGCGGTCGTACTCATTTCCATCGGGGTGTAGCTCGGCCTTCTTGGCGAGCAGTTCTGCGATCAGTTCGGATATGCCTTCCTGCGCGAACTTGTCAGTGACGCGGGAGACTATCGTCCGGTAATGCGCAATCTTCTTGTCGATTTCGTCACACTGACCGCACATGGCATTCGCGCCTCTATGCGGACGACATCATTGCCGCCCGCGTCCTGTTAAGACTCCCTGACAGACTTTTTGTTCAATGGGTTGGACGTAATTCGAGGCCGGACATCCAAGATGCGCGGATGTGGCAACCCGGAATCAAGAGGCCGCCAACTGGGGCGGCCTCTTCCGAACAATTATCCTCTACCGTCTCTGCATCTGCGATAGGGCTCGGCCTTTGATGCCGGAACCGTGTATGCGCGCCACTCCGCGTAGGTGAAACCGTACTTCTTCATGCAAGCCAAGGCATGTGGAGAGCTGTTGCTCGGTTCGATGCCACTGTCCCGCCGCTTGGCTTCCTCCACCGAGGTGCCATCACGCTTCGCCTGACAGACTGGATCATGGTGGCAAGCATGCGGCGGCGCGGCCAAAGCCGGTGACGCACTTAAGAGTATAGCTAAAGTAAGAACGTGCTTCATGATTCCCCCAGAGGTTGAGTGGGAACCAATATCGAAGCGCCATTGGCCGGTAAATAGGTGCTGATGAATTATGACACTCCAAAATTCAGCTTAGGATACCACGGGTTAAATACGGACAGCACCCGCTGGCGGGCCTTTTCCTTGAGGCCAACGTAAGATCAAGCCACGCATAATGCGCGCGAACATCGTCGCCCAATCTAGGACGTGGACTCATTAGCATGCAGCCATAGCCGGATCGATGCGAGCTGTACGAAGGCAAGGTAATTAGCGGCGAGCCTGTCGCAACGCGTCGCAATCCGGCGGCAGTGCTTGATCTTGTTGAAGAACCGCTCGACTTGATTCCGGGCTCGATAGAGATAACGGCTGAAGCAGATCGGGTCGTTGCGATTGCTTTTCGGCGGAATGTTGGCCCACGCGCCCTTCTTCATGGCAAGCTCTCTGATCCAGTCGGCGTCGTAGCCACGGTCGGCAAGCAGCATCGACCCGGATTTCAGACGGGACAGCAGTTTTCCGGCAAGTCGAACGTCATGAGCCTCTCCGGGGCTCAGCGCCAGCCGTATCGGCAGACCATTGCTATCGACCACTGCATGGATTTTGCTCGTCAAACCGCCGCGTGACCTTCCCATCAATTGGCGCTGGTTCTTTGTGATGCAGGCTCCATGCTGATGCACGCGGACAATAGAGGTGTCGATCATCTGGACAGCGGCATCGTGTGCAACAGCAAGTGCGTCTATGATGCGACCCCAAACACCGGCCCGCCGCCACCTGACGAAGCGGTTGTAGCAAGTGGTGTATGGGCCAAAGGCCGTCGGCAGATCACGCCAGGGTGCTCCTTATCGGAGGACCCAGAAGATGCCATTCAGGACCCGTCTGTCATTCACTCGAGGAACGCCACGCGGCTTGTTTGGCAGCAACGGCTTGATTGTGAATGCTGATCGAAAAATGACCCCCATCGGCGTCTTCGTGACCCCTTTAAGTCACTGATCGTATTGAATCTGATTGTTCGGACCCCATGCCGATCAAGGTCGAGACCCCACGCCGAAACACATTCCGTATATTCAATCGTCGAGCGTCAGAGGTTGGCCACCGATTGACCACCGAAACGCCGTGAACAAACGGCGATAAAGGTGGTCAATCAAGAACGAACTTCATTGTTTTTGTTGGTTTTTTCGATTGCTACTTACGTTCGGGACGCAGGGGTCGCAGGTGCTGAAGGCGCGACCGAGCAATTTACATTTCGCATGCAACCTATTGATTTCGCTGGTGCTATTTCGGTGGCGTTTTACACCTAAGTACCTGTAATTGCTTCTGAAAGATGAGACTCTTAATCAGCGGGTCCCAGGTTCGAGCCCTGGTGCGCCCACCAAGTCGAATCAAGCACTTACAATGATCAAGAATCAGAACGGACCTTCTAGTTGGAAGACCGACTTGATCTGTTCTGAAGTTCGGTCGAGAAGTGAGCGCTAATCCGCTCCCTCCTTTCTTCCTCGCGCTTCATGCGAACGAGATACAGCGCGCGGATCAGTACGTGTAGGTCAGTTGCATCCCCATCGTAGGATAGGATAGTGCAGCGAAGAAATCGGATAGAAGTGGTGGCATATTGGGCTGAAGATGTTCTTCTGGCGAAGAGTGCCCGCTAAGCTGTGAACGTCGGCTATCGTATCCGCCGCGTGCGACGTTGACGCATTTCTTGCTCCGATAACTCCTGTTGTGCCTGCAGGCGCTGGACGAAGATTTTTGCCGCTCTGGAAATGTGCTCTCGGCTGAGCGTCTCCGCTCGCTCGCCGTCACCGGCTATGATGGCGTCAAGTATTGCGACGTGCTCTCTCAGGATGGTCGCCGGCATCTGCGAGTCATCTCGCAGCACTTCTCCCATAACTCGGCGCAGATAGGGCCAATGGGGCGCGGTCGTCTCACCGATCAGGGGGTTGCCCGCAAGGTCGTTGATGAAAGCGTGAAAGCGCATGTCCGCTTCGATCTGCTCGTTCAGCGAACCGCTTTCGACAGCCACTCGTCCTGCTTCCAGATAAGTGGGGCCCTCGTTCTTGGCGCGCTCCGGAGCGCGCTCGGCGGCCAGACGAGCGGCAAGG
>Ga0070734_10004645_pt1 | contig 12850 bp, 9 predicted proteins | sample Coa_R1_8_FD_66444 | JGI IMG/M metagenome (GOLD analysis project Ga0070734, IMG submission 66444) | Surface soil microbial communities from Centralia Pennsylvania, which are recovering from an underground coalmine fire - Coalmine... | ecosystem: Environmental > Terrestrial > Soil > Unclassified ...
GCTCCACACGTGTACGGTCACGTTCGCGCGTTATACGGAAATGGCGCTCGGCCCGCGCCGCGACCTGGGGCGAATGGGTGACGAGCAGCACTTGTGTTGAGCGCGCGAGACGCTGCAACCGCTCCCCTACGGCGTCGGCCACCGCTCCGCCGACGCCGCGATCGACTTCATCAAAAACAAGCGCCGCGGGTGGGCTCGCTTCGGCAAGCGCCACCTTGAGCGCCAGCGAAAAGCGTGCCAGCTCACCGCCGGAGGCAATTTTCACCAAAGGACCAAACGCAGCGCCTTCGACCGTTGCGACTTCGAAGCTCGCGCGCTCAAGACCGTTTGCGTTGCCGTCGCCCTCCAGTGGTTCGAGAGCCACACGGAATTGTGCGTGCTCGAGCTTCAGCGGCGAAAGCTCGCTCGCCACCGCCCGTTCCAGACGTGCCGCCGCGTCCTTCCGCGCTTCGCTCAGTTTGCGTGCGGCAGAAAGATACTCTTCGCGCGCCCGCGCGACTTCACCGGCGATCCACTTCAGCTTCGCGTTGCCACCCGAGATGGTTTCAAGCTTCGCTTCGAATTCGCAGAGCAACCTCGGAAGACGGTCTGGCTGTACGGCATATTTTCGCGCGATGGCGCGCAGCCCGAACAGCCGCTCTTCCTTCTTCTCGAGCGAACCGCTGTCCAGTTCGAGCTGCGACAGCAAGCCTTCAAGTTCGCGGCGCGCCTCCTCGGTGAGGGCAAAGGCTTGGTCGAGCGCGGTTTCCGCAGCTTTGGCGCGTAGCCGGGCTTCGGGGTGAAGCCGAGACAGGCGCTTCAGTGCCGCCGCCAGAGCTGGTTCGGCGCCGCGGTCCGCGCCCAGCGAATCCACGGCCGCGGCGACCTCTTCTGCGATGCGGCTCGCGTTCATCAATAGCGCGCGCTCGCTCGCGAGGCGTTCTTCCTCTCCTTCTGTGGGGGCAAGGGCCGAAAGCTCGTCAACCGCATGGCGCAGAAATTCCGCCTCGCGCGACGCGGCGTCAGCCGTGCGGCGCAGCTCTTCGGCCTCGGCGCGCAAAGCTTCCAGCGTTCGCCACCGCGCGCTGACTTCGCCTGCAAGCGCTTCGTGCCTGCCGAAGGCGTCGAGCAGCCTGCCATGCGTGGTGCCGTCGAACAGCCCGCGATCGTCGGCCTGGCCGTGAATCTCGACGAGCCCGTCGCCGAGATCGCGCAAGAGGGCAACGCCGATCGGTTCATCGTTCAGGAAAGCGCGGGTGCGTCCGTCGCCGGCCAGTGCGCGGCGTAGGATGATTTCCTCCTCCATCGCGAAGCCGTTCTCCACGACGCGTGCGCGTGACTCGTGTTCTCTCGGCAAGTCAAAGATCGCCGTAGCTGTGCCCTGCTGAGCACCACTCCGCACGCTGGACCGTGTGCCGGCCCGCCCGCCGGTCGCTAATCCCAGCGCGTCGAGCAGAATCGATTTGCCGGCGCCGGTTTCGCCCGTCAGCACATTCAGGCCGGCCGAAAAATCGAGGCTCACGTCCTCGATGAGGACGAGGTCACGGATTTTCAGCGCGGCGAGCATGGGACCGGGATCAAATTTTCAGGCAGCCCGCGGGTGAACGTCATGAGCGATGGCGACGCCGCGTTCCTGCCGCGCCCTTGTGAGATCGTGCATCGCCTGCAAATTCATCCAGAACTCCGGACTCGTTCTGAAGAACCTTGCCAGCCTCAATGCGGTATCGGCAGTCACCGAACGTTCGCACTTTACGATCGCTGCCATGCGAGTGGTTGGAACGCGCAGCGACATCGCAAGCGCATTCACCGAAAGGTTGAGCGGTTTCAGGAATTCCTCACAGAGAATCTCGCCCGGATGAGTGGTGATTCGATTTGGTGTGCTCACACCGTTAGTGGTAATCGACGATTTCGACATCGGTTGGACCCTCCTTGGTCCAAACAAAACAAACGCACCACTGACCGTTAATGCGAATCGAATACCGACCTTTGCCAGCTTCACAAAGTGCTTCAAGCCGGTTGCCTGGTGGTGCACGAAGATCGCGCACGTCCTTTGCCTGATGCAGCATAGCAAGTTTCCGTAACGCCTGTTTCTCGAACGCACCGAATTGTCTTACGGAGACGCCCATCCATAAACGCTGCGTGGCGCGATCGCGAAACGATCGGATCATGCCAGAAACTTAGGCTTATGGCTCTTGCACGTCAAGCGTATAACGCCTCACGGAACAGCACCCGATTTCAAAAAATCCCAAACGGAACGATTTTGTTGTCGATGTCGTGGCCGATGTCGGCACAGCCGAGATACGGAATTCCGGATTCGGCGCACCAGTGGCGGATGATTTCCTCCGGCGTCTGATTGAATGCCGGATCATTGGGCGGAACGAGACTCACCCGCCCGAGCCGGAGGCCCACCACGCGGCGCATTTTCGCATTCCGGGTCAGCTGACAGAGCATGCGATCGATCCGGTAGAGATGCTCCGACACTTCCTCCAGCATGACGATATGGCCGGAAAGATCCGGCTCATAACACGTACCGAGCAGGTGACAGAGAATGATCAGATTGAACGATGCCGTTGGCGAAGCTCCGTCAACCGAACCTTCGATCGCCTCCGGCGCCCGATCGACAAGGAAGGAGAGGGCGCGCATCACGGCCTTCTCGCCACCATCGCGCAGGATGTCTGCGGGCATCGGTCCGTGCGCAACGCGCCCAAACCCTCTGCTATACAGAACCGAAAGCAGCGAACCGGCGTCGCTGTAACCGAGGTACGCTTTGTTCGCGGCGATTGGCTCCAACCCATCCAGCACGGCAGGTACGATCCGGCAGGCGCCATAACCGCCGCGCGCAAACCACAGGGCGTCCAGATCGGGATCGTTCGCGAATTCGAGGAACGCGGCCGCGCGCACCTCGTCCGTCCCTGCGAAATGACCGGACGAAAGGAAGCATTGCGGATGAAAACGGAGCGCCACGCGCGTGCCGAATTGCGACTCGGCGAGGCGCGTCACCTGTTCGGCGATAGTGGTATCGATGCGCGATCCCGGCGCCGCCACACCGATCCTGATTGCGCGCATCCCTGATCCGACAGCCGTTTGCGGTTTCGCCCAGCCGCCTTATAGCTGTCGGTCATGGATTCGCAAAAAGACTATTTCTTCTGCGGCATCGGCGGCAGCGGCATGCTGCCGCTCGCGCTGATTTTGAAAGCAAAGGGCGCGCGCGTGGCTGGCTCCGATCGTTCGCTGGATCAGGGCCGTACCGAACAGAAATTCGCGTTCCTGCGTGAACACGGCATCGCGCTGTTTCCGCAGGACGGCAGCGGCATCATGCGTATCGATCAGACCGTCGTGATTTCGGCGGCGGTCGAAAAAACGGTACCGGATTTGGTCGCTGCGCGCTCTCTTGCTGCGCCGATCGTCACCCGCGCGGAATTGCTCGCCGAACTGTTCAACGCTGCGTCGTTGCCGATAGGTATAGCGGGCACCAGCGGAAAATCGACTACGACGGGCATGCTCGGATGGATCCTGGAGCAAACGGACCGCGCGCCAACTTTCATGAACGGCGCCATCATGAAAAACTTCATCACACCCGCCGTACCGTTCGCCAGCGCCGTCGTCGGATTGGGCGCCCCCTTTGTCAGCGAAGTCGACGAGAGCGACGGCTCGATTGCACTTTACCGGCCGCGCATCGCCGTCGTCACCAACATCGCGCTCGATCACAAATCGCTGGACGAGCTGCGGACGATGTTTCGCGATTTCGTCGCGCGCTCGGAAACAGCCGTGCTCAATCTCGACAATCCGGAGACTGCATCTCTTGCGACGCAATTGCGGTCGGACAAACTACGCTCGTTTTCGTTGAAGAACGCCCGCGCCCGGCTGTGCGCCGAAAACATCGAACCGCGCGCCGAAGGGGTCGCGTTCGACGCCGTCGAGCATGATGGGGCTCTCGAGCGCGTCCAACTCCTGGTACCAGGCCGCCACAACGTACAGAATGCGCTGGCGGCCATTGCCGCTGCGCGCGCCGCGGGCGTTTTGCTGAAGAGCGCATGTGCCGCGCTTGCCGGCTTTGCCGGGTTGAGGCGCCGGTATGAAACCGTCGGCAGCGCCGGCGGCATAACCGTCATTGACGATTTCGCGCACAATCCCGACAAGATCGCCGCAACGCTTTCAACCGCGCGCGAGCTTCCCGGACGCCTCCTGCTGCTGTTTCAGCCGCATGGTTTTGGGCCATTGCGGCTGATGAAAAACGGGCTGATTGGCGCGTTCGCAGACGGCATGCATGCGGGCGACCTGCTTCTGATGCCCGATCCGGTCTATTTCGGCGGCACCACGGACCGCAGCGTGACGAGCCGCGACATTGCGGATGGGGTCGCAGCGCGCGGGCATTCGGCCTGCGCGGTTCCGGATCGTACGGAATGCGGACGGGTACTTCTCGCCGAAGCGCGGCCCGGCGACCGCATCATCATTATGGGCGCCCGCGATGACACGCTCGCGACGTTCGCCGCGGAGTTGTTGAAAGCCATCGCGGAAAAATTCTCCTGAAATTTTCCCCCCGCGGAGCGGGACGCAATGCGGGGAAGGAAAACCTATTGCTGCGTCGTTACCGGAACGACCGGCAGCACAATGTGCGACGGGTGGGCCCGGTCGAGCCAGATCGTGTTCGTCGCGATACGCGTGCTGCGGTTGTCGTTCAGCGGCTCGCCGGTGTTCGGATTGACGTCGAAGCGCGGGAAATTGCTGCTCGAAATATCAAGACGCAGCCGGTGACCGGCCTTGATCAGCATCGAGGTCGGATAAAGTTCGATCGTAAATGCGTACGCTTTTCCGGGCTTCATCCTTTCTGCCTTGGCGAGGGAATTGCGGTACCGGCCGCGAACGATGCCATCATCGATGTTGAGGTCGAAGCCGTGCGGGAAATCGGCATTGGGCGGATACTCGTCGATCAGCTTCGCCGTGAAATCGGTGTCAGGCCCATCGCTCGAAGCCCATATCTTCGCCTCGAGAGGCCCGGTGATCTCCATGTCCCGCGTGAGCGGTGCGCTGCGGAATACAACAATGTCGTTCCGCGCGGAGAGCGGCAAATTGTTTCCGCAAAACGGATTGGACGCGACGCAGATCTGGTCGGCGACACCCTGTTTCGCCAGCTTCCCTTGCGACGAATTGTTGCCGCCTAGCGTGGGTACGGGATGCGTCGGATCGAAGCGGTAAGGAATTGGTCGCGCATTTTCGGGGGCCGCGGGCGAGAGAATGCCGCGCGCGTGCAGATACCAGGGCGTCGGATGCACGCGCGCCAGCGGCCACTCCTGCTCGTCGCGCCAATGCCCGCCGACGAAGATGCGCCCCTCGGGCGTCTTGTGCCCGTCTCCCCCGCCCATCACGTAGATGCGCACGGGCGGCTCACGGTCGACGCCGTTGTCGATGCCCTTCAGCCAGCGGTCGAACCAGCGCAATTCGAATTCGTTGAGATCGATTCGTCCGGCCGGCGTGAAGGCGGCCTCGCCCGCAAAGGCGTCGCCCGGCCGGCTGTGAACCCAGGGACCGATGATCAGCCGCTGCGAACTCTTCTTGGCCGCCTTGAGCAGCGGGAAGTTGATATCGGCGACCTGGTGCGACCAGGAATCGTACCAGCCCGTGACATGATAGACGGGGAGGTCTTTGTACGTCGTAACGTGATCGCGGACGTCAAAGCCGCTTTCGGTCCAATACGCATCGTCGTCGCCATGGCCCATCGCCTGGACCAGGAAGCTCTCATAATCGGGCGCGTAGCGGAGCGGCGTGGTACCGGGCCGAAGCGGTAGAGCGCGCACGTAATCATCGACCTGTTCGTTCAGATCGAGCAAGGCGGGAGCCGCGGTCGGATCGCTCGCGGCGCGCAGAGCTGCTTTCATCGACGGCGTTCCCGGCTCGCCCATCGAGAACACCCAGTTGAAGAAGCGCAGTTCAAAAGCGCCCTGATGACGCATGCCGAATTCGCCGACATTCGACACAGCGAACAGCGGGACCATCGCAGTGAGATGTGGCGCGTCAGCGAGCGCCATGGCGTGTTGTGTTCCGCCTTCATAGGACGTACCGACCGTACCGACTTTTCCGTCCGACCAGGATTGGCGCGCAATCCACTCCGTGGTGTCGAAGCCGTCACGGGCGTCGTTGCCGAGGAAATTCCAGTGTCCCTCCGAGACATAGCGGCCGCGGAGGTCCTGTACCACCACTGCATAGCCATGCGCGGCGAAGAACAAAGCAAATGCTGGCGCACGAACGGTCTTGTCGTAAGGCGTTCGCATGAGAATCGTCGGCCAGCCGCCAGAGGGCGCGATCGCAGCGGGCAAATAGACATCCGCCGCAAGCTTCACGCCGTCACGCATCGGCGCCATCTGGTCATGAAGAACCGTGGGCGCCGGCTCGGATGTCGCAGCCGCGACTGTGCCAAGTGAAATTACGTACGGCAACACCGCCGAAGCCAAACGACGGACAATGCGCCGGGAAGGAAAGGCGATCTTCATCAAAGCGCGGCTACCTTCCGCTCTTGGTCATCTGGGCCTGAAACGCCGCCACGTCGCCGGCCTTGAGTTTGTTCCACTGCGCAAGAAGCGCTTCGAGCTCGTTATGGAACGTGGCGTAGGTCGAGGTCTCTTCCTGCGTCGGTGCGGTGTCGGAATCCTCGAGCAGTCCCGCGAAATTGTAGATTTGCTCGTTCAGCATGTCCGGATAGTTCAGGTTCGCTTCCGTCCCATTCATGTTGACCTGCATCAATTGGGACTCGATCGCACTGCCCTGTTTCGCCGCCGCGTCGCCTTTGGCGAGCAGCGCCTTGTCGTTGGCGTGGCTCTTGTGCGCCGATGCCGCGAGTGCCTTCGCGGCGCGGATGTCGTTCACCGCGCGATGAAGCGCGTCCTGGTCGTGGTACACTTCCATCGCCAGCGCAAACTTCTGCGCGAGACCCGGCGCACTTTTCACGCGCGGATCGAGGACCAGATCGAGCGGAGCACTTTGAGTCTTGCCATTCACGGTCAGTTTCACCGTGTAGCTGCCGGGCATGGCAATGGGCCCTCGGGGCGGATTGCCGCCATAAAAGGCACCGGGGATTTCGACCGGATCGTCGTAACGCAGGTTCCAGATGAAGCGATTCATTCCCTGTGACGCCGGAATCGTCTTCGTCGGCAGGATCTGATCGGGCCATTCCGGCGGTTGTTCCTGTCCCTTCGCCGCTTTGCTTGAAATGTGCCGCACGCGCTGGCCCTTCGAATCGAGGATATCGATCGTAATCTCGCCCGCCGGCCTGCTCGCGAGGTAATAGTCGATAATGGCTCCGGCCGGCGGATTCTCTCCTACCGGCGGCCGCGTATCGACCGCATCGGGATAATAGAGGCGTACCGCCTTCTGCGGATTGTACAGAAGGGCGTCTCCCGGCGCCGGACCGGGTGCGACCTGCCGGAGCGGCGTGATGTCCGTCAAAATCCAGAAGGATCTTCCGTGCGTCGCTGCGACGAGATCGTCGCCTTTCACCACCAGATCGTGGACCGGCGAAGGCGGCAAATTCAGCTGCAGGCTCTGCCAGTGCTGTCCATCGTCGAAGGAGACGAACACGCCGGTCTCCGTTGCCGCAAAGAGAAGCCCGCGTTTCACCGGATCTTCCCTCACCGCATGCACGAAAGCGCCAGGAGGCAAGGAGCCGTCGAGCCGCGTCCAGGTCTTCCCACCATCGGCGGTTTTAAAAATGTAAGCCTTGATGTCGTCGAGCTTGTGCCGGTCAGCGGCCACGTAAGCCGTTCCCGCGTCGAAATGCGAGGGCTCGATCATATCGATCGAGCTCCATGGCGGCATGTCATGCGGAGTGATATCCGACCAATGGCCGCCGTCATCCGGCGAGCTGTGGATCAGCCCGTCGTCGCTGCCGACCCAGAGAAGTCCCCGCTTCACCGGCGACTCTGCTATCGCGAAGATCGTGTCGTAGTATTCGACGCTGGTAATGTCCTTGGTGATGGGGCCGCCCGACGCGGTCTGCTTCGATTTGTCGTTGCGGGTCAGGTCGCCCGAGATCGCGGTCCAGCTGTTGCCGTCGTCGGTGGAGCGGTAGAGACGCTCCATTCCGGTGTACAGCGTATCCGGATTGTGGGGCGACAGCATCAAAGGCGACGTCCAGTTGAAGCGGTGCTCAAGGCCGCCCGCGGCGCGGCCCGAAGCATCATAGGGCCAGACCGAGATCACGCGCGGCTGATCCGTGCGCTTGTTCCAGCGGACGATGAAGTTCTCGGCGTTGGAATAGACGATGTTCGAATCCCTGGGATCGGGAACGACAAATCCGCTCTCCCCGCCATCCGCACTGTACCAATCCTGAATGGTAATGGAGCCACTGTCGTCGGCGCTGGCGATCGCGATATTCGAATTGTCCTGCTGCGCGCCGTAGACGTGATAGGGTAAATCGTTATCGACTGCTACGTGATAGAACTCCGCCGTCGCTTGGTTGTCCTGCGTCGACCAGGTCCTGCCGCCGTCGACGCTGATCGACGCGCCGCCATCGCTTGCGTTGATGAGCCGGTCCGGATCGGTCGGATCGATCCACAATCCATGATGATCACCGTGCCGCGCCGGCAGCAACTTGAAGGACTTGCCACCGTCGGTGGAACGGTAAAGTCCAGTGTTCAGCGCATAGAGCGTGTCTACGCGTTTCGGGTCGGCATAGATCTGCGAGAAGTACCAGGCACGTTGTCGAAGTCTTCCGTCACTGTTCTCGAGCCGCCAGTGTGCGCCGCCGTCGTCGGATCGGTAGAGACCGCCGTTCTTCGCCTCGATCATGGCGTAGATGCGCTTTGCGTCCGCACCGGAAACGGTGACCTTGATGCGTCCGAGAATGCCGCCCGGCAATCCGTTGCCGGACAGCTGCTTCCAGGTCACACCGCCGTCGCCGGAGCGATAAAGTCCGCTCCCCGGTCCGCCGCTCGAGAAATGCCACGGCTGGCGCACCGCCTGCCACAACGCGGCGTAGACGATCTGCGAATTGTGCGGATCGAATTCAACATCGATGCCGCCGGTCTGGTTGTCCTTGCCGAGCACGCGTGTCCAGCTCTTACCGCCATCGGTCGTTCGATAGATGCCGCGCATGGGGTTGGGCCCGAAGGCGTGGCCGAACGCGGCGACGAGGACGACGTTCGGATTTGCCGGATCGACAATCAACGCCCCGATCTGGCGGCTGTCTTCAAGGCCGATATGTGTCCAGGTCTTTCCGTCATCGGTCGATTTGTACACGCCGTCGCCATAGGTGATGTCGCCGCGTGGTGCTGCCTCGCCCGTGCCGACATAGATGATGTGATGGTTGGAAGGCGCGACCGCGATCGCGCCGACCGACCAGAATGGCGCCTTGTCGCTGACCGGCAACCACGTCTGACCGGCGTCCGTCGACTTCCACACCCCGCCGGCAACGAAACCGCAGTAAAAAGTGTACGGATCGCCCGGCACGCCGGTGACCGCGAGCGCGCGGCCGCCGCGATAGGGCCCGATGCCGCGCCAGTGGAGCGCCTGAAAGAGTGCCGGGTTGACCTGCGGCGCGGGCGGCTGCGCCCCGTCCGCCGTCATGGCCATCGACGAAATGGCCAGTGCTATGGCGCCGACGAACAGGCGCGAACGCGACAATGCCATTGGAATAACCTCTGCTGCCGTCCTGGCGGCGATTGTCGCCGCTCTGGATCCCGCTCCGACAAGAACTGTGCTACGATGCGCGACGCGCCTCAAGCGCAGCGGAGTCACAGGTTTGCGACGTTTGTTCGCCGTCGTCCGAACGCACGGCCCGGCTTGGGACGGGAGCAAGCCGCTCGAAAACCAGCGGGGCTGGCCGGACCACGTGGTCTTCATGAATGCGCTCGCGGCCGAGGGATTCGTGGTTGTCGGCGGACCATTGGAAGGCACGGAAGACGTGCTCCTCATCATTAGCGCGGACCACGAAGACGAGGTTCGGCGCCGGCTCGCCAGCGATCCCTGGAGCGGCGGCATGCTGAAACTGGTGCGTATTGCGCCCTGGTCGCTCAGACTGGGGGAAGACAGGCTTGCGGGCCGGGACGCCGATTAGGCAGGCTGGGGGCCGTTCCGATTCGGAGGGGATTGGCGATGACGAGCTATGTTTCCCAGGTGCTGCAGCCGGAAGAAACGGTGCGCTACGACGGCACGCTGCACTGGATCATTTTCCTGCCGGGGATCGTGCTGTTCGCGTTCGGCGCCGCAGGTCTCATCGGCGTCGCGACCTTGTCGCGCGATGCGCCCGGCTATCACGTCTATTCCATCGTCGTGTACGTCGCGCTTGCCCTTGGCGCCCTGCAGCTCCTTTCCGCCTGGGTGCGGCGCTGGTCGACCGAGATCGCCGTCACCGACCGGCGCGTGATCTACAAGACCGGGCTTGTCTCGCGGCGCACCGTCGAAATGAACATGGACAAGGTGGAAAGTGTGGACGTGACGCAGGACATTTTTGGCCGCATCCTCAACTACGGCACCGTGCTGATCCGCGGCACCGGTGCGAGCCTCGAGCCGCTTTCGACCATCGCCACGCCGCTCGCGCTCCGCAACGCCATCACCGCGCGGTAGGGACCGCGGCGGGAGGTCGTAAAGGAGAGTGGCCAATCCGCGTCTGACGTACGGATTTTCCATCCGCTTGTCCCACCGATGACCGTCCATCCTCCCAAGCCGCGGTTCGTGTTTTCCGTCGGCGTGATTGGCCACCGGCCCGACCGCCTGCCGGCGGAGATGCTTCCACGGATCGAGCAGGACATCGCCGATATCCTGACCGCCATCCGCACCGAAACTCTTGCCGTTTACAAGCGTTACGCCGACTGCTTCGCACGATCCGCGCCGAGGCTCGTCGTCATCACCGCGCTGGCCGAAGGCTCCGACTGCATCGCCGCGAAACTCGCACTCGAGCTTGGTTTCGAACTCGAGGCTCCCCTGCCGTTTGCCGCGCAGGAGTACGAACGGGATTTTACAGAGGCGGAGGCCAAACATACTTTCCGCGGCTTCCTCGAAAGCGCACGCGTCGTGCTGGAACTGGAGGGCGATCGCGCGCATGCCGGAAAATCCTATGCGGCGGCGGGTCTCATCGTCCTCGACATGGCGGATATGATCATCGGTGTCTGGGATGGCGGCGAAGCGCGCGGGCGCGGCGGCACGGCGGAACTGATCGGCGAAGCGGCGCGGCGTGGCATGCCTGTCGTTGGCGTGGGCGCAACGACGACCGACGCGCCGCGTCTGTACTGGCGGGGTCTCGACGACCGCCACACGACGCCCATTCACCTGGACGATCACCCGACGGCACCGATCGGGTCATCGCTCGCCGGAGCGATCGAAGCGCTGGTCCGTCCGCCACCCGGTGGGAACGAGAAACACGGCCTCGGTCATTATTTCCGGGAGAAAGAACGACGTATTGCGCCGCGTTTCGAATTTCCGCTCCTCATGCTGTTGCTCGGTCTGGCATGGCCGCGGAAAAGGGATTTTCTCCTTCCGCATCCCGAGGCTCTCGCAAAAAAACTGATCAAACCTGGCGGGGGATCGCACGCGATTGCCGCGGCTTTCGGATGGGCGGACTCGCTCGCGACACGCTTTGCGCAGGACTTTCGCAGCGCGGTGGTTTCGAATTTTCTGCTTTCGGCAATCGCCGTCTTCGTCGCCGTGGCGCTGCCCTATCCATGGAGTGCCATCGAACTCGGACTGATTCTCGTGCTGGTCGTCAATGCGATTATCGGCAACTGGCGCGGCTGGCATCACCGCTGGATCGAATCGCGTGAACTGGCGGAGCGGCTGCGGGTCGCTTCGGCGATGTACATGCTGGCGTCGCGGATATCGGCACCGTTCGGCGTCGCGCCGACCTGGCCCGCCTGGTACGCGCGCGCGATCCGGCGCGAGGCCGGGTTGCGCAACGGGCGGTTGGGCGAAACAGAGCTTTCCGAAATCCGGCTCGGCCTCTTGAAGCTCGTTACGGATCAAGCCGCCTACCACGAACGGACCAGCCAGTCGTTCACGCGCCTGCATGCGCGGCTGAACAATGTCGGGCTTTTTTCCTTCGTGGCGGCGTTGGTCGCGACGGCCGCTATTCTGCTCGTCAGGGGATTTGGTCTTTTTCCGTACACGGAGGGACTCGCCCGCTTTGCGATCGTCGTCTCTGCCACGCTGCCTGCCATAGCGTCCGCAAGCTACGCCATTCGCATCATCGGCGACTTCGAAGGCGCAGCAAAGCGATCCCGGCGCATGAAAACACAACTGGATGCGCTCGCACTGTCGCTGGAGGATCGCGGCAGCGAGCTCGAATGGCTGCACGATCGCGTCCACAAGGCCGGTGAAATTCTGCTCAGCGACCTTGCCAATTGGCGTCTCGCCGCCGAAAGCCGGGGACTGGCCATGCCGGGGTGAAATTGGCGGGAACTCTTGCCGCCTTGTTTGTACGTGCATTTCGAGAAGCGGGCGTGAACGCCCGCGGTCCCCGGAAGGTCGACTACCTACGCTCTCGCCGCGAGCGTATGGGCCAGATAGAACAGGAGCGCACCGGCGAGGAAAATGATCAGCGCGGCGAGCGCAAGATCGACGCGCGAGCCGGTGCCCGGGTGCGTCTGCTCATCGTCGATTTCCTTCGCCGTACGCCAGAAGCGTACCGATGCGACGAAGATCATTGCCATTCCGAGGACGATCAGAACGAGGCCCGCGATATGGCCGAACCCGGTTCGCACAACCGGCACACCCGTTTTTCCCGACGCAGCGGATGCAAAGAGAAGAAACAGATCGAAGCGCTCGACCAGAAAGCCGAAGGCGATGACGGCGATCGATGTGCGAACCCAGGCGAGAAAAGTCCGTTCGTTCGCGGCATGGTCGCTGAAATTCGTGATCATGCGGAACCTCCCCTAACCCTTCCGAT
>Ga0070734_10004646_pt1 | contig 12841 bp, 10 predicted proteins | sample Coa_R1_8_FD_66444 | JGI IMG/M metagenome (GOLD analysis project Ga0070734, IMG submission 66444) | Surface soil microbial communities from Centralia Pennsylvania, which are recovering from an underground coalmine fire - Coalmine... | ecosystem: Environmental > Terrestrial > Soil > Unclassified ...
AAGCGCGGCGCCGTTTATGCGGGCGCGGTCGGCTATTTCGGCGCGGACGGTTCTCTCGACACCTGCATCGTGCTCAGGACCGCACTCATCAAGGACGGAACGATGTACGTGCAGGCCGGCGGCGGCGTGGTGGCCGACAGCGTGCCCGAAGCCGAGTATCAGGAAACAGTGGACAAGGCGAAAGCGTTGATGCAGGCGGCCGATGAGGCGCTTCGCTTTGCCTCGGCGGAACGCGGACGCCAGTAAGCGCCCGGGATTTCCGCCTTTCGAAAGATCCCCACGATGCTCGCCTGTTATACGGATCGTTTGAGCCTCTCTCCGGGCGAGGCGGCTTCGCTCCATGCCTCTTCGACACCGGCAAGCGCCTGTTCGATCGAAGTCGCGCGCATCGGCGCGAAGCGAGAAGTCGTGCACACCGCCGGGCACATCATGGTGGGCGCGTACCCAACGCCTGCCAATTCTGACGCGTTAGGCTGTCATTGGCCCGCGATTACCGAAATCAGACCCGGCACGGACTGGCCGAGCGGCTATTACGATATCGTGCTCTCGAACAGCGCGGGCGAAACCGCGCATCATTTCGTCTGCGTAAAGCCAGCGGCCAGTGCCCGCCCCGCGCCGTCCGCTCTCATTCTCGCGACGAACACCTATCACGCGTACAATTGGTGGGGCGGCGCGAACGCCTATTGCGACGTGACCTCGCTCATGTCGCGCGCAAAGGCGCTGCCCCAGGCGATGGCGGGCGCGATCGGCGTACTCTCGACGCAACGTCCGTTCGTCCCGTTGATCGTGGCAGCGCCGCCGGACACGCCGCGTCTTGTGAACCTGCGCCCGCGCGGATTTCTCAAGCGGCCCTGGGCGGGCTCGCGCGAATGGGCGCGGCAGCACCGTCCCTCGCCTTACGACCGCTCGGCGGGCTTCGTGAACAAATGGGAACACGCCTTCGTCGCCTGGGCGGAAACCCATGGCATCGCACTCGACATTTTCACCGACATCGATCTCGATTCTGATCCCGATCTTCTCGCGCCCTACAAAGTCGCGATCGTTGCCGGTCACAGTGAGTACTGGTCGGGACGACAGCGCGCACAGCTCGATGCCTTCGTGGACGGCGGCGGAAACCTCGCGATTTTCAGCGGCAATACCTGCTTCTGGAAAGTCCGCTGGGAAGCAGACGGCAAGAGCCTCGTCTGCCACAAATGGCGCGGTTTCGAAGCCGAGCCGGCGGCCGGAAGAAACGCGACGCATCTCTGGTCGCATCCTGCGTTTGCGCAGCCCGAAGCTTCGCTGACCGGCCTCAGTTTTCTCTTTGGCGGTTATCACCGGCTTGGCATGTGCGCGGCGCGCGGCACAGGCGGCTACACGGTTTATCACAATCGCCATTGGATGCTCGAAGGCACGGATCTCTTTTATGGCGACGTGATTGCACCGGACCTGCCGCTTCTCGGCTACGAGAATGACGGCTGCCGATTCGAATTCGATTCCGACGGACTGCCGGCGGCCATCCCCTCGCTCGGCGTACCAAAAAATCTCGAGATCGTCGCGATCGCGCCCTGTGCTTTCGGCGAAGAAGCGGACGGCGGCTATCCGCCGTTGATTCCGCCGGAGAAGCTCGATGTCTGCGCCGGTATCGTCTACGGCGACACCTCGGCGCGATCGCAGGCGCGGCTGCTTCGAGGACACGCAGTTCTCGCCTCGTTTGTGCGCGGCAAGGGCGAAGTGTTCAATTGTGGCACGACCGAATGGGCCCATGCACTTTCCGCTGCCAATCCCTTCGTCGAACGCATCACGACGAACGTGTTACGAAGATTCGGCGCTTTCCCCGGCAATTAAAGATCAAGAGCGAAGCGGCGGCGTGGCAATGGCGCAACACCCCGTGCTCGCCCACGCCCGCTCCTGCGCCCCGTCGCACGTCTTTCGGAACGGGAACCGGACCATCGCGTTTCATTGTGCGAAAAGGCTCTGCGGGGAACCTCGCGCATGTCGGCAATTGGAATCTCTGGGGCCAGTAAACCCATGGTCATCAGCGCGCACGCGGACTACCGGCCGCAGGATTTCTATTTTGCGCGCACCCAGTCGCCTGCGCTTCGCGCGGCAAAATGGGAATCGCGGATTCGTCCGATGCACAGCTGGAGCGAGCTTGCGCTCTATGCCAGCGGACTGACGGTCGTGCTGGCGCTCTTCGTCGCGTTCGCCTGATCGTTTCAGCTGGCGCGGAAGCGGATCGGGCGTCCCGGTGCTGCTCCTTCGGCCGCGCGCATGATGCCCTCGGCGTCGATGCCGAAATGCGCGTAGAGATCGCTCACCGTGCCGGTCTGGCCGAAGCGGTCGACGCCGAGGCTTTCCGTGCGATGGCCGAGGACGCCGCCGAGCCAGGAAAGTGTCGCCGGAAATCCGTCGAACACGGTGATGATCACCGCATCTCTGGGCACGATCGCCAGCAGCTGCTCGATTCGTGACGGCGGTGCGAGACGGCCTCGCTGGCGGTGCGCCTGCGCGCGCCGCCATTCCGTGTACAGACGATCTGCGGACGTGAGCGCGAGAACGCCGACACCCTGCCGGTCTTCTGCCATCAGACCAGCCGCTGCGATCGTCTCCGGCGCGACGGCGCCCTGATAAGCGAGCACCACGCGCGTGCTCGCCGCCGGCTCGGAAAGCCAGTATCCGCCGGAGACAATGTCGCGCCGCAAAGACGCGGACATTTCGCGCTCCGGCTGTTCGATGACGCGGGTCGAGAGCCTGAGATAGACGGACGAACCCGCCTCCTCGTTCGCGCTTTTTTCGCGCTGAACCTCTTCCAGCGCCCAGCGCAGGATCACTTCGAGTTCGTCGGCAAAGGCGGGTTCGAAGGAAACAAGCCCCGGCTGCGCCATGCCGATCATCGGAGAGGAGATCGACTGATGCGCGCCCCCTTCGGGGGCAAGCGCGACACCGCTTGGCGTGGCCACGAGGATGAACCGGGCATCCTGGTAACAGCTGTAGTTCAGCGCATCGAGCCCGCGGGCGATGAAGGGATCGTAGAGGGTCCCGATCGGCAATAGCCGCGTACCGAACAGGCTGTGCGAGAGGCCGGCCGCCCCGAGCAGCAAGAATAAATTCATCTCGGCGATGCCGAGTTCGAAGTGCTGGCCCGACGCGCTCAGCTCCCATTTCTGCGCCGACGCGATCCGCTGTTCGCGGAAAACATCGCCGACGGCTTCGCGGCCAAAAATGCCGCGCCGGTTCACCCAGGGACCGAGATTGGTCGAGACGGTCACATCGGGCGACATCGTGAGCAGATGCACCGAAAGCTCGGTGTTGCTGCGCCCGATTTCGTTCAGGACATTTCCGAACGCGGTTTGGGTGGAGATCTGCTTCTGGCGGGCGACGCCGAAGGATTCCGGAATGGGAATGTGCGCCGCGCTGTGTCGCCTCTCCTTCACTTGTGCGAAGGGCACCTGCGCGAGGTATTGCTTCGCCTCTTCCTCACGGACATCGAGACCTTCGAACTTGTCCCATTCATGGCCAGGACGAATGCGCATTTCGTCCGTGAGTTGCGCCATCTGCGCTTCGCCGAGCAGGCCTGCATGATTGTCCTTGTGTCCGGCGAGCGGCAGTCCAAACCCCTTGATCGTGTAACAGAGAAAACAGACCGGGCGGTTGTGATCGACGGCTTCGAAAGCTTCGAGGAGACTTGGCAGATCGTGACCGCCGAGATTTCCCATCAGCCGCGCCAACTCGGCATCGCTGCGACTTTCGATCAGCGAGGAGACAGGTCCCTGGTCTCCGAGATCATCGAGCAGTTGCTTCCGCCACGCTGCGCCGCCCCGGTAAGTGAGCGCGGAATAGAGCTGGTTGGGCGCGGAGTCGATCCAGGCCTTCAGCCGCTCGCCACCGGGCTCGGCGAAAGCTGCCTGCTGCAGCTTGCCGTATTTGAGCACGACGACATCCCAGCCCATCGCCCGGAACAGCTGCTCGAAGCGCGTGTGCAGGTCCTCGCGGACGACGGCATCGAGGCTCTGGCGGTTGTAGTCGATAATCCACCAGGTGTTGCGAAGCCCGTATTTCCAGCCCTCGAGCAGTGCTTCGTAGATATTGCCTTCGTCGAGTTCGGCATCGCCGACGAGCGCGATCATGCGCCCGGGCGGCTGGCGCATTTCGAATTTGTGCGCCGAGACATAGTCCTGCACCAGGCTCGCGAAGATGGTGAACGCCGCTCCTAGTCCCACGGAGCCCGTGGAAATATCCACGTCATCCGAGTCCTTGATCCGCGAGGGATAGGATTGCGCGCCGCCAAAGCCACGAAAATTCCTGATCGCCTCGAGGGACTGCTGCCCCAGGAGATACTGAATGGCGTGAAAGTTCGGACTGGCGTGGGGCTTGACAGCAACCCGGTCCTCGGGCCGCAGCACCTCGAAATAGAGCGCGCTCATGATGGTCGCGAGCGAAGCACTCGAGGCCTGATGTCCGCCGACCTTCATGCCATCGGCCGCGGGGCGCAGATGGTTGGCGTTGTGCACCATCCAGCTTGCAAGCCAGAGCACTTTGCGTTCGAGCGCTCCGAGTATTCGGAGCCGTTCAGCCTTGTCCGGGAATGACATTTCGCCGTTTCGTCCCTTCGCGCCCGTCAGCACAAGTGCCCGGTCCCTTCCTCAGGGCGCTCCCAACAATTGCCTACAGCTTCCAAAAAAAGTTCCGGGACGCGGAACTGAACGAGTTCCAATCGCATTTGAGGCTATCGGACGGCATGTTCCGGGGTTTCCCAAACATCCTGTTCCGGGACAGGGGGCAGCCCTTTCGCATCCTGTTTTCGACGCTTCGCTTACCAGATTTTCCTTTGCTTTACAGACACTTCGAAAGATGAGGACTCAGGATGGGACTTGATATCATTCGCCACAAGGTTGCAGACCCGGGCGCAATCATAGCGCGCGGCTTTGCTCAGTACGCGTCGCTTAACGAGCAGGAAAACAGTTACCTCGCAGCGCAGCTGGTTAACGTGCAGCGCTACCCGGCGCGCAGCGAGCTCATTCCGGCCAATTCCGAGAGCGCCGCTGCCCTCTTTCTCCTGTCCGGCTGGGCATGCCGGGCAAGGTCGCTCGCTGACGGAAGACGCCAGATCATCGAATTCCTGTTGCCGGGCGACATTGTGGGGTTCTCGCCAACCAAGGGACGGCGCGCGCTCGCGGCCGCCTATGCGTTGACACCGGTTACGGTCTCCCTGGCGTCGAACTTCTACCAGGCGTTCGATGACACGGGCCCGTTCGAGCATTTCACCGCGGTGCGCCGCGCGCTCGAGAAGAACCAGGAGATGCGGCTGATCAACCAGATCGTCCGCGCCGGGCGGCAGACGGCTTATGAACGTCTTTCGCATCTGCTGCTCGAATTCCATGACCGGCTCGCGCGCGTGGGTCTTGCCCGGGATTACACCTTCGCGATGCCGCTCACGCAGGAAATCCTGGCCGATGGACTGGGGCTCTCTGTGGTGCACGTCAACCGTACGCTCCAGCAGCTTCGTCGTGAGCAGCTGCTCACGCTCACGGACGGCATTGTCACCCTGCTTGAGCCAGCGACGCTCGCGCGGATCGCAGATTTCCAACCGGCAGATTGATCATCTTCCGCCGCGTTCGTCGGGGCTCTTTCAACCAGCCTCGACGAACCGGCCGGTTGATCACCTGCAAAAGCGACCGTAAAACCAAGGCTCATCCATCGCCGGTGCGCCTTGCTGCTCCTCATCGATAATTACGACAGCTTCACCTACAATCTGTTCCATTATCTGGGGCAGCTCGGCGCCGACGTTGTCGTCAAACGCAATGACGAAATCTCCGTCGCAGAAGCCATGGCCATGGCTCCGGGGGCGATCGTTCTCTCGCCCGGTCCCTGCACGCCCAATGAAGCGGGCATTTGTGTCGATCTCGTCCGCGAGGCGGGCCCGCGCATCCCATTGCTTGGCGTCTGCCTTGGCCACCAGGCCATCGGACAGGCCTATGGCGCGAACATCGTGCGCGCACCTCTACCCATGCATGGCAAGCTCTCCCGCATCCATCACGACGGCCGCGGCGTCTTTCACGGCTTGAACAATGATTTCACCGCGACGCGCTACCACTCTCTGACCATCGACCCAGGCTCCCTGAAGCCCGAGCTCGAAGTCTCCGCGAAGGCCGACGATGGCGTGATCATGGGTGTCCGGCACAAGGCGCACCCTGTGCACGGCGTGCAGTTCCATCCTGAGAGCATTGCTTCGGAAAACGGGCACGCATTGCTCGCCAATTTCCTGCGCATGTCGCACGCGCTCGCATGAGCGATACCGATTTTGCGCGTCTGCTCGCCCGCGCTGTCCGCGGCGAGACACTCAATGCACATGACACGCAAACGGCTTTTGCCGCCATCATGGACGGCGCCGTCAGCGAGGTTGAAATCGCTGCGCTGCTGACGGCTTTCGCGACCCGAAAACCCGCCCTGCCCGAAATCGTGGGCGCGGCGCGTGCCTTGCGCCAGGCCATGCTGACCGTGGAGGCGCCGCCGGATGCCATCGATCTCTGCGGTACCGGCGGCGATGCACACGGCACGCTCAACATCTCGACGGCGTGTGCCTTCGTGGTGGCCGGAGCAGGCATTCCGGTCGCAAAGCATGGCAACCGGGCCATGTCTTCGAAAAGCGGTGGCGCCGATGTGCTCGAGGCTTTGGGCGCGCGGCTGGAAATTTCTCCATCGCGCGCACGCACGTGCCTTCTCGAGCACAAGGTGTGCTTTCTTTTCGCCCAGCAATACCACCCTGCGATGAAGTATGCGGCGCCGGTGCGCCGCGCGCTGGGTTTCCGCACAATCTTCAATCTGCTCGGCCCGCTGGCCAATCCGGCCGGTGTCCGGCGCCAACTGGTCGGTGTCTCCGATCCCGAGCTGCTCGAAACCATCGCCGAAGCTCTCCGCGAGCTCGGCGCAGAATCGGCATGGGTCGTGCACGGCTCCGACGGACTGGACGAACTCACGACGACGGGCCCAACGAACGTCGCGGTGCTCGAACGCAACACCGTCACTCGAAGAATGATCGTCCCTGCGGAGGCCGGATTGCCTCTTGCATCACTGAAGGATCTGACGGGCGGGTCGGCTGCCGACAACGCGGCAGCCATCACGCGCCTGTTTGCAGGCGAGAAAAGCGCATTCCGGGATGCCGTCCTCCTGAACGCGAGCGCCGCTTTGATGATTGCGGGCAGGGCGCGCGAACTCAAGGAAGGCATGGCTTTGGCGTCCGCGTCGCTCGATGAAGGCGCGGCCAGACGCGCGCTCCAGGGATACATCGCCTTCAGTCGCGAGAGCGCGACATGAGCATCCTCGACGACATCGCGCGCTACAAGCGGCACGAGATTGCATCGGCGATGCAGCGTGCTCCTCTCCGCGATCTCGAGGCGCGCGCCCGCGCCGCCGGGAAGCCGCGGGGGTTCCTCGCGGCGCTGAAGCAGAGACAGAAGGCCGGAAAGTTCGGCATCGTTGCGGAGATCAAAAAGGCCAGTCCCTCGAAAGGGGTCATCCGCGAGCAGTTCAGGCCGGAAGCGCTCGCGCGCGCATATGAAGCCGGGGGCGCGCAATGCCTCTCGGTCTTGACCGACAGGCCGTCCTTTCAGGGAGCGCCCGAGCATCTCGCCGAAGCGAGGCAAGCCTGCGCGCTTCCCCTGCTCCGAAAGGATTTCATGCTCGACCCCTACCAGGTCGCCGAGGCGCGCGTCTGGGGCGCGGATTGCATTCTCATCATCCTGGCGATGGTCGGAGATGAGGATGCGAAAACGCTCCTCGACAGCGCTGCGCAATGGTCGATGGACACGCTCGTCGAGGTCCATGACGAAAACGAGATGAACCGCGCGCTTGCCCTTGGTGCCGCGATGATCGGCATCAACAATCGCGATCTGCACAGTTTCGAGACCGATCTTGCGACCACCGGACGTCTGGCCACCATGGTCCCAAAGGAGACGCTTGCGATTGCCGAAAGCGGAATCCGGACCCGCAGCGATCTCGAGCGGCTTGGAAAATGCGGCGTGACGACGTTCCTTGTCGGTGAAAGCCTCATGCGGAAGGAGGATGTGACCGCCGCGTTGCGCGAACTCCTGGGCGGCTGAACCGCTTTTGCCGGCGGTTCGCCCGGTCTACGCTCAGTCGATGTCAAAGCTCACGCACCTCGACGAGACCGGCGCCGCGCGCATGGTGGACGTCTCCGCCAAGCCGGTCACCGAACGCGAGGCCCGCGCCGAGGCTACGATCGTCGTTTCGCCCGCGGCTTTTGAAGCGATCGGCTCCGCCCATGCGCCCAAGGGCGATGTTCTCGCCGCCGCGAGGCTAGCAGGCATTATGGGCGCGAAGAAAACGGCCGAGTTGATCCCACTCTGCCACACGCTCCAGCTTTCCAAAGCTGAGGTCGCGTTCGAAATGCTCGAACCTCAGCACGCGGTCCGGATTCTCTCGACCGTGAAAACGACGGCACAGACGGGCGTCGAGATGGAGGCCCTGACCGCCGTGAGCCTGGCGGCCTTGACCGTGTACGACATGATCAAGGCAGTCGACCGTGAGGCGCGCATCGAGAATGTGCGCCTGCTCGCGAAGTCAGGCGGCGCCAGCGGCGTATACGAAGCAAAACCGCCCCGCTCCGTTTCGAGACCTCCGCCTGTGCGCCTGCGTGCCAGCGCGAAGCCTTTGCTGGCGACGGCTCCAGACTCCGCCCGGAGACCGAAATCCGTCGATGAAAGAGAAGCGTTTCGCGCGTTCATGCAGGAACGCCGCCTGCGCGCGACAGAATGGGCGAAGCAGGCAGGCATCGCGCCGTCGGTGATCTATGCCTACCTGACGGGCCGGTCGCGAGCGCTTCCGCAGGATGCCGCGAAGCGGCTTGCTCAGGTCGCGCGCGTCGGCGTCGACGAGATGTTCCGTTGATCTCCGTCGAGGAAGCCACAGAGCGAATTCGCGCCGCTTTCCGGCCGCTTGGAAGTGAGCGCGTGGCAATCGCAGACGCAGCCGGACGCTTGCTCGCAGAGAACGTTTCGGCGAAAACATCCCAGCCGCCGGAAGCGGTCTCTTCCATGGACGGCTACGCGGTGCGCGCTGCCGATGTTCTCGAAGCCGGCGCGCGATTGAAAATCGTGGGCAGCGCGCCTGCGGGCCATCCATTTTCCGGCACGTTCAAGACGGGTGAAACGGTGCGCATTTTTACCGGCGGCGTCATGCCCGATGGCGCCGACAGCGTCATCATCCAGGAAGACGCGCGTGCGGACGGCGATTACGTTACATTCAATACGCGCGCGGTCTCGGGACGCCACATCAGGCCAGCGGGACTGGATTTTCGGCGCGACGAGCCGCTGATTGCGGCGGGGCGGCGGCTCACAGCGCGCGATGTGTCGCTGCTTGCAGCGGCGGATATCGATGACGTGCCGGTGCGGCGCCGCCCGTCTGTTGCATTCGCAGCGACAGGCGACGAACTCGTCCGGCCGGGCGAGGCAAGGCGCAAGGGCCAGACGATCGCATCATCCGGCTACGGCCTCGCGGCGCTAATCAAGCGCTGGGGCGCCGAGCCTCGCGACCTCGGAATCCTGCCGGACAATGCTGACGCAATTGCCGGAATCGCGAACGCCGCGACAGGTGCCGACCTGATCCTGACGATCGGCGGCGCGTCCGTCGGCGATCACGATCTCGTCCAGAGCGCCCTCGGGCGCGAGGGCTTTGCGCTCGATTTCTGGAAGATTGCCATGCGCCCGGGAAAGCCGCTGATCTTCGGCAAGCTGAGAGCGACGCCCCTCATTGGCCTTCCGGGCAATCCGGTCTCCACGCTTGTTTGCGCGATCTTGTTCGTGCGCCCGGCGATCGAAGCTTTGCTCGGTGTTGCTGCCAACCAGCCGCTCGCGAACGCGCGCGCTGCGTCAGCGATCAAGGCAAACGACGGCAGGCAGGATTACCTCCGCGCCACCTGCACGCTGCATGACGGTGAATTATGGGCGGAGCCTTTTGCCGTCCAGGATTCAGCGATGCTCGGCACGCTCGCCCGCGCCGACGGACTCATCGTGCGCAAGCCGCACGATCCGGCCGTTGCGACCGGCGAGCGGATCGCAGTCCTAATGCTCGGCGATTGCTGAGAGTGGAGCGCCGCTTCACTTCAGCGAAATCCCTCCTCCGCCGCAGGCTCGCTTCGCTCGCGGCGGGCACCTCGCCCGCGTTGACGGAGTCATAGAACTAAAGTAGAACGATTCTCCATGTTTCGGCTTTGTTCGCCCTGCTTCGGGTGCGGGCAAGGCGACGGGGCCTAAAGGGCCGCCCAAGAGGACATGGCGAATGCTGACCAAGAAGCAATACGAACTCCTCATGTTCATCCATGAGCGGGTGCGCGAGACCGGCATTCCGCCGTCCTTCGACGAAATGAAGGATGCGCTCGACCTGAAGTCGAAATCAGGGATCCACCGCCTGATCACCGCCCTCGAAGAGCGCGGATTTTTGAAGCGGATGGAGAAGCGGGCCCGCGCGCTCGAGATCATCAAGCTTCCGGACAATGTCGCCGACACGCTTCGACCGGCCACGACGCGGACCCAGGCCACGAGGCTGGCGCCGCCGGCGAGACACACCCGTGACAGCCGCCTCGGGATGGATTCGCGCGCGGCTGGAACGGCGCGCCGCGCACTCAGCGAAGGCGACGGGTTCGTCAGCGTCGCGGTCCTTGGCCGCATCGCTGCGGGCACGCCGATCGAAGCGCTTCAGAACAAGACAGCGGACCTGAGTATCCCGTCCGGCATGGTCGGGCGCGGCAATCACTATGCGCTCGAAGTCACGGGCGACTCGATGATCAACGCCGGCATTCTCGATGGCGACACGGTCATCATCCAGGAATCGGAAAACGCCAACACCGGCGAGATCGTGGTCGCGCTGGTCGACAATGCCGAAGCAACGTTGAAGCGTCTCAGGCGCCGTGGCGACTCGATCGCGCTCGAAGCCGCCAACCCGGCTTATGAGACGCGCCTCTACGGCGCCGATCGCGTGAAGGTGCAGGGAAAGCTGGTCGGTCTGATCCGGCGATATTGAAGCCCACCCTGAGGCGCCGAAACCGGCCGGTGACAGGAGCGCATTAATCACTAATCCGTCGTGCCGCTCGACCGAACACGACTCCATGGCCGATCTCCGCGCGCGTCCTGCACGCTTTGCAGTCTCAATGGAGTGAGCCAGACTGCATAGCCCCCTGCCCGCTCGATCTGTTCGCGACCGAGAATCAGCGCCGGTTTTCGACAGGGCGACGCGTCGACGTTTCCCACCACGACATCCGCGAGCGCGCAATCATCGCCGAGCGCGTCCGGCCGCGCCGGAACGGCAATGACTTTCCCCGACGGCGCTCGCGCCACACAGCCGAGCCCATCGCAGCGCACGCCGTCGCGAGACGTTCCGACCGCATCGGCAGGATCGCGCCCGTCGCCCGCCCGCTTCAGCCATTCGGACGCCGTGTAGCCGTCGCGCGGCCAGCCGATGAAGGCGAGCGCGCCCCCGTGCGTCCGGATCGCCGCCGTGCTTCCGTCCCGCCCGATGAGCAGGTCCGGAACCCTTTGCGTGTAAGCGAGCACGATACCGCCCGCGATCGCGATCAGACCGAGCCAGCGCCAGCTTCGCCGCCAGATCACGCACCAGAGTCCGCCGAGCGAAATCAGCATCAGCGCGCTGACCGGCCAGGCCGCAGCGACGCTCACCGCACCCGGCAAATGCGAGACCCAGCTGCCGACGGCGAGCATGATTTCGATGCCGAGCCCCATGATGCGCAAGGGCAGGACATCGAGGCCAAGCGGCATCAGCGCCACCGAGAGCGCCGCCGCCGGCATGGTAATGAAACCCATGATCGGCATCGCCAGCAGATTTCCCAGCACTGCGAAATGGGTCGCGCGGTCGAAATGGTAGATCGCGAACGGAACGGTCGCGATGCTGCCGACGAAGCTCGTGGTCGCGATGCCGCGGACGTAGCGTCTTACGCCCACGAAGTTTGGCCTCGCCCACCGTTCGCTCGCGACGCGGTGCGCCTGCTCCCATTCCGCCACGCCGATCAGCCCGGCAACCGCGGCGAACGACATTTGGAACCCCGGCTCGACGAGACTCTCGGGTTCGACGAGCAGGATGATCGTTGCCGCGAGCGCGATCGCGCGCATCGAGATCGCCGGCCTGTCGACGAGGATCGCGAGCAGCATCATGGCGAGCATGGTGAAGGCGCGGATCGACGGCGGCCCGGCGCCGCTGATCACGAGGTAAAAGCCCGCGCCTGAGAGTGCGGCGAGTGCGGCCCATTTCTTGATCGGGTGGTGGAGCGCGAGCGCAGGAAAAAGCGCGAGCACCGCACGGACGATCCAGAATATCCCGAGCCCGACGAGCGCCATGTGGAGTCCGGCGATCGCAAGCACATGCGCAAGGCCCGCATCGCGCAGCGCCTGCTCGTCCTGCTCGGCGATCCCGCCGCGGTCCCCGGTGATCAACGCCGCCGCGATCGAGCCCGTGCTTCCCGGAAGGACGGCGTGGACGCGCTCCGTCATCTTGAAGCGCAGACGCCGAATCCATTCGCCAGCAGTGCTGCCGAAGAGCGTCGGCGGTTCGCGCGCAATGAGGTCCGGCCTGCCATAGGCGTAGCCGACCGCGCCCAACCGTAGGAAGAAGGCCGTGCGCCCGAAATCGTATGCGCCCGGGGCCGCAGGTCCGGGCGGCGGCATCAGCACGATCATCGCGTGGATGCGATCGCCAGGCCTCAAGCCCTCCGCGCCGGAACGAAATCCGATCCTTATCTCTTGCGGCGTACCGGCCGGAGCGAAGGCGTCCGATCTAAGATGGCTCAGAAGGACGCGGACGCCCTTCCCGTGAGCTTGCGCATACTCGACGC
>Ga0070734_10004647_pt1 | contig 12840 bp, 10 predicted proteins | sample Coa_R1_8_FD_66444 | JGI IMG/M metagenome (GOLD analysis project Ga0070734, IMG submission 66444) | Surface soil microbial communities from Centralia Pennsylvania, which are recovering from an underground coalmine fire - Coalmine... | ecosystem: Environmental > Terrestrial > Soil > Unclassified ...
GATTCGTCCTCATCACCCAGGCACACGCGCAGACAGCGCCGCCGGCTCAGCACCTGCCGCGTGGCGCTGCCGTCGACATCACCAACGCGGAAATTCTCGCGACCGTGCAGAAGACCGCGACCGCGCCGGTTAGCGATCAGCAGATTCGCGTGGTCAGCATCAATGGCGAGTACAATGTCGGCGTCGGTGTGGTCCATCGCGCTAAGACCGAAGGCCGCGACATTGGCTTTGGCATCGAGCACAGCGAGATAACGGAAATCTACCATGTCATCTCCGGCACCGGCACGTTTGTGACCGGAGGAACGATCGAGAACGTGAAAGAGACGCCTGCTAACAGCCCCGTGGTCACGACGCTCAACGGCCCGAGCGCCGGTGGCGGCAAGGTTATCGGTGGACAGAGCCGCAAGATCGGGCCTGGCGATGTCGTCATCATCCCGCCGAACACACCGCACTGGTTCACCGACATACCGTCCGATCAGATCGTGTACCTCGTGGTTCGGGTCGATCCTCACAAGGTCCTGCCGGCCGGTTACGGGAGCAAATAAGCAGCCATCCGGGTCCGGCCGGGTCGGCAGCATCGGTTCGAGCGGCAGACCCGCCCAATGGGCGGCGATATTGGTGTAAAGTTCATTGCAGAAGAAGCGCCGGGCGGCCGGAGAGCAAGGCGCCAGAGGCAGACTTCAGGGAGGAGCGTATGGCCAAGAAGCGCGGTGGTGGCCGTAAGGAGCCAAAACTTCAGAATGAGAAACCCCTCAGCAGGCGAGATTTCTTCACCAGCGGGGTTGCTGCAGGTGTCGGCGCGGCGATTCTGCCGGGGCCGGAGGCGTTGGCACAAGACGCCTTGCCGGGCCCTCAGGGCATCGTTTGGAACTATGAAGCAGATGTCGTTGTCCTCGGGTCGGGATGCGTGGGGCTGCACGCCGCCGTCAGAGCGCGGGACCTCGGGGCATCCGTGCTGGTGATCGAGCAGAACTTCGACGTCGGGGGCAAGCTGGTGCACAGCGGCGGCTGGACATCGTTGGGCGGCGGCGACCCCATACAGGAAAGAGACCGCGCCGGAGCGGACCCCGATCGCCTGGGGCTGACGGCGCCGCGCGTGAAGCCCGCCGATCTCGAGGACGACCCCGACCGGCTCTTCCGGGATATGACCGACTGGTCAGTGGTCGATGCGACTGGCGTTGCCCGCTACCGTTACAACGACCGTGAGCTTCATCGTGCCTGGGCCGACAACGCGCCCAAGACCAGGCAATTCATGATGGACAACCACATCCGCTTTGCGCGGATCGACGGCACCCATCAGGGTGGAGGGATGTCCCGCGCGAGAGCCGCGAGGGCCATGATGAAGCTCGCCGAGAAGACCGACATAAAGGCCGGCACGATATCACCGCAGGACAGAGGAGATATCGCTGGCGAGCGGCATTCGCCCTTCAACCCCATGCGCACCATTCCGGGGGGCCAGGGAGAGGCGGTTGGCGCACCCGGATGGGTGTGGGGCGGTTTTGCCATTGCAAGGTCCTTGGAATTCAGCGCGCGGGAGAAGGGCGTCCGTTTCATGCTCAACCGCCACATGGATGAGATCGTCCGTGAGCGGCCGTTCGCAGGACGGGTGCTGGGGGTGAAAGCGAGCTACACGCCGCGAATGCATCCGGAAACCGGGGCGCGTCTCGAAAGCTTCTGGCAGAACGGCAACATCGACGACCGCGCCGCGACGGTTTACATCCGGGCCAGGAAAGCCGTCATCGTCGCCACCGGCGGCATGCATGGCAACGTGCACCTGCGCACGATGATCGATCCCAGAATGGTCGAGCGGTCGATCGAGTATGGGCCGAGCTCGCTGATCGGGCCGCTCAACATGGACGGCAGCGGGATCATCGCGGGTATGAAAATCGGCGCGAACCTCGCCGGCATGATGCAGAATTACCAGCATTCATTGGCTTCTCCGACGATCAGCACCGTGCTCGGCACAAGGGATGCGGTGGCCAGCATCTTCCCGGGACACCCGGCATTCCTCTTCGCCCGCGCCAAAGGCATCGCGATCGGCGCTGCCGGCTGGGAACATGCGATCGCCGTGAACCAGGTGGGGCGGCGATTCTACAATGAGCGCGCGATTGGGGATGTTTCCAGCGATGCCAAATATCCGGCGGGGAGCGACGGCACGCGCACGCCGTTCACGCCATTGGATTGGCGCAACGCCAGCCCTGCGCAGGTCAAGGCTCAATACAAGCGGTCGGCAGCTGTCGATGCTGCCCTGGCGATGAACGAAGGCTCGCGCGCACCCGACTACGCATCCGGACCGGTGTGGGCGATTTTCGATGCCGCCGCCGTGCAGCGCGGGGGTTGGAAAATTCGTTACCCCTATATTGCGGACCCGCCCGACGGGTATTTCCACAAGGCCGATACGCTTGCGGAGCTGGCCAAGAAAGTCATGGGAAACGCCTATCAGAAGATGCCGCTGAAATACCTTGAGGAGACGGTAGCGAGGTACAACGCGCTTGCGGACAAGGGCGTGGATGAGGATTTCGAGAAGCCAGTCTTGCATCGAATCGACACCCCGCCCTTCTACGCGGCTTTCGCCAGCATCCGCGTGCTCGATTCATACGGCGGCCTTCGCATCAACGGAAAGGCCCAGGTTCTCGATACGCAGGGCGAGGTCATACCCGGCCTCTACGCGGGCGGCGAGGCCAGCGGCGGCGGCACGCAGCATGGCATCGGCAGAGCCTCGGTCCACGGTTACATTGCGGGGACGAACGCGGCCCAGGAACGATCGGTGTGAGTTTCGATCGTTTCCCGGACGTACGTTGACGCCACGGCGGCAAACGTAGTCATGACGCATCATCAGCGTACGTGCGCGGTCGAGGTTTCTCCGTGCGAAGTAGATGCAGGAGCCGAACTGACCGTGACGGTTAGGGCTTCCTGCCCCGACGGATGCGACTTGACGGGGCAGAGCGTGTCGCTTCGAGATCAGAATGGCGCCGAGCTGGCGACCGTCGAACTCACGGCGCTCGACGGCCAGGCATGCGTTACGAGCGCTGTTGTGTTGCGGGCGCCCATTGAGGTAGGCGAGCACATCTACCGCGCCGTGCTCGCCGCTCATGAGAAAGACCGGGTTTGGCATGACGAGACCGAGGTCGCGTTTTGCTTCACCGCGAAGGCGCATATGACATACATGAATGTCTGGGGAGTGCCGTCCGCCATCGCGGCGAGCGAACGCTTCAGGTTCAGTGTCGGCGTCAAATGCTCGGCCGGATGCAAGTTGACGGGAACGCCCGTAAGCGTCTTCGACCACGAGGGTGGAAAGGTCGGCGCCGGAGTGCTGCTTGAGGAGGTCTGGCCCGGTACCGACGCTCTCTACTTTGCGGAGCTGGAAGCGCGTGCCCCGCTCGCAATAGGAGACTACAGGTGGCAGACCACCATCCCTGCGTCGGATGCCGGAGTCCCTCACGAGGCCGGTTCATCCGCGTTCGGCGTAAAAGTGGTCGACCTGTCCAATTATCAGGTGACGGTGGAGGCATTCGATAGCGAAAAGCAGGCCCCCATCAGCGGCGCCCATGTCCTTCTGCATCCCTACAGGGCTTTTACAGACGCTGCGGGGGTGGCAAGGGTCAAGGTCGCGAAGGGCAGATACAGGCTCTTCGTTTCCGGCTTCAACTACATCCCCTACGAGAACACCATCGACGTAGCGAACGATCTTGTGCATCGCGTCGAGCTTACTGCAGAGCCCGAAGGCCAAGATGATTATCGTTAGTGCTTGTTGAAGACGCTCTGGAGCGGGCGTAGCATCATTGTTTTGAAATGGCAGCAATCCACACGTCGTCGCGGGTCCCTCCATATTGGAGAAAGGTCATCATCATGAAAGCCAATCTCTACGTCGGAACGTCGTTGGCCGCCCTCGCCATGGCCGCTGCTTGCACCTTCGTATCGGCCGGCGCAACGCGTGCCGCGGATGGTGCAACGCTTCTCAGCGGCAAGATCGTGTCGTCCACCGGCGAGGCACTGGCTGGAATTCCCGTCAAGGCGCATCGTGAAAAAAGCGCTGTGACGGTGGCGGTCTACACCGACGCCAAGGGCGAATACAGCTTCCCGGACTGGTCGGACCTTACGCCCGGCTCCTATTCGGTTGCAATCGAGCTGCCGGATTTTGAGCACACCGCCCAGCCGGTTACGGTTGCGGCGGGCAAGCCCGCGAAAATAGATTTCACATTGAAATCGAAGCCGCTCGCCTATGAAGACGCGACGGCCTCCGAAATCATCGCCGGTCTGCCCGGTACTGATCAACAGAAGACCTTGTTCTCCCAGTGCAGCAATTGTCACACGCTGCAATGGGCGCTGCAGGCCGGACGCACGAAGGAAGATTGGATCCGGGTCATCAAGAAGATGGCAGGCCGGGCCGCCGAGCAGGAGGCGCCGGGCACTTATGCGTTCGGCCAGAAGCAGTTCATCGAGCCGTTAGCCGACTATCTCACCTCGATCCGCGGGCCCGAGTCTTCCGACAACGTCCCGTTCAAGCAACGGCCGCGACCGACCGATGCGGCCTCGACAAATCTCGTGGTGACCGAATATTCGCTTCCAAGGGGCGGTGAGCGCGAACTCTACATGCTGCGCGGCGACCGGCGGTTCGTATGGCCGCACGACGTCATCATGAATGACAAATACGCCTATTACACCGATCACTTCTCATACGTGCTCGGGCGCATCGACATCAAGACCGGGGAGGCGACGGAAATACCGTTCCCGCTGCCCAAAGGAGCGGGACGCGAAGCTCGCAACATGACGGGTGAGGGCGACACGCGCGCCGGCGCCCCCGGCGGCGGCGCCCACGAACTGCAATTTGATCGCCAGGGCAACGTCATCGTCGGCATGGATAACGGCACCGTGAAATACGATCCGGAGACGGGCCGTTTCACCGGCTGGTCAGCCGGACGCGCGATGTTCGGTCTCGATCCGGATGGCAACGTGTGGAATTTGCAGCGCAACGGCGACCTGGTGAAGATCGACACCAGCAGCGAAGAGCTGAAGCGGACGATCTTCCAGATTCCCAAGAACCGGGGGATCTACGACACCGACACCGATTCCAAGGGCCGAACCCATCTCTACATCTGGCAGGAAGGCAAAATCGGCATTTTCGATCCGAGGACGATCGAATACGCGGAATACAAGACGCCGACGCCGATGTCGGGTCCACGCCGAGGCCAGATAGACGGCCAGGATCGCCTGTGGGCCGCCGAATTCTACGCCGGACAGCTCGTGATGTTCGATCCGGACAAGAAGGTGATCAAGGAATACCCGCTGGTACCCGGGACCAAGCCCTACACGGCGCCATATGCCGAGCCCTATTCGGCTAGCGCCGATGACAAGAACCAGATTGTGTGGACGCACGACTTTAGTAGCAGCCGCCTGTATCGGATCGACATGAACACCGGCCAATCGACCGAATACATGACGCCGTCGAACTATGAGGTGCGGGACCTGAAGGTCGATGCCGCAGCCCCGCGCCCGACCGTGTGGGTCCCGGCCTACCGCCCGCCGTCAAAGCTGGTGAAGATCCAGGTACGGTAATTCCGTTTGCCTGCGGCGCCGCAGGCCGCGCATCCGCACGACGCGTAGCCCGGATCGAGCGGCAAGCGAAATCCGGGACTGCCCTGTCGACGAGGCGAGGCTGCACCCGGGTTTCGCTCGCGCTCAACCCGGGCTACGGGACTTGCGCGCCCCACCCGCCTTGCGCCCCATCATCTCCAGCGCCGGGAGCCCGAGTGCGTCGAGCGGCGATGGCGTTGTCTCCTCCGGCAGCCGCCCGATGCCGGTGCGCAGCAGGGCAGCGCCGACCGCGCGGTTCGCCGTAGCAACGCACAGCGGGATAGCAAGCGCGAGGCCGCCCGCGATCAGCAGCGCGTAGGGGATAGCGACGGGCGCTGCGAGGGCGAGCGCTGCGAGACAGGCCCAGCCGAGCATCGCCTGCGGCCATAGCTTTGCCACGGCGAGCCGCAACGGCACGGCGTGATCGTCGCGCGCCTGGCTGCCCCAGCCGACGCTGCCGCCGAAGATGAGGGTTGCCAGAAACACGGTGTGGGCGAACCACATGATCGGTGAGAGCATCAGGAAGAAAATCGTTTCGACCACGACGTTGACGAGAAACAGCGGGCCGCCGCCGTAGCGGTGGCGCGCTTTCGGGCGGGTGAGCGCGTCGATGACCGTCGCGATTTTCGGTGCGAACCACATGATTAGCACGAGGATGAGCACCGCGAGGCCGGCATCGGGCGCCATGAAGGCAGACGGGCGCTCTGCGGTAACGACCCCATATGTGCCGAGCACAAGAAGAGCCATCCAGGCGGGCGAGCCGAGGAACATCAGGATGGCGAAAGCGAGCTGATAGCGGCTGATGAATTTTAACCCCGGCAGGGTGAGAAAGCGCCAGTACTGCATGTTGCCCTGGCACCAGCGAATGTCGCGCCGGATGAATTCCAGCAGCGTCGGCGGGTTTTCTTCCCAGCCGAGATGCTCCTCCGGGAGCACCCGCACCTCGTAACCGGCGCGGCGCATCAGCACCGCTTCGATCTGGTCATGGCTGAGGATGTGGCCGCCAAGCGGCCCGCCCTCGGGAAGCGGCAGAATGTGGCAGTGGGCTGTGAACGGCTTGAGGCGCAGCACCGAATTGTGCCCCCAATGGGGGCCGCAGTCGCCCTGCCACCAGGCGCTTCCAGTGGTGTAGGACCACATCGCGAGCCGCATGCCGAACTGGAAGATGCGGGCAAACGCGCTGGTCGACGGCATGCCGACTACTAGGCCCTGCAGGATACCGATCTCCGGCGACGCCTGCATGATGCGCACCATGCGCAGGATCGCTGACGCCGGAATGAAGCTGTCGGCATCCAGCGTGACCGCGAAGTCGTGCGCGCTGCCCCAGCGGAGGCAGAAATCCCGGATGTTGCCGGCCTTGAAGCCGGCGTTGTCGTCGCGCCGGCGATACGTGATGGCGAGACGGCCCCGCCATTTTTCGGAGAGATCTGCAAAGCAACGCTGCTCGGCCACGGCCACGGCCGGGTCGTTGGTGTCGCTGAGGGCATAGAGATGGAAATGCACGCCATTGGGTGCGAGGCCGTCCAGCATCGGATTGAGATTGCGGATGACCCGTGCAGGGTCCTCGTTGCGGATACAGGCGATGAGAGCGACCGACGCCGTGATCGGCTCGTCGCCGCGAATGCGTGCCACGGCCGGGGTGACGGTCGCGACCGGGTTTCTGGCGAAGCGCAGGATCAGGAACCCGATCGCGGCATTCCAGAATCCGATCACGGTCCATGGGAGGGTGATGAGGAAGAGCGCCAGAAGTACGATGTCGAGCGCTCCGAGGCCGTCCGCCGATAGTGCGACGGCAGTGAGCCACATCACGGCCGAGATGGTTGCGAGCACCAGGGCGGCAAATAAGACCCGCCGTCCGGTCAATTGCGACGGGCTTGCAAGCACATCCGGCAGGGCTGCCGATCCGGTTCGGGAGCCGGCTTGGAACTCTGTCATGGAAAATTTGCTTTGGAATGGAGCCGCGCTGGGTGAGATATAGCGGGAGAGTGGGTCGGGTGTCCAACGCAAGGGCTGGTGGGTGGGCGAGCAAATGAACGAGCGGGCGCACGCCCTATGGTACGTCGCCCCCGGGCAGACCGAAATCCGCGCCGAGACGTTGTCGGAGGTCCGCGCCGGCGAGGTCCGGATCGAGGCGCTTTACAGCGGGATCAGCCGCGGCACTGAGCGCCTGGTCTTTGGCGGCCGCGTGCCTGCCAGCGAGTATGCCCGCATGCGTGGGCCGTTTATGTACGGCGAGTTTCCGTTTCCGGTGAAATATGGCTACGCTGTGGTGGGCCGCGTGGTGGCCGGACCGAATGCGCTGGTCGGCCGCGCGGCTTTCGCGCTCTACCCCCACCAGACCGCGTTCATCCTGCCCGCGGACAGCATCGCCCTGTTGCCGCCCGACGTGCCGGCTTCCCGTGGCGTCCTTGCTGCCAACATGGAAACTGCGCTCAACGCCCTATGGGATGCGGCACCAGGCCCGGCGGATCGGATCGCGGTGGTCGGCGGCGGCGTGGTCGGCTCCCTGTGCGCTTGGCTCGCCGGCAAGCTTCCGGGCGCCGAGGTCACGCTGGTTGATATCGAGAAGAGCCGGGCCCGCATTGCGGCTGCCTTGGGCGTCGCCTTTGCGACGCCCGATGCCGCGCCTGGAGAATGCGATCTCGTGATCCACGCAAGCGCCTCCCAGGCCGGCCTCGCCACCGCGCTCCGGCTCGCCGGCAACGAAGCGACCGTGGTCGAGTTGAGCTGGTACGGCGCCGGCGAGGTTGCGGTTGCGCTCGGCGAGGCGTTCCACAGCCGGCGGCTGCGGCTCATCTCGAGCCAGGTCGGGCAGGTTGCGGCTTCGCATCGGTCGCGCTGGTCGCATGCGCGCCGCATGGCGGCGGCGCTCGCCCTGCTTGCCGATCCGGCACTTGATGCCCTGATCGCTCCGGCCGTTGACTTTCATGATCTGCCGGCGCAGCTACCTGGGGTCCTGGCTGGGTCAGGGGGCGCGCTATGCCAGCTTGTCCGTTACCCGGCCGCCCTAAAATCGCAGGGCGGGGCGGCGGAGGAACGTAGGGCAGGTTAGCGCAGCGCAACCCGCCGCTGCCGTACCGGATGGCGGATTACGCTGCGCTAATCCGCCCTACGAGGCCTCGTTTTTAGAAAGGTCCCGGGGTGTACGCCGTCGAAGTTTCCGATCACATCATGGTTGCCCATTCGTTTCGCGGCGACGTTTTCGGTCCTGCGCAGCGCTTACACGGCGCCACCTTCGCGGTTTCGGCCGCGTTCATGGCCGACGCTCTCGATGCGAACGGCATCGTGGTCGACATCGGCCGGGCTTTCGAGGTATTGCGTCAGGTGTTGGCGCCCCTCAATTATCGCAATCTCGACGAAGTCCCCGCGTTCAAGTCCGTCAACACCACGACGGAGTTTCTCACCAAGCACGTTTTCGACGGACTGGCAGCGGCGGTGAGGAACGGCGAACTCGGTCGCGACGGCCGGGAGATCGGCGCCATCAGAGTAACGGTCGCGGAATCGCCGACCGCGCGCGCGTGGTACGAGGGGGCCTTATGGCAGCAGTGACCTTCGCGGTGCCGGGAAGTCTCGATCAGCCGACCGGCGGGTACAAGTATGACCGTCGCGTGATTGCCGCGTTGCGACAGCGCGGTTGCGAGGTTGACGTGATCGATCTCGGCGACGGATTTCCGCGCCCGACGCCGGAAACGGTCAATGCCGCATTGCCCCGACTCCGTCAGGTGCCCGCCAGTCACTCGATCGTGGTGGACGGGCTTGCCCTAGGCGTGCTGCCCGATGCTGCAGCGGCGCTGCGGTCGAGCCACAGAGTGGTCGCACTCGTGCATCACCCGCTCGCATTGGAATCCGGGCTCACGCCCACAGAGGCGGCGGCGCTACGGCATAGCGAGCGCGCTGCGCTGGCGGCGGTGAGCCGCGTGGTTGTTACCAGCCCGGCGACACGCCGCATTCTGATGGCAGACTACGACGTTCCGGGGGACATCATTTCGATCGCCTTGCCCGGGACGGAACGCACGACCGGCGCGGCGGTCGCTCGCAAGCCGGCAGGAGATGCCATCAATCTTCTCGCAGTGGGCTCCGTGGTGCCGCGCAAGGGTTACGATGTGCTGGTCGAGGCACTGGGCCAGCTCACGGATCTTGACTGGCAGCTCGTGATCGCGGGCGATTGCAAGCGCGACAGCGCGACCGCCCGGGAACTCGCGGCCGCCGTCGCGCGCAGGCGCCTCGAACCACGCGTGTGCCTGGCAGGCGCGGTGGGCGAGCACGAACTTGCGGGGCTTTATCGCGACGCGGACGTGTTCGTGCTCGCCTCGCGGTTCGAAGGCTACGGCATGGCGTATGCCGAGGCGATCGCCCAAGGCTTGCCTGTGATCGGAACCCGGACCGGCGCCGTCCCGGATACCGTGCCGCCCGGCGCCGGCATCCTGGTGCCGCCCGAGGATGTAGCAGCGCTTGCCGAGGCCTTGCGTTCCATGATCACTGATGAAGCGCTGCGCGCGCGCTGCTCCGAGGCGGCGCGCATGGCGCCGATGCCGACCTGGGACGCGGCCGCACAGGCCTTTCTCGACGTGCTGCAGACAGCCGCATGACCGGCTTCTCGGCGCAATGGCTAACGTTGCGCGAGCCTTACGACCGGGCAGCACGCAATGCGGCGGTGCTCGATGCGGTTGCCGCCGCCTTCGCGGGCAAATCGGCCGCCGCGGTGACGGATCTCGGCTGCGGCACCGGTGCCACCATGCGGGCGATTGCGCCGCACCTGCCGGCCCGGCAGAGCTGGCGGCTGGTCGACAACGACGAGGCCTTGCTTAGCGCAGCCAAAGAAGCCGCGCCTGTCGGGGTAGATGTCGCCACGATCGCCATCGATCTTGCCTGCGACATCGAACAAGTGCTCGACTCATGCGATCTCGTCACAACGTCGGCATTGCTCGATCTGGTATCGGCCGCGTGGCTGGATCGCCTGGTTGCGTCGATGGTCCGCTTGTCGCGCCCGCTCTATGCGGCGCTAAGTTACGACGGCTTGGTCGCTCTCACACCGCAGACACGCCACGATGAAGTGGTGATTGGTGCGGTCAATCGTCACCAGCGCACCGATAAGGGGTTTGGGCCGGCGCTCGGCCCCGATGGGGCGCTGATCGCGCTGGAGCGATTCCGCGACGCCGGCTTCATGGTCGTCGACGGCCGCGCGGATTGGCAGTTTGTCGCCGACGACCAGGAAATCCAGGCCGAGATGCTGGCCGGTTGGGCCGGCGCCGCCCTTGAGATCGGCGTTAATCCCTCAATCCTCAACGAATGGCTGCGCGAGCGCCGCGAGCACGTCAAGGCAGGCCACTCATACGTGCGGGTCGGTCACATCGACTTCTTCGCGATTCCTACCGGCTGGCGTTGAGCCGAAAGGTCGCAGTCGAACAGCACCTCATTGCCCAGCACATGCGTGACCGTATGGGGGCGCAGTGCCTCATCGCATCGTGTAATGGGCGCAAGATCGAGGCTGGAACGGCCGCCACCGAGAATGACCGGCGCTACCACCACATGCAGCCGATCAAGACAACGTGCTTCCAGGAAGCGCGCGACGGTCGCGGGGCCGCCTTCGACAAGAATGCGCCGCAGGCCGCGCGCTGCGAGGCCCTGCAGAATCTCGCGTGGGTCCAGGTGGCCTTGCGCCGCTGGCAGTACAATCCGTTCGACGCCGGCCGGCGACTGTGCGCGGGCGCCGTCGGCCGTGACCACGAGCCGTCGCACGCCGTCGTCGCGCAATGCCCGGGCGGTGGCGGGTAGGCGACCATTGGGGTCGATGACGACGCGCGCGGGATGCGGTCCCGGGACCCGGCGCACCGTCAACAGAGGATCGTCCGCCAATGCAGTCCCGACACCCACCACCACGGCATCCATCAGGGCGCGCAGGCGGTGCAGATGATCGAGCCCTTCCGTGCCGTTGATGTAGTGGGAATGTCCCGTTGCCGTCGCGGCCCGCCCATCGAGCGATTGCCCGATTTGACCGACCACCAGGAGATCATCGACCTGCCCGGCCCGCAAGGGTCCAAAAATCTCGTCCCAACAGGACGCGCCGTTGCGATGGCCGGCCCGAATCGCCGCCATGGCATCCCGCCAGTGCGGATCTTCGCGATGTCGGGAGATGGGATCGATCACATCCATGAAACGCTCACGGCCAGGCATCCTAGCAGGGAATTGCGGTGCGACAAACGTTGGACTTTCCGCTGGCGCGGAAACATCGCTTGCTGTCCAACCGAATCATGCGGGAAAGAGAGCACTGGTTCCTGTCAGCAAACCCGCGAACGCTCTTTAGGTGGAATGGTCGCGCACGGAACCGTGCAAACAGCAACAGGTTGTTCCGCGAACTCGGAACGCGGGTACGCGTCCGGGTTCATTGTCCAGGACCGTGGATAGACCTGAAAAACACTGCAGGCGCGCTTCGATGAGCGTCATGAAAACCATTCTGATGCGCATGTTCGGTCGTCCGCGAGGCGGCATGGGCAGGTTAGGTGGGTATATCATGGCGCTCACCAACACCAAGTTCGGCGTCCGAGTGTGCGATCTCGTTGGAGTGGCTGCAAATGACAGGGTATTGGAGGTGGGCTTCGGACCCGGCGCGGTTGTCGATCACCTGTCGAAGCTCACGACAGGGTACGTAGCCGGCGTCGATTCATCACCGGAAATGGTCGCGCAGGCACGCGCGCGAAACCGTGCGGCCATTCAGAGTGGCCTTGTCGATCTGCGGCTTGGCTCCGTCGACAGCCTGCCGTTTGGCGACAACAGCTTCGACAAGGCATTAGCAATCAACTCGATGCAAGTGTGGCCAAATGCCGTCGCAGGGCTACGAGAAATCCGGCGTGTCCTGAAGCCCGGGGCCACAATAGCACTGGGTTTCACCGTCTACTCAGGTCAGTCGAAGAATGAATTGCCGGAAACGCTTGCCTTAGCTGGCTTCACCAAAACACACCTGGTCACGACGGCCGATGGATTTTGTGCTCTGGCCACAAAGCCGTAGGTCAGATAGGCACAGCAGAATCCGGTCCTTTCGCGCAAGACCGCGGCCGAACCCCCATCTGCTGTGTGTCGACGAATTTTGCCCTTGCGTGGCAAAGTCTCGCTCAGTTGCGTTTGCGGAGGGTGCGGTGGGATACACATTCAGTGGTGCGCTGCCCGCCCGATGCTGTGATATGCAAAGCCCTGCATCTCCTCGGGGCGGTACACGTTGCGCAGGTCCACCAGCACGGCCTGCCGCATCACGCGCTTGAGGCGCTCGAA
>Ga0070734_10004648_pt1 | contig 12837 bp, 9 predicted proteins | sample Coa_R1_8_FD_66444 | JGI IMG/M metagenome (GOLD analysis project Ga0070734, IMG submission 66444) | Surface soil microbial communities from Centralia Pennsylvania, which are recovering from an underground coalmine fire - Coalmine... | ecosystem: Environmental > Terrestrial > Soil > Unclassified ...
GGTGTCACCCCGCGGCGGAGTCCGCGGGGTCCATTGAAGTGGCATTTCGCTGGACCCCGCGGACTCCGCCGCTGGGTGACAAGTGTGGTTCTATTTGCTTTTAAGACATATGCACTGACGCTCATTTGTTAAATGCGAGCTTAGGCTATTCATGGGTGATGACATTGGCGTTCAATCGTTTTAGCGCAATGCGGGGCCGCATAGGCATTAAGGGTTCGGGTAGTCATGCCGATATTATTTTGGCCATTGCTGTCATAACCATCGTCGCCCTACTGGTCTTGCCCATCCCCACGCTCTTAATTGACATATTGATAGCCATGAATATCTCAGTTGCTCTCATAGTTGTCATGTTGGCCATTTATATTCCTGATTCTTTGCACCTTTCAACCTTCCCCACCATTCTTTTGTTAACCACCCTCTTTCGACTAGCTCTTAATGTGGCTACTTCGCGACTCATTTTGCTGTACGCCGATGCAGGGCAAATGGTGACCGCCTTTGGCCAGACCGTAGTGGGCGGCAATTTAGTGGTTGGCATTGTTATCTTCCTTGTTCTCATGCTCATCAATTTGTTGGTAGTGGCCAAGGGCTCAGAGCGCGTAGCGGAGGTTGCGGCTCGATTTACCCTCGATGCAATGCCCGGCAAGCAAATGAGCATCGATGCCGACCTACGGTCAGGCAGCCTCGATTTAGAACAGGCCAAAAAGAAGCGCGAAGAGCTAAATCGCGAAAGCCAATTATTTGGCGCCATGGACGGCGCCATGAAATTCGTCAAAGGCGATGTCATTGCCGGCATTATCATTTTCGTCATTAATATTGTGGCTGGCATTATAGTTGGCCGATTCCAACATGGCATGGAACTAGAAGAAGCATTGTCCACCTTTGCCATCTTGTCCGTGGGCGACGGCTTGGTCAGCATTATACCGGGCTTGCTCATGTCGGTATGCGCCGGACTCATAGTAACACGGGTCCAGCAGGGCGACCAAAGTCTTGACCTAGGACAGAATGTAGCGAATCAAGTACTAGCCTATCCAAAAGCCTTTTTCATTGCAGCTGGATTTATCGGCCTTTTGGCCTTGGTGCCTGGACTGCCCACACTTCCATTGGTGGTCATCAGCGCGGCTGTGTTATTGGTTGCGGTGCTCATCAGGAATAGGCAATCGAAACAAGCGTTCGATAGCAATAACGATCTAGTTACCTTTGATAATAATGAACCTGGTCATGTAAACAGGCCGTCCGAATCAGAAAGACCCACGAGTGTCTTACCCATTTGTATTGAGGTCGCTGACAATCTCGTGCCATATGTCGACGAGAGCAGCAATTTTCTCTTTGAACTTATACCTATATTACGCGAAAGTCTGGAAATGGAACTTGGCATCGATTTTCCTGGCATACGCGTCCGGCCTTCGCCAAAAGAAGATATAGCACCATCGCATTACACATTGCTTCTAAATGAAGTGCCAGTCGCAACCGGGATAGCTGAGCCAAATAAATGCATGATCAGCGCAGCCCCCCATGAGGTGCGAGCAATAGGCATCACCGAAGTTATTTCAACCAAGAACCCACTAACACAAACACCAGCATCCATTTGTGCCCGCGAACACAAAGAAGCCCTTGAGCAGGCTGGCTTCGTCGCGTGGGATGCCCCTAGTCGAATCCTTCTCCACCTGTCCGCGATCTTACGAAAAAATGCCAAGGATTTTATCACGCTTCATGAAACCCAGGTCATGCTTGATCGTTTGGAAAGCCTTTATCCAGCCTTGGTCAAGGAAGTGGTGCCTAAAGCAGTAAGCCTGTTTCAGCTTACCGATATTTTAAAGCGCTTGCTAAGTGAAGAGATTTCCATCAAGGACATCAAAACCATCCTTCAAACGCTTGCGGAATTTGGCCCCCTTGAGCACAACACAGTCATGCTGACCGAACATGTGCGCGTGGCTCTGGCACGTTATTTATGCTTTCGATTCGGCCATGGCCAAGACACTCTGTTGGTTTATCTTTTGTCACCGGAGATTGAGGATATCATTCGCGGCAGTATAGTATCCCAATCCCAAGGATCCTATCTCGCCTTGGAGCCGGAAATGGCGCAAGACATATTGGCCGCCATGCGCCATGAATTTGATCAGCTTCCACCCAATTCACGACAGCCCGTATTGCTGACAACCCAAGAAATAAGGCGCTTCTTACGAAAACTCATTGAAATCGAGTTTTATGAAGTCGCGGTTATGAGTTACCAAGAATTGAGTATGGATTTTAAGGTGCAACCCATCGGCCGCATTAGTCTTGCACGTGAAAGCGATGCGGAGCAAGATGATACATATCACGAACAGCTTGACAGTCCTTTTGCACCTGTACCTGCAATGCCGTGATGGATGAAAATTTTTCTTCGTCGCGCAAGCGTTCGATAAAGAAAACTTCCATGATTTGGTCGTAAAGATGCAGCTCTTGGTCAAGACAATGGGTTTCCACCACCAGGATTTTCTCGTTGCTGATGGTTGGCCTTACGCCAACGTTGGTGACGCTGACAAAATCTCGGTATTGAGCGCCCTCAAACATTCTGGCCACAGTGGCATAAACACCCCTTTTTAACAAAAACCCCTTGTCTGGCACAATGTTAGCCGTTTTGAAGCCAAGACCCGCACCTCGTTGTTGGCCAGATTTTATTAGTCCTCGCAAGGAAAATGCCCGGCCCAGCATTTTTGTGGCTGCATCCAGCTCCCCATTTTGCAAATGCTGGCGAATACGCGTGGAGGAGACCCTATGCCCATCTTTAGTCACCGGGTCCACCACGAAAACGGCAAACCCTCGTGTTTGTGCCAATGATAATAGCATGTTGATGTCACCAGCCGCCTGATGGCCAAAGGCAAAATCACTGCCAACAATCACGTGTCCAACCTGTAATTGTTTGACCAATATGTCGTCGATAAAGGCCTCGGGACTAAGCCTTAAAAACTCAGCATCGATCCGGTGAATGATGGCAACGTCAACACCAAACTTGGCTAATAGGCCGATTTTCTGCTCATCGGAGGTAAGTAAAAAATAGTCTTGTTGTTTTGTTAGCAAGGTGGCTGGGTGAGGTGTGAAGGTTAAAACACCAGTTATCGCGCTTGTTTGTTTGGCTTTTGCTATCAGGGCTTGGTGGCCACGGTGAACACCATCAAAGTTGCCAATGGCGAGTGCGCCACCATTCATCGAATTGCGGACGTCGTCCACTGACCAAAATAATTGCATATGCCCTCACCTTTAATCCCCTCTATAAAATAGCAGGTCACCCCGCGGCGAAGTCCGCGGGGTCCAGGTATTGGCACTTCGCTGGATCCCGCGGACTTCGCCGCGGGATGACAGGAATCCCATTTTCATGGTATGTGTAACTAATTAAAGCCTCTTTGGGCCATACGTTTTTGACGCTTTCGTGATCTGGCTTCGGCAGCGCGCTTCTTAAGCTTTTCTTGCACGGATTTCTTAACGTGGAATTCGCGTTTGCGCACCTCTTTAAGAATGCCCGCTTGCTCCACCCGCTTTTTGAATCGCTTTAGCGCCCTTTCGAAGGACTCGCCTTCTCTAATGGATACTCTGGTCAACTAGCTCACCTCCCTTCCTCTTCCCCCTACCCAAAGAGTATTGCGGTGTCAATATTGTCCAGCAGTATTGGTAGAGGTCGGGATTTTTAGATATGCATCTTGCCCACGTTTCGGCATTTATATTATACATAGTCGCCCTTATTTGTATCGGCGTATTTTCGGCAAAAAAAAGCAGCACCGCTTCCGGCTATATTTTAGGTAATCGTGGTTTGAGTTATTGGGTGACCGCGATTTCCGCCAATGCAAGCGACATGAGCGTATGGTTGTTTATGGGCTTGCCCATGGCAATATTTACCAAAGGCCTTTTCCAGGCATGGACAGCGGTGGGCCTGATATTTTTCATGTTCCTCAACTGGCATTTTGTCGCCCCGAGATTGCGCCGTGTAACCGAACGCTACGACAGCCTTACCCTATTCACATTTTTTGAGAAGCGCCTGGGCCAACGCGCACGAGCCATTCGGGTGTTCGGCGCCCTGTTTTCTTCAGTGTTCCTCACCATTTATGTATCGGCCGGCATTACCGGCATGGGCTATCTCTTTGAATCCATTTTCGACATTAATTACGCTGTTGGTTGCACCATATCGATATTTGCCATTCTCACCTACATAAGTTTAGGCGGCTTTACGGCCATTTGTTACACCGATTTTGCGCAAGGCATTTTTTTATTGGCCGTGATCGTGGCTGTGCCCATTCTCGTGCTGTTTTTTCCCTTTGACCACGCGCATAATACCAGAGCCTTTTTAAACGCCATCGAGCAGCCGCTTTTCCCCAAAGACGCCACGCAGCTATTTGAAGCTTTCGCCTTAGCCTTCGGTTGGGGCGTTGGTTATTTCGGCCAGCCTCACATTCTCAACAAATTCATGGCGATTAAAGATCCGACGGAGCTTAGCAAGAGTAAATGGCTGGGTACTGCTTGGCAAATTCTGGCACTCTTGGGCGCCATCTTGGCTGGTCTTGCCGCACACTATTTCTTTAGCGCACCGCCCAACAATCCCGAGCTAATTTTTGTCGAGATGGTGGACGCCATCTTTAATCCGTTTTTGGCAGCCCTCGTTTTATGTGCCATTTTAGCAGCCACTCTATCTACGATTGATGCCCAAGTATTGGTAATAGCAAGCGTGGTAGCCGAGGATTTTTTTGCCGTTGTGGCTGGACCCAAGGCCACCGACAAGAGGATTCTATTGGCATCTCGGCTTACTGCCGTAGTGGTGTGCTTAGTGGGTCTTGCCATTGCGTTGGTCAAGATCTCGTCCATTTTTGAGGTGGTCTATTACTGCTGGGTTGGCATCGGATCTGCCTTTGGCCCCTTAGTCATAGCATCACTCTATTTCAAAAAGCTTACGAAAAATGCAGCCCTGCTTGGCATGATAGTAGGCGGCACGGTGGGGGCGTTTTGGATCGCGCTGGGCTCGGAGATATCCGCGGCCTTGCCCGGATTCATCGCCGGTTTTGCCACCATTTGGATCGGCTCAAACTTCGGTGGTCAGAAGCCATAGCGAATATAGCGTCGTAAGGCAAATATGCCTGGCACATTGATGACCATGAGCAGACCGCCACAACTATACATAACCGCCATAGCCAATGAGGGATCGTGAAACGAGAAAAACAAGAAGGCGATGGAAGACAAAAAGATAAAAATTCCCTTGCCCTTCTTCGGTGACAAAAATTTGGCTGACTTTACGCCAGCCACCAAATAAGCGGTAATGGTGGAAAAGCCCAAAATAAATATGAATATGGGCATGAAAATTTTCATGTAGGGAAAATACATTTCCAGCGCTGTCTGCACGAGCATGGATCCCTTGAGGCTTTTATCTTCCCACACTCCTGTGACCATCACCAGCAACATCACTGCGCTACAGACAACGATGGTATCGAGAAAGATGCCGACAATGGCAAGGCTTGCCTGCTTGTCTGGATCGCGGACATTGGTTTCGGCGTGAATGATGGATGCATAACCGATGCCCACGTCACCCGAATAGCAGGCACTGGAAATGCCCTTGGACATGGTCAGAAGCAAAGTAGAGCCGGCAAACCCACCCAAAGCGCCCTGACCGGAAAATGCGGCCTTAAATATCAAGGCAAACATAGCGGGAATACTATGGTAATTAACCACTAGAACGTAAGTCACCATGATCAAAAAGATGGTAATAAAGATGGGCACGAGCCAACTATTGACGGCTCCAACCCGCCGCACGCCGCCAAAGACCGTCACCAGCACCAAAGCGAGCAAAGTGAACACCACCAGTGTGGGCGGCAAAGCCAAATTGATGACGAAGGATTCTTTGATGACGCCAAATAGATAGATTTCGGTGCCATAAACGCACATTAATAACGCCATGATATTGGCGATGACGGGAAACTTAGGAAAAGCATAGCGCAGAAAATACATAGGACCGCCGTCATAGCTACCCGAGTCGTTTTCAAGCCTGAATCGTATGCCAAGATAGACTTCCGCGTACTTGATGATCATGCCCAAGAAGGCGGCCAACCACACCCATACGAGTGCTCCCGGGCCACCGAGCTGCACAGCGACTGCAATCGCCACAATATTGCCAATGCCAATGCAGCCACCAAGCGAGGCAAAGAAGACAAATAGCGCAGGCGCTCCCCTCGTGGTCACCGAAGTGGGCTGCTTAAATGAAGCAAAAAAATTCTTAAAGCAACGCCACAAGCCAAAAATCTGGGCGAATCCTGACTTCACAGAAAAATAAAGACCCGCGGCAATAATTAGCGAAACGCCAACATAGGTCCATAAAAAGCCCTCGAATGCCTGAATTAGCGCGCGAATTTCATCCATCAATCATAATCCTTTAGAGGGTTTTTAGTCCGAGACTTTTGGCATGCTTTTCTCTCACTAAGTCCTCGCTAACGCTGCGGGATCGTTCGATAAAAGCATGCCAAAAGTCTCGGACTAAAAATCCTTTTTTCATCAAAGTTTGTCCACATCAATCTCAACGTCGCGCTGCCAAGTTAGTCGCATGGCATACAAAATAGCAACAGCATCTATCGTCTGTTGCAACAGCGCACCGGCCACCGGAGTAATAAAGCCAAAAGCGGCAAATCCCATTCCGATGATGCTTAACGCCATACCACCGATCGCACTTTGCAACGCGATGCTGCGCATATTTTTGCTGATATGAAGAAGCTCATCAACTTTCGACAGGGTATTTTCCATCACCACTGCGCCGGCTGCTTCACGAGTGGCTTTTGTTGGCTGGCCAAAGGCGATGCCCACGGTTGCAACCCGTAAGGCGGGCGCATCGTTAACCCCGTCGCCCATAAAAAGGGTTGCTGCCTTCTTGCTCTCCTGCTCCACGGTGGCCAATTTTTGTTCAGGGCTTTGTGAAGCAAGCATCTCCTTGATACCAAGCTCGCCAGCCAAATAGGCCACTTCTGATTCGCGATCACCTGATAAGAGCATAACCTTCTCGAATGAATGGAAGGGGCCCAAATGGCTTACAAAGCTGCGGCTATCGCTCCTGGGTGCATCGCGAAATCGCAAACAGGCGGCGTAGTTTCCATTGATCAGCACCATGCATTCAAGGCCACCGGCTAATGGCGGAACCTCCTGGCTTAGCTCAGGTCGATCATGCAAGATCTGCTTGCGTCCCGTGATAACAATAAGGTCATCATCGACAAAGCCGGTGAGGCCCTGCCCAGGCTTTTCAAAAACGCTTTTCGCTTCCGGCAAGTAGAGGTTGTGTTGCTGCGCGGCATCGATGATGGCAGAAGCAAGCGGGTGCTTGCTATATTGCTCCAAGCTAGCTGACTTGCGCAAAATCTCTTCCTTGCCATAACCATTAGCGAGCAACATCTCAGTCAAGACCGGCTGACCATAGGTTAGTGTTCCGGTCTTATCAAAGATAGCGGTTTTGCACGTAGGGAGCCGCTCGAGAACTAGCGGATCGCTTATGATGATGCCTCGGCGTGCAGCCATGGAAATAGCGCTGATGACAGCCACTGGAATCGCAATAAATAATGGGCAGGGAGTTGCGATCACTAACACCGATAAGAAGCGCATGGGATCATTGGTAACGACCCAGGCTGAGATGGCTAAGATTAGGGAGATGGGCGCAAATATGGCTCCCAGCTGATCGCCTAACCTGCGCAGCCGTGGTCGTTTATGCTCAGCCTCTTCTAGCACGGCTATGATGCGCGCATAGCGTGAATCTTTGGGCAGCTTTTCTACCCTCATTAGAAGAGCGCTTTCGCCATTAATAGCACCCGATAAAACAGAAGTGCCAGGAGCTTTAGGGACACGATAGGGCTCACCAGTTAGATAGGACTCATCCATGAAGCCATGCCCTTCAACGATAGTACCATCCGCCGGGCACACCTCATGAGGGGCGATAACCATCACATCGTCGATAGCGATGTCTTTGATATCGATTTCTTCGATGAGCTCACCCTTTTTACGTCGCGCCAGGTTGGGCATGCGGCTGGCCAACGCCCGCAGTACTGAGGATGCACGACCCAAGGCGAAGGATTCTAGCGCTTGGCCAAAGGCGAGCATGAGCATGACTAACACGCAGGCCAAATATTGGCCCAAAACAAAAGCTGCGATCATCGAAATGGCCGCCAAAATGTCTGCACCCACCTCTTTGCGTACAAGTTTAATGAGGATGCCAATGACCAGCGGCACCGCCCCCAAAACAATGACCACCAGCAGCGGCCAGTCGGCTATTTTTTGATCGACTAGCCGCAGGATGAGGTGCAAGGTGATGGCTAATAGCCCCAACCCAAGAGCTAGAAATTGCCATTTAAACTGTGCTGCCGAAAATTTAACCACGCTTCACCAACAACTTTCATTGTATTGTAACGTTAGCATGCAAGGAAAAATAGCAGGTTCAGTTCGCCTGCGTGCCTACTGGTAGCTTAAGATAAAAGAAACTTGCCTAGGAGGCATCGATGAAATTTATGACGCTGTGTTGTTTTACCCTACTTGCCGCCCTGTCGGCTAACATAGCCGAAGCCCATCCCTGTGATATCCCAGCCGATTCAAAGATAGGGGAGTCGGGTGGAATCGGTGTATTGATTTACGCTGATGAGTTCGGGCTACGCATTGATGATGTGCTCGAAGGCGGACCAGCCGCATCTTCTGGCGTAGAACCGGGAGACTACATTTGGGCCATCGACGGCAAGGCGGCCCACGACTGGAATGTTGAACAAGCGGGAGCAGCCATTCGGGGAGAAGTTGGCAGTACCGTCTTACTCACCATACGAAGGGGTGACGTCGAGCTAACTGTTTCCATCGTCCGCGATTGGATCTATCGCCCATAGAAGTATTTTTGGCAGTTCGCTGGATCCCGCGGACTGCGCCGCGGGATGACAGGGGTTTAGTTGGCTCACATTTCCTTCGCCAAAATATTCTTGGTGAAAGGATCGTTGTTTGGATCTTTGTTCCAAAAGTATTCACTGAAATTGGCGATACGCTCAGCTTCCAATGGCCCAAATAGTCGGGCAATGACGTAAAGGCTCATATCAATACCCGCGGCTATTCCCGACGATGTGATTATATTACCGTCGTCGACAAAGCGCGCTTTTTCTACCCATTTCACCTTGGGGCCTTGTTGCCGTACCCAGTTGAAGGCAATTTTATTGGAGGTGGCTTTTCGATTATCCAGTAGTCCGGCTTTTGCTAAAAGAGCAGAGCCTGTGCAGACAGACAGAACCAGGTCGCTATTTTTAGCTTGCTCCTTCAGCCAAGTGAGTAGCTTTTCGTTGTCAACTTCTCGCCGCGTGCCCATGCCGCCAGGGACTAATAGTAGATCCAAGTGACCAGTGGATGCTAAATCACTGGTTGCTTCCAGTGATACGCCCTGACCTGACTTTACCAAACCTTTTTGCTCAGCAATCAGGCTGATCTCAACGCCCGGAATATTAGCAAACATCTCTATTGGACCAGACACATCCAACAAATCAAAATCCCCAAATAGAAGAATACCAAGGGTTTTTTTCACGTTCGCCGTCTCCGCACCGCCAATAAGGGCAAAGCCACTATTGCTTAAAAGCAATACCGATAAAACAAGCATTCTAACTGACCATAAAATTCCCAGTGATTTAAGCATAGCTATATCTCTCAATGATGATGAGATTATAACGACTAAGCGCCCTCATGCCGGAATTTCTTAGCCATACCGTACTCCATCCGCATGGAATAGCGCGTGCCTATCGTTCGTTGTGGCTACGAAATTGGGAGGATCAATGATGAGATATGGCGCTATTTTCAGCTTGCTGTGGGCTTTAACTTGTTTCTATCAAAGCTCGGCAGTGGCCACAGATGAAACAAGCATATATGTCCGCGCCCAGCCTTACGAGTTCCCCTATGACGGGAAGCTTGCACCGCAGAATACAGCGCTCTTAATTATTGATATGCAGCGGGACTTTTGCTGTCAGGGCGGCTACGTCGACAAAATGGGTTATGACATATCGCTGACCAGAAAGGCGATTGATCCCATTAAAACACTATTGACTCTCGCCCGCGAAGCAGGACTGACGATTGTCCACACACGAGAGGGCCATCGTCCCGATTTGTCGGATTTACCGGAGAATAAACGATGGAGAAGTAAGCAAATGGGTGCAGAGATCGGGTCGGCTGGACCAATGGGGCGAATTCTCGTAAGAGGCGAGCCCGGCTGGCAGATCATTGACGAGCTCACACCACTCTCTGGCGAAGTGATAATCGACAAGCCCGGCAAGGGAAGCCTCTGTGCAACCGATTTAGAGCTCATTCTTGAAAACAAAGGCATCGCAAACGTGATTCTAACAGGCGTGACCACCGACGTGTGCGTACATACGACCATGAGAGAACTAAATGATCGAGGATATGAATGCCTTATCTTGGATGATTGCACAGCTGCCACGGACCCAAATAACCACCGAGCCGCACTAGAAATGGTTAAAAAGCAAGGTGGAGTCTTTGGCTGCGTGAGTGTATCACAAAGCGTGATTGAGGATTTTTTCAATCCTATAAAAAAATCGGCGACAAAAAGTTAGCTTGGGTTCTGTTAGCCTTGAGTTGTCGTTGAAACTTTCTCCCCCTCCCCCTCTCCCTCTCGGAGAGGGCAATTAAGTTATTTGTCAAGAAACTCAACAGAGCGTAAGAACCATTGCGTAAAGCCGATACTTTTGCCATAACCACCATATGGTCGTAGGTGGTTATGCAGAGCTCGATTGCATTAGCAATTTCAGTTTTTTAGCGGGGGCCTCTCATCCAGAAGAGCTGGTTAAGGAAGCTTCTTCTTTAGGGCTTGTGGCCATCGGTGTGGCCGATAACAATACGCTGGCCGGCGTGGTACGAGCTCATTTGGCCCATAAACAGCATCCGATTAAACTGCTCATTGGTGCACGCCTCATTTTTGCTGATAACACTCCTAACATCATTATCTATCCGATTAATGTAGTGGGCTATCAGAGTTTATCGAGACTGTTATCAACGGGAAAGATGCGAGCTAAGAAGGGCCACTGCACATTATACTTTTCCGACCTCGCTTTAATAAAAGACAACTGTATAGCCATCGCTCTTGGCAGTGATCTACGCACCGATGATGGCGTGACCACGATCAAACGCTTACAGGCTATATTTGCCAGCAATTTTTATATATCGGCCAGCTTTCTCTATGATGGCTTTAGTGATGAGCAGATCGCGATGCTTAGAGAAATAGAAGGAATCTGCTCGGTGCCCATCGTGGCCACCAACAGCGTCATAGCTCATGACCATAAGCGACGGGCTTTAGCCGATGTGGTTGCCTGCATTAAGGCGGCCACCACTTTAAAATGTGCGGGTCATATTCTTAAAAAGAATAGCGAGCGCTATCTAAAGTCAGCTTTAGAAATGGGGCGTATTTTCAGTCATTGCCCACAATGGCTAAATAACAGTGTAACCATTGCCAACCAAATTACCTTTTCCCTCGACCAACTACGATATCAATATCCAAACCAATGTGTCATCCCGCGGCGAAGTCCGCGGGATCCATTGGAGACGCATTTACCTGGACCCCGTGGACTACGCCACGGGGAGACAAGTTTCATCCCCCCCGACCAGGCCTGCTTGATCGAAGAAGCATTCAAAGGTGCTCAGCAAAGATATAGACAAGCCATACCGAAAAAAATCATCGATTTATTGCATGAAGAACTCAAGCTGGTGGGCGATCTTGGTTATGCCACCTATTTCTTAACCGTCTATGACATCGTCAACTTTGCCAAAAGCAAAGGCATCCTATGCCAAGGTCGTGGATCAGCCGCCAATTCCGCCATCTGCTATTGCTTAGGCATAACCGAAGTGGATCCGAATACCCATGATCTGCTCTTTGGTCGCTTTCTCAGCAAAGAACGCAACGAGCCTCCCGATATCGATGTTGATTTTGAAAACGCCCGTCGTGAAGAGGTAATTCAATACATATATAATAAATATGGCCGCACTCATGCGGGTATGACAGCCACAGTAATCACCTATAGAAAGCGCATGGCAGTCCGAGAAGTGGCCAAAGTATTTGGCCTTACTCTTGAAGAAATCGATGCGCTCATTAGTGCTTTGAAAGGCATATCACTTGATAGCGTCATTAATGATAATTTATTTGATAGCATCGCTAATGACGTTGGATTGTCCGGTAAAACAAATATGGTCAGAGATATCCTTTCGATGGCTAAATTGCTCCTACGGTTTCCGAGACACCTAGGACAACACGTGGGGGGATTTGTCATCAATCAAAACCCCCTCAACGAATTGGTGCCGATAGGCAATGCCGCCATGGAAAATCGGACTTTCATCGAATGGGATAAAAATGACCTCGATGCCATCGGCATCTTAAAGATTGACATTCTTGCGTTGGGAATGCTCTCAGCCATTAAGCGCTGTTTTCTGCTAGTGGCGAAACACTACCATAAACATCTGTCGCTCGACGTTGAACGCAATGACCACAATGTTTATGCCATGCTCTCAAGAGCAGACAGTATCGGCGTATTTCAGGTGGAAAGCCGAGCACAGATGAGCATGTTGCCCCGGCTTAAACCCAAAGTGTTCTATGATTTGGTGATTGAAGTTGCCATTATCCGACCCGGTCCCATCCAAGGTGATATGGTCCACCCTTATTTGCGGCGCCGAAATGGACTTGAGGCAGTGGTCTATCCGTCGGCGGCCCTAAAGCAGGTGCTCGAGAAAACACTTGGGGTTCCCTTGTTTCAAGAGCAAGTAATGCAGGTAGCCATTGTGGGTGCAGGCTTTAGTCCCGGTGAAGCCGATCGCCTACGTCGCTCCATGGCC
>Ga0070734_10004650_pt1 | contig 12834 bp, 9 predicted proteins | sample Coa_R1_8_FD_66444 | JGI IMG/M metagenome (GOLD analysis project Ga0070734, IMG submission 66444) | Surface soil microbial communities from Centralia Pennsylvania, which are recovering from an underground coalmine fire - Coalmine... | ecosystem: Environmental > Terrestrial > Soil > Unclassified ...
TAGTTGTTCGCTCCCTCCCCGGCGGCCAGCGGCAGTTCGGGGTGCATGTCGGCCAGCGTGCGGTAGGCGTCCAGGGCTTCGGAGTGGAAAGGCTCCTCCAGCCAGGTCAGCTCGAATTCCCGGAAGTGTTCGGCGCGGGCCAGCGCGGGCGAGGGGTCATCGCCCCAGACCACACCCGCATCCAGCAGCAGAACGCCGTCCGGCCCCAGGCCCTCCCGCGCGGCGCGGACCTGCGCCACATCCTCCCCAACGGTCCCCTTGCCCATCGGCCCCCAGCCGAACTTCGCCGCGCGAAAGCCCTGCGCGCGGATGGAGCGCGCTTTCTCATAGGTCTCTTCCGGCGTATCGCCCAGCAGGACGGAGGCGTAGGGCAGCTTGGGATAGGCGACCGGGTCGCCGAGCAGTTGGTAGACCGGGACCTCCCTCGCCTTGCCCAGCAGATCCCAGAGCGCGACGTCCACACCGGAGAGGGTGTGGTTGGTCTGGAGCATATCCAGCCCCAGCCGCCGGACCTCCGCGTTGATACGGCGGATGTCGTCCGGGCTGTCCAGCCTCGCCCCCTCCACCGATGTCTTCACCGGCTTGCAGACGCCATGCGAAGGCGGGCAGCAGTAGGCGGCGATGCAGGGCAGCGGGGCGGCTTCGCACTCGCCCCACCCCTCCCAATCGCCCGCGCGCACCCGAACCAGCAGGGCGTCCTGGCTCCCATCCACCTCATCGGTGATTTCGGGCATGGTGAGATAGAAAAAGTCCACGGATTCGATACGCATCGGCCTGCCTCCCTCAGAGATCCTGTCGGCTCACTCGCTGACGGAAGGTTCGCCGGAGGGAGGTGGAATCCCTGCTGTTCAGGCAGTTGGGCTAATTCGTATCGTGCATTTTGCGTTTGTTCTCCGAGTTGGAACTGGCCGCACCGCCCTGGTTGTCGCCTGGATTGCCCGCCTGGTTCGTGTCGGCGTCATCGCGATTGGCCGAACTCCCCTCGGGCACACCATAATCGCGACCGTTCGCCTGGGCATTGGTTGGAGGAGGAGGGGGAGGAGGATCGCGGTGAAACCAGCCCTGCGACCACCCGATGATACCCAGCGCCAATACGATGACGACGGAGAGCAGCGCGATCTGAAGTCGTTTGGTCTGGGACAGGGGCTCGCCGGACGCGCTTTTCGAAGGGCTCTTCGGATCGGACTTGCTCTGGCTCGGGGTAGGCTTTTTATTGTTCGGATCGGGTAGATTTACAGTGACCGGCATGTCTATTCTCCTTCGGTATCGCGCTATCCTGCCGCCGCATCGGCAATCAACGAGAGGCTAGTCGGTTATGTGTTCCTTGACGTTGTTCGGTGCGTTCGCGTTGGAGCCGGCAGGGGCGCTCTCACTGTCATCGGGCTTGCCCATCCGATTACCGTTCTCGTCTAAGGGGTTGTTATCGGCGTCTGCGTGACGAGTAGCAACGCGAGGAAACAACCAGCCTTGCGACCATCCGATAACACCCAGCGCCAGAACAATGACGACTAAAAGCAGCGCGATCTGCAATGGCTTGTTTTTGGATGGCGGCCCTCCGGCCGCAGCGGACGCGCTTTTCGAAGGGCTCTTCGGGTCCGGCTTGCTCTGGCTCGGGGTAGGCTTTTTATTGTTCGGATCGGGTAGATTTACAGTGACCGGCATGTCTATTCTCCTTCAGTATCGCGCGATTGCGTCGCACGCCCTCTGACGGGGCGTGAAATAAGCGCGCGCGCCTGCTTTTCCTGTAAGATAGATTACACCATTTTGGAGGAATCGAAGATTAAATTTATGTTAAGATTCGGTTAAGGAGAATTGATATATGCCAATTGATTTAGCGCGAAATGCGGCCCGAATCTCCGTTTTGTTCCGCTGCGAACACCCCCTCAGAAAGGGCTGGGCTATGGTATACTAAAAGGTGAGAGCGAGAGGGGAGAAGCCCCTCAGAATGAGGTGTCGCCCCATGAAACCAAATGGTGACAAGAACGCTCTAAAGGAGTAGAAACCATTGCTCGAAGATGTCCGCCGCGATGCGCGCGACCTGCGCGCCCGGCTGGTCGAGCTGGGAGGTCATCTTTGACCAGCCCAGACGCCAATCCGAGATTGTAGAACTGGAGGCCCGGGCGGCTCAGCCCGACTTCTGGGAAGACGCCGCGGAGGCGCAGAAGATCCTCCAGCGGCTCAACCAGAACCGAGAGGTTCTGGCCCCCTACCAGGCGCTCATGGCCCGCCTGGACGACCTGGATGTGATGTGCGAACTGCTCGCCGAGGAGAGCCACCCGGAAGAGGAGCAGGAGGCGGAGGCGGAGGCGAAGCGTATCGCCGCCGACCTCGACAAGCTCTCCCTGGAGACCCTGCTCTCCGGCGAACACGACGCGGCTGGCGCCATCGTGGAGATCAAAGCCGGAGCGGGGGGAACCGACGCCTGCGACTGGGTGCAGATGCTCCGGGAGATGTACCTGAAGTGGGCCATCCTGCGCAACTATAAGGTGGATGTGGTGGACGAGAGCGAGGCGGAGATCGCCGGGCTGAAGAACACCACTTTCATCGTACACGGCAAGAACGCGTATGGGTACATGAAGGCAGAGCGGGGGGTGCATCGCCTGGTTCGGATCTCGCCGTTCGATGCCAACAAGCGCCGCCAGACCTCGTTCGCTTCGGTCGAAGTGCTGCCCGATGTGGGTGAGGAGATCAAGGTAGACATCAATCCGGACGACCTCCGTATCGACTTCTACCGCTCCAGCGGGGCAGGGGGCCAGCACGTCAACAAGACGGATTCGGCGGTGCGGATCACGCACATCCCCACCGGGATCGTGGTCACCTGCCAGAACGAACGGTCGCAGCATAAGAACAAGGCGATGGCGATGCAGGTGCTGCAGGCCCGCCTGCTCGACCGGGAAGAGCGCGAAAATCTGGAGCGCCTCGCGATCCTCCGGGGCGAATCGAAGGCCAACGAGTGGGGCAACCAGGACCGCTCCTATGTGTTCCAACCCTATACCCTGGTAAAAGACCTGCGCACCGGCTATGAGACGGGCGATGTCATCGGCGTCATGAACGGCAATATCGACCCGTTCCTGGAAGCCTATCTTCAGTGGCAGCAGACAAATAAGAGCGAGAGTTGAGGAACAAGCCTCAACCGGAGATCGAGAGGGGACACATGAGACCATGGGGGCGGCGTTCGGTCGCCCTGGCCGGTCTGTCAGGCGCGATAGTAGCGTTGCTATGCGTGGCCGCCGCCGGGTTCGCCGACATCATCAAATCCGAGGTGGAACTCTCCACAAAAGAGGCGGACTCCAAGGAGTCCCAACTGGCCGACGTGGTGGCGGACACCCTGCGCTCCTCCGCCAAGAGCGACGCAGCCTTTATTGCGGCGACGTCGTTCAACGATTCGACCACGCTCCCGAAGGGCAACGTCAACACCAAGGACCTGCTCAACGCCGTGGTGCATAAAGATGAGAATATCGTGGTGGTCAAGCTGAAGGGCGATCAGATCACGCGCGCCCTGGAGCAGGGACTGTATCTGTATCCCAAGCCCAACAGCGCCTTTTTGCAGTTCTCCGGCCTGACCGTGACCATCAATCCCCAGGCGGCGGCGGGCAAGCGGGTCGTCTCGGTCAAAGTCGGGGACGATGCGCTGGAACCGGGCAAGGTCTACAAAGTCGCGATGCCCGCGCCGCTGGCGAACGGCGGGCTGGCCTACTTCAAAATCTGGAGCAAGAGCGACATCGATAAGGATACGGAGAAGACGATCGAGACGGCGCTGACGGCCTATCTGAGCGCGCATAAAACGATCACCAAGGGGGACGACCGCCTTGTTATCAAGGGCAAATAGCGAGCGGAAGCGGAAGAACACGCTTTTGTTGCGCCTCGGGACGGCATGGGGGCTGGCGCTGCTGGCAGCGGGCCTGGGCCTCGGCTGCCGGGAGGCGTCACCCGCCCCCGGCGCTCCCCCCACGGCGATGGCGACCGGAGCGCCGACCGTGACCCTGGCCAGCCTGAAGACGGCCCCGCCCGCGCCGATGCATCCGGCCTTTGACGGGGAAAAGGCGTTTGAGTTGCTTCGGAAGCAGTGCGATTTCGGGCCGCGCCCGCTCGGTTCGGAAGCCCATGCAAAAACCCGGGCTTTTCTCCTGGAAGAGATGAAAAAATATGCCGATACTACGATAGAGCAGACGTTCACTTATCGGCATATGACGGCGTCGAATATCATCGGCATCTTCCACCCGGCAGATACGAAACAGCCCTCCGCCAACCCGGTCCTGTTGATGTCCCACTGGGATACGCGCCCCATCGCCGATGGGCCGAACTCCAACGAGACCCGGCGCGGCATCGTCTTTCGCTACGGCCCGAACGGATGGAACCCTACAGCGCCGATCCCCGGTGCGTGTGATGGCGCTTCCGGCGTGGCGGTCTTGCTGGAACTGGCCCGCCTGTTTCATGAGAAGAAGCCGACGGTGGGCGTCGTGTTGCTGCTGGACGACGCGGAAGACTATGGCGACTTCAACGCCAACAACTACACCGGCGAGGGCGTGGAGTTGGGCGCGAAGTATTTTGCCGACCACTATAAAGACATCAAGGAGGTCGGTAAGCCGACCTACGGCATTCTGCTGGACATGGTGGGCGGCAAAGGCGCGTTCTTCCCACGCGAAAAGTACTCTCAGGATAACGCCGCTGCGGTGAATGATAAGGTGTTCGGAATCGCAAAGGAAATGGGCTATACACGGCAGTTCCGCTCCAACGAGACCGAAGAGGTGGGAGATGACCATATCTGGATCAACAAGGTGGGCATTCCCATGATCGACCTGATCCACCCGCTCCCGCTGGGAGAGTACGAGACCAGGGGCTATGTCTACTGGCATACCCTGCAGGATACTCCGGACAAATGCAGCCCGCTCTCGCTGAAGGTCGTGGGCGAGGTGATGGCGGAAGTGATCTATCGGGAGATGTGAGCCGCACATGGGGCTGACATCCGTGAACCTTTTTCCACTCTGTTACGTTTTATAAGAAAAGAGCGCGATACCTGCAAGGGGTGAGAATTATGCCCAGAGAAACCGGTCAACAGGGACAGGGCCGTACGACCGCCATTCGCGAATCCGAACTCAAGATTTGCGAACTGTGTGGCTGGCTCAATCTCGTATCCAATACCGAGTGTTTTGTCTGCGGCTGGCACGGACGCTTTGAAACAGACCCCGAAGTAGTCCATGCTGCCGTAGAACTCGCCGTGCGCCGCTATGGCAGGCTGGAACTTCAACACCTGACGGACCCAAGCACCTACCGCCAACCCCGCTCGTCGCCTCCGCTCGTGCGGCTGGGCGCCTGGTTGCGACAGATGTGGCACCGCCTGCTCCATCGTTAAGTGCATTCGGAACTTCGGACGATCATATCATGACCCTCTTTTTGCGTCTCCTGCCGCAGATACGAGGGTCTTTTGCGTACCCCGTAAGAGAGGAGGCGCATGGAACAGAGTGTCGTCTTGCAGGCGTTGGCACGGCTGCGGGCCGCCGCGGACCAGGTACACAACGCCTTTCCGACCACGCACTGGACGCAGACCGAAGGGCCTGGCCCGGAGCAGATTACACTGAACGGAGGAGGGCATTTCCAGGGCCTCCGCATCGGGCCAGGGCAGGACATCGCGATGACCTGTCGCCTCGACCTGCCGGAGCAGGTGTTGGGGATCGCTCTCACGGGCGATGCGCTGGAGGGCACGCTCTTCTCCCTCTATCCCACGGAGATCTGCTGGAACGGACAGGCGCTCTTTGCCGAGGAGGGCGTCCCGGTTGCGGCAGGCCCGGCCCTCTTCACGGTTGTGCCGCAGCTCCAGGCGGGCGACAACGGCGTATTGACCTTCCGTATCCGCGTCCCGAACCACCAGATGACCACCTGGGTCCAGTTCAAGCTGACCACGCCGGGGCTGCGGGCGCGGTTCGAGGCGCTGGACATCGCCTGGGCGCAACTGGCCCTGGCCGATGCCCTGGCCGACACACCCGAGGAGCATGAGAGCGTCGCGCAGGCCGCTGCGCTCGTCCCGGAAGCCCTCACTGCCCCCGACGCGTCCACACTGCAGATAGCGCTGGACGCGGTCGCCCTGGCCCTCGCGCCGCTCTCCGAGAGAGCCGCCGAACAGACGGTCCATCTCATCGGGCACAGTCACATCGATATGAACTGGCTCTGGACCTGGCCCGATACCGTCGAGACCATCAAGCGCGACTTCCGGAGCGTCCTCGCCCTGATGGACGACTACCCCGAACTCACCTTCAGTCACAGCCAGCCCGCTACCTACGAGGTGATCCGGCAGCAGGAGCCGGAGCTCTTTGCCCGCGTGCTGGAGCACATTCAGGAGGGGCGCTGGGAGCCGATCACCCTGACCTGGCTGGAGGGCGACGTGAACATGGCCTCCGGTGAGGCCCACGCCCGCCAACTCCTCGAAGGCGTCACCTACACTCGCGATGTGCTGGAGGCGCAACCCACCACTTACCACGCGCCCGACACCTTCGGCCATGCGGGCAACCTGCCCCAACTCGCCGCCTCGGCGGGCGCGATCCGCTACTACCACCATCGCGCCAATCCCGGTCAGGAGAACCCATGGCCCGCCTACTGGTGGGAGGGCCAGGACGGGACGCGCCTCCTGGCGATCTCCACCTACTCCTATAATGGCGAGATCCACGCCCGTGACCTGGCGAACGCCGCCATCCGCGCCCACCGGTTCGGACACAAGGTCGGGCTGCACTTCCATGGCATCGGCGACCACGGCGGCGGGCCGTCCCGCCAGAACCTCGACGCCCTGCGCCGCTTTCAGGAGACGCCCGGCCTGCCCACCGCCTTCTGCAGCCGCCTCGACGCTTATACCGACGAACTGCTCCACTCCGAGAGCCCTCTGCCCGAAGTGCGCGGCGAATCCCGCACGCTCTTCGAGGGCTGCTACACCACCCACGCCGACACCAAGCGGTATAACCGCCAGGGGGAGAACCTGCTCTGTACGGCGGACGCCCTCGCCGCCCTCGCCGGGCAGAACCATAACGCCGTGCTGACCGAAGCCTGGCGCAAAGTCCTGTTCAATCAATTCCACGACATCCTCGATGGCTCCGCGATCCATGAAGCCTACGAGAAGAACCGAACGGACTTCGAGGAGGTCCGGGCGACGGCGGAGGCGGTCATCTCCTCTGCATTGCAGGTCCTGCAGCACGGGCCTGCACCGGAAAAGGAGGAGACCCTCATCGCCGTCACCAACCCGCTCGGTTTCGACCGGGAGGACGTGGTTATCGTCCCTGGCCTGCCGGAGGGCTCCATCGCAACCGTGATCCGCACCGACGGTGGCCACGCCACGACCGGCCAGCCCACCCCGGAGGGCCTGGCCTTCCTGGCCCGTGTTCCCGCCTACGGCACAGCCCACTACCACATCGCGCACACCCCGCCCGACGAAGCACCGCCCAGCCTGGAAATCGTCCCGGCCTATGCGCCCACCGACACCCGCGAAGTCAACTTCCTGGCCGAGGTCGCCGACAATGCGCCCTACTACAAAATTGACACGCCCCACTTCCGTGCCTATCTCCGCCGGGATTGCGGCATTATCGTCTCCCTCTTCGACAAACGCGTGGGTCGCGAACTCGTCTCCTTCGGCCTGCGGCGCGCCAGCGACTACATGGACACCGCCCGCCCCGACCTGGCCCTGAACGTCTTTCAACTTATCGAGGAGCACCCGCACGGCATGACCGCCTGGCAGATGCACGAAGTGCACTCCGAGCGGAGCCTCCTGCGCGGCGCGACCACCAGGATCATCGAGACCGGCCCCGTCCGCTGCGTGCTGGAAGTGACCCACACGCTCCGCAAGTCCACGCTCCGCCAGCACATTGCCTTCTATCACGACCTCCCGCGCATCGACTTCACCACGCACCTGGATTGGCAGGAGATCGGCAACGGCGACGTGGGCGTGCCCAACCTGAAGGCCGCCTTTACCGCGCGTCTGGACGCCTGCGAAGCCTGGTACGAGACGCCCTTCGCCGCCGTCCGCCGCCCCACCGACGGGCAGGAAGTTCCCGCCTTACGCTGGGCGGATGTGGGCGGTCCCGACTACGGCATCGCCCTCCTCAACGACAGCAAATACGGCTACGATGCGCTCGGCTGCCGCCTCCGCCTCACCCTGGTCCGCAGCGGCTACGACCCCGACGCCATCTCAGATGTCGGCCCGCACACCATCCGCTATAGCCTGCTTCCTCATCCCGGCCATTGGCGCGAAGCCGGGATCGTCCAGGCTGCCGCCGGGTTCAACCAGCCCCTCCTGGCCTGCCGCATCTCCACCACAGATCCCTCAACACAGGCTCCGCCGCACCCCGACTTCCGCCCACGCCTGGAGGGCGCCCCCTCCGTGCAGATCGCCTGCCTCAAACACGCCCACGATGGCAACGGCCTTATCCTCCGCCTCTACGAGAGCGCAGGCCGCTTCGAGGACGTGCGCCTTGCCGGTCTGCCCGCAGCCGCAGCGGTCTACGAAACCAACATCGTGGAGGACATTCAGCAGGAACTATCCAATCAGAATGGCAGCGTCACCCTGACCTTCTGCCCCTGGCAGGTGCGCACAGTGCGGGTGACAACAGAATAACTCACCACAGAGGTCACAGAGGTACACAGAGAGGAATCCACGAAGAACGCGAAGGCACACGAAGAAAGACACCAATCCCTTTGTGATTGCTCTGTATTCTCCTCTGTGGTCCTCTGTGACCTCTGTGGTGAAAATGAAGGATAGATCATGGCAATTTTGACGGAAGAGGATCGCGCGTTTTTTGAGGAGAACGGCTATGTGGTCGTGCTGGACGTGGTTCCGAAGGAGAACTGCGAGGCGGTCATCAACGCCCTGTTTGAATTTCTGGGCATGGACCGCAACAATCCGGAGGACTGGTACCGCCCGCCGCTCAAAACCGGCGGCATGATCGAGATCTATCAGCATCAAGCGCTCTGGAACAACCGGCAGTATCCGCGCCTGCATCAGGTGTATTCGGAGATCTGGGGCATGGAGCAGCTCTGCGTCACCATAGACCGCGCCGGGTTCAAGCCGCCGCAGCATCCCGACCATCCCGAATTCGACCATAAGGGCTTCGCCCATTGGGATGTGGACACCTCGAAGCTGCCCATCCGGTTCGGGGTGCAGGGGGTACTGTGCCTCTCCGATACCGAGCCCGGCATGGGCGGGTTTCAGTGCGTTCCCGGCTTCCATCGCGGCCTGGAGGAGTGGATCCGGACACTGCCGCCCGACCGCAATCCCCGTGTGCCCGACCTCTCTACCCTGCCTCCGGATAAGAGGGTCGTGCCTATTCCGGCGAAGCAGGGCAGCCTCATTATCTGGAACAATCTCCTGCTGCATGGGAACGGACACAACGTCTCCAAGCAGCCGCGCTTCTCGCAGTATATCTCGATGTTTCCCGCCTCCCGCCTGATGGAAGAGACCCGACAGGCCCGTATCGCACAGTGGCGCGACCATACCCCGCCCTACACGCAGACCTTCCCCGGCGATCCCCGCAAAATCGAGGAGCAGTTCGGAACCACGGCGGAATTGACCCCACTGGGCCGCAAACTTCTCGGCCTCGACCCCTGGGATTAAAAATACTTTTCATTTATCCCCTCAAAATTACGGGGTTTTTCTCCGATAACTCACACGACAGCACAGCCCATTTATCGGAGGACCAGAATGAGAAGAGGGGTTTACTTCATAGCGCTCTGCATCGGCATGACGCTGCTTGGCAGTATCGCAAGAGCCAACAATACCGATGGGGTTACTGATACGGAGATCAAACTGGGCATGGTCAATGCCCAGAGCGGTCCTGCCGCCGGCTTAGGCAAAGGGATGCGCCTCGGCGCGGAGGCCGTCTTCAAAGAGGTCAACGCGAAGGGCGGAATCAACGGCAGAAAGATCAGCCTGGTGGTGGCCGACGATGGCTACGAGCCGGACAAAGCCGTCGATGAGACCCTGAAGATGATCGAAGAGCAAAAGGTCTTCGGCCTGTTCGGGTATGTCGGTACGCCCACCTCCAACGCCGTGCTGCCCATCATCAAGGACACGCATGTGCCGCTGGTCGGGCTGTTCACCGGCTCGATGGCGCTGCGGCAGCCCGTCAATCCGGACATCATCAACATTCGCGCCAGCTACGATGACGAGGCGGAGGCCCTGGTCGCATACTTTATCAAGACGAAAAACGCCAAGAAGTTCGCCATCTTCTACCAGGAGGATGGGTTCGGCCAGGCGGTGCTCTCCGGAACCGAGAAGGCCCTGAAGAAGCGGAGCATGGCGCTCGTGGGCAAAGGAACCTTCCAGCGCAATACCCTCGCGGTGAAAGCCGGCATCGCCGCCATCGCGCCTACCGCACCGGATGTCGTCATCATGGTCGGCCCCTACGCCCCCTTAGCCGCCTTTGTCAAAGAAGCCCGCGCCAACGGCCTCAAATCCGACCTGGGGACAGTCTCCTTCGTGGGGACCGACGACTTCTTCAATACGGTCGGCGCTGCCGGCGAGGGCGTGGTCATCTCGCAGGTGGTGCCGTTCCCCGGTGATCCCAGCGTGCCCATCGTCAAAGAGTGCCAGGAACTGCTGGCGAAGTATGCGCCCGGCGAGAAACTCGGCTTTGTCAGCCTGGAGGGAGCGATCAGCGCCAAGGCGCTGGTCAAGGCGCTGGAACTGGCCGGGCATGACCTCAGCCGAGAAGCGGTCATTCACGCCTTCGAGAGCATGAGCAACTTGGATATGGGTGGTATGGTTTTCCAGATGAGCAAGGACGATCATCAGGCCTCCAATACGGTCTTTCTCACCCAGATCCAGGGCGGCAAAGTGACGCCGATCAAATAATAGCCTTCTCGCGGCGCCCGAAAGCCCCAAGATTTGCGCACTGTTCAAGATTCATGCACTGTTTTTAAGGAACAGGTATCCCCGTGAGCATCAAAGCGAGATTGGCAATCAATACGCTGTTAGTGACGCTGAGCATTGGAGCCATTGCCTTCATCGGTCTGCACAGCCTCTTTACCATTCAGGCCAGCATCGATCAGTTGACGCGCAACTCTACGCCGCTTCAGGTCAAAACCCTGCAACTGCAGGAGGGCGTGGAGCGGCTCTCCGCCGAATTCCTGCGCCTGGGCGTGGCCCAGACGCCGGAGGAGGCCCGCCAGGCTGCCGAGACCATACGGCAGGATATCGAAGCGATCCGTAAGCTGGACGACGAAGTCGCCCAACTGAACGGCAAAGCCAGTGGCCTGGATATTTCCCAGTTCCAGGATCTGCTTCAGACGGTCTCGCAGGCCGTGCAGGAGAAGCTGTCGGCGGTGCAATCCTATAAGCGGGAGGCCGACAGCGTCAGCAAGGCGCTGCAGGGGACCGAAACCAGCCTCTCCGGCATCCACAGCCAGGTCACGGCGATGACCACGGATTCGTTCAACGTCGTGCGCTCCTCCCAGCAGTCCAATCTTCAGATGAATACGGCGGTCAAGAAGGTCCTGAACCTGCAGTTCAAGTTCAAAGAGATCGAAACCCTCCTCGCCGAGATAGACGCGACCCGCAGCAAATACCGCCTGACGCCCTTTAAGGAGAAGATCAAGGCCGCGACCGATGCGGTGCAGAACATCCCTGCCGACAAAAGCGATCCGCCCGTCTTCCAGAACGCCCGCACCACGGCGGCGACTGTCTATGAGCAGGTGACGAAGGACACCACCGGCCTCCTCGCGCTACGCGCTACGGCGCTGGCTGCCAAGGAGGCCGAGGGCGACTACAATACGGCGAAGGCCGCCATCGCGACCAGCTTGAGTAAGGTATCGGCCAGTCTCGGTGAAGTGGTGGACCCGCTGGAGTTGCAACTGCTCAAAAGCCGCCAGGCGGAGGAGCGAGCGCTGGACCTGCAGAGCCGAACGGGGCAGGTGGTCAGTAGCGCGGCCCTGATCGAAATGGGCACGAAAGAACTCAACTCCCAGGTGCGGCTGGTGATGCTGAGCGTCTCGCCGACGGAGTTGGACGCGAAGGCTGCCGCGCTGAAAACCATTCAGAAGCGGATCACTGCCGATCTTCAAGAGCTGCGCGCCTCCCTCAACGCGACCGGGCAGACACAGACTACGCAGCATGTGGACGCCATCGCCGGAGCCCTCCAGAAAGCCAACGCCTCCGCTGACCAAATCGTCACGGCAAAACGCTATGTGCTCACGTCCGATGCCCTGATGCAGACGACCATCGAGCGGGTCACAACGCTGGCGCACGCTCAATCCCAGAACGGCGATATTCGCTTGCAGGGCGCAACCGAGCACCAGAAAGAGACTGTAGCTGCCGTCAATGCGCGGGTGCGCCAGAGCTTTTCGCTGATGGTCGCCCTCTCTGTCGTCGCAATCGCGATTGCCATCGGGTTCAGTGGGCTCCTGATGCTGCGGATCACCCGCCCGCTCAATGCCCTCTCCAAAACCGTGCTCGCGGTCGCATCCAGGGGCGACTTCTCCCTGCGGGTTCCCCTGCACAGCCGGGATGAAGTGGGCAAGACCGTGCAGGCGTTCAATAGCCTGATGGACACGCTGCAGGCCGCCATTTCGCGGATCAACGCCGTGATGGAGGGGGTAGCGGAGGGCGATTTTCAGCAGCGTGTCGAAGGCGAACTCTCCGGCGACCTGAACACGCTGCAGGAGAGCATCAATACGACCGTCGCCGGCCTGCAGGAGGCGGTGAAGCACATCAATACCGTCATGGAGGGCGTCTCAGCCGGGGATTTCTCGCACCGGATCGACGCCCCGCTCTCCGGGGATTTGGAGGCGCTCAAACGGAGCGTCAATACCTCAGTGGACAAGCTGCGCGACGCCATCCAGGGCATCAACCGCGTGATGGAG
>Ga0070734_10004651_pt1 | contig 12831 bp, 10 predicted proteins | sample Coa_R1_8_FD_66444 | JGI IMG/M metagenome (GOLD analysis project Ga0070734, IMG submission 66444) | Surface soil microbial communities from Centralia Pennsylvania, which are recovering from an underground coalmine fire - Coalmine... | ecosystem: Environmental > Terrestrial > Soil > Unclassified ...
CTGCGGCTTCCTGGGCCTTCTGCACATGGAGATCGTCCAGGAGCGGCTGGAGCGGGAGTTCAATCTATCTCTGATCGCCACGTCGCCCTCGGTCGTCTACAAGGTCTACCGTACGGATGGCAAGGTCGAGGAGATAGACAACCCGGCCCACCTGCCCACCCCGACCACGATCGAGCGGATGGAAGAGCCGTACGTGGACGCCACCATCCTGATGCCGCTGCAGTATTTCGGCGCCGTGATGGAGCTCTGCCGGGACCGGCGCGGCGAGTACGTCAAGCCGGAATACCCCGCGCCGGACCGCGTGATCCTGCATTACAAACTGCCGCTCTCCGAGATTCTGATGGACTTCTTCGATCAGCTCAAGTCGCGCACGCGCGGTTATGCCTCCTTCGACTACGAGATGGCCGGCTATCAGGAGGCGAAGCTGGTCAAGATCGACATCCTCATCAACGGCGACCCGGTGGACGCGCTCTCGTTCATCACGCACCGGGACAAGGCCCAGCCGCGCGCCCGCGCGATGACCGAGAAGCTCAAGGAGGTCGTGCCGCGTCAGCAGTACGAGGTGCGCATCCAGGCAGCCATCGGGGGCAAGATCATCGCCGCCGAGACGGTCAAACCCTACCGCAAGAACGTGACGGCCAAATGTTACGGCGGCGACATCACCCGCAAGCGCAAGCTGCTGGAGAAGCAGAAAGAAGGCAAGAAGCGCATGAAGCAGGTGGGCAGCATCGAGATCCCGCAGGAAGCCTTCCTGAGCGTCCTAAAGATCGCGGAGTAAGCATTGCCGGGGTTAAAACCCCATTCTGCCGCTACGAAGCCCGCCTTCGCGGGCTAAATGCGGAGTCCGCGCAGGCGGACTTTGTTCTGGCAGAACGGCACTTCAGTGCCGGGAGCAGCAAATGATCGAAAAAGGCCAGTATATCAAAGACATTCTGAACGGCGCGGTCGGGCAGGCGGTGGAGGCGCACGGCTGGGTCAAGACGCGCCGTGACAGCAAGGGTGTGCATTTCGTCCAGATCAACGACGGCTCCTGCTTCCAGGACCTGCAGGTCGTCATTGACGAGGGGACGATCCCGGAGGAGATCCTCAAGCACGTCACGACCGGCGCCAGCGTGCGCGTGACCGGGGACCTGGTCGAATCGCCCGCCGCCGGGCAGGCCGTCGAGCTGAAGGCGCGGGAAATCGTGATCTACGGCGAAGCCGACCCGGCGGCCTATCCGCTGCAGAAGAAGGGGCACACCTTCGAGTTCCTGCGCGAGATCCAGCACCTGCGCACGCGCTCCAACACCTTCGGCGCCGTGTTCCGGGTCCGCAACGCTCTGGCCCGCGCCATCCATGCCTTCTTCCAGGAGCGCGGCTTCCTCTATGTCCACACGCCCATCGTCACCGCTTCGGATGCCGAGGGCGCGGGGGCGATGTTCGGCGTGACCACGCTGGACCTGATGAACCTGCCGCGCCACCGGGAGGGCGCGCAGGCCGGGCAGATAGATTTCTCGCAGGACTTCTTTGGCAAGCCCGCCTATCTGACCGTCAGCGGCCAGTTGGAGGCGGAAATCTTCGCGCTGGCCTTCACCAACGTCTACACCTTCGGCCCGACCTTCCGCGCGGAGAACTCCAACACGCCCCGCCACCTGGCCGAGTTCTGGATGATCGAGCCGGAGATGGCCTTCTGCGACCTCAACGACGACATGCGGCTGGCCGAAAGCTTCCTCAAAAGCATCCTCGCCGCCGTGATGCGCGACTGCCCGGACGACCTGGAGTTCTTCAACAAGCGCATAGACAACACGGTCCTGGAGACGCTGGAGAATGTGGTCAACAGCGATTTCGAGCATGTCCCCTACACGGAGGCCATCGCCATCCTGGAGAAGAGCGGCCAGGAATGGGAGTTTCCGGTCTATTGGGGTGCCGATCTGCAGAGCGAGCACGAGCGCTACCTGACCGAGCAGAAGTTCAAGAAGCCGGTCATCGTCACCGACTACCCCAAAGAGATCAAGGCGTTCTACATGCGCGCCAACGAGGACGGCAAGACGGTGCGGGCGATGGACGTGCTGGCCCCGCGCATCGGGGAGATCATCGGCGGCAGCCAGCGCGAGGAGCGTTATGACGTGCTCCTGGACAAAATCCGCAGCCAGGATCTTTCGGAAGAAGCCTACTGGTGGTACCTGGAGCTAAGAAAGTACGGTTCCGTCCCGCATGCCGGATTCGGGCTGGGCTTCGAGCGGCTGATGCTCTACCTGACCGGCATGAAGAATATCCGCGACGTCATCCCCTTCCCCCGCACGCCCGGCAGCGCGGAGTTTTGACGGCTACGGGAGGCGCGTGATGAAACCACCCTCCGATACCCATCCGGATATTGAAAAAATGCTGATCGAGGCGAACCAAAAGATGACGGTCGCCGAGCGATTCCATCATTTTGTGGAATTGAACCGTTTTGTCGAGATGCTGGCTATGGCGGATATTCGTCGCCGCTACCCGGATGCCGACGAGCAGGAATGCCGGCTGCGCCTCGCTTCTCGTCGGATTCCCGCGGATTTGATGAAGAAAGCCTTCGGCTGGGATCCCGAGGAAAAAGGCTATTGATGCTGCCATTCCGAGGATCAGGAATGGATATAGTCCTTTATCGCTACTGGATTCTGCCCTCGCGCTGGCGGCGCTGGCCTATACGGGTCCGCTTGCTGCTGGCACTCGGCCTGGTGGCCGTCTCTTTGAGCCTCGGTCTGATTCCCCTGCGCATCTGGCTTCCACATCAAGATTGGCAAGGATTCGATGGTTTTCGCGCATTTTTCTGTGGAATCGGTTTTCTCTCTATGGTCGATCTGTTCGCGGGGCTGGCCGGGGCGACACTCCTTGCGGGGGAACGCGATCGTGGGACCTGGGAATCGCTTCAATTGACGCCGCTAGGGGCGCGATGCCTGGTGCGTATAAAGCTGATCTGCCGCTGTCTGCTTTGCGGGATGATCGCTGCGCTGACGCTGCCTTTCTGGCTGGGATGGGCTTATGAAGTTCTGGCGGTCAATAATACCGGCCCGTTTGATCGTTCTCCGGAGCTGGCATTCAGGGTCGCGGTGCGTATGACGATCTTTCTCATCTGGCTTGCTGTGCGAATCACCGGGCGAGTCATTCCCTTTGTGGCGCTGGGAATGGCGATTTCCGCGCGCAGCCGCTCCCAGCGGAACGCGCTTGCTATCACCGCGATAGTGGTCATCGCGATTCAGGTGGGCGCTTATTTTGCTGCCGGCCCTCTAGGGTCTCTCCTGCATTTGTGGTCTCCTCATCTCCCTCTGGATCCGCTCAATGCAGTACTCTGGTGGCCGCTTATCCCTAACGATTTCTCGTACTATTCCATGACCGGGCTGTTTTCATCGCAATGGAGAGCGGACCTTGTTGGAGATGTGGTCTGGCTTGGGGCATTGCCGTATTTATTCTACCGTCTGGCGGTCCGCTGGAGCCGGAGGCCGACTAAGAGCAGGGATATGGCTGCCATAGAGAGGGGCGCGCATGGATTTTGACGCCGCCGTAGGCTATATGAGCGGGCTGATCCGGTTCGGGTGGAAGCTGGGCAATGAGCGGTTCGAGGCGCTGTGCGCCCGGCTCGGCAACCCGCAGGACCGCTATGCGATCGTCCACGTGGCCGGAACGAAGGGCAAAGGCTCGACGACCGCCTTGGCCGCCGCCCTCCTGCGCGCCGCCGGCTACAAGACCGGCGCCTACTTCTCCCCCTATGTCTACGACGTGCGGGAGCGCGTGCAGGTCAACGGCGCGCTGATTCCGAAAGAGGACTTCGCCCGCCTGGTCACGCTGGTCCGCCCGCACATCGAGGCGCTGGCGCAGACCGAGTTGGGCCAGACCACCGAGTTCGAGCTGAAGACGATGCTCGGTTTTCTCTACTTCGCTGAGCAGGGCGTGGACTACGCCTGCATCGAGGTCGGACTGGGCGGGCGCCTGGATGCCACCAACGTGGTGCGCCCGACGGTGACGGTCATCACCAACATCGGCCTCGACCATACGAACATCCTAGGCGATACGCACGCTCAGATCGCCGCCGAGAAGGCCGGCATCCTCAAGCCGGGCGTGCCCTGCTTCACAGCCACCGACAACCCGGATGCGCTGGAGGTCATTTCCCGTATCGCCGGCGAGCGCGAGGTCCCGCTGGCCCGCGTGCGCCAGGGAGCCGTTTCCGGTCCAACGAACGATCCGTGCGATGTACGCTGGGAGGCCCTCACCCCCCCGACCCCCCTCTCCCACGCTGCCCGAAGGTTCGAAGAGGGGGGAAGTTCGGAGGCTGGGGGATCTCCCAATATGAATCTTGGGTTGCCACAGCCCTCAAAAAAACTTGTTGAGATGGCCAGGCAGTTGCGTAAGAGGGCGACTTCTGCCGAACTGTTTTTATGGGAGCTATTGCGTGGCCGTCAGCTGAACGGTATTAAGTTCCGCCGTCAGCATCCGATTGGCTCCTTCATAGCTGACCTGTATTGTGACGAGGCACGCTTGGTCATTGAAATTGATGGTGCAATTCACAAAGAGACAACGCAACAAGAACACGATAAAAACCGGGAAGATACCTTGCGGCAATCCGGTCTTTCAATCCTGCGATTTACGAATGAGGATGTTCTAACGGAAACGGAAGTGGTGCTCCAGACAATCGCAGCATTTGTGGTAACACACTCTACTAAAAACTCCCCCCTCTCCCGCAGCGTGGGAGAGGGGGGTCGGGGGGGTGAGGGCCATACCGCCCCGGTCTCGATCGCCACTCCGTCGCGCTGCTATCCACGCCTGGAGATGCGCATGGGCGGGATATACCAGCGGGCCAACGCGGCCTGCGCGGTCGCGGGGGTGGAAAGGGCGCTGGCGGCGAAAGGAGTCGCGCTGCCGGAGCAGGCGGTGCGGGAGGCGCTGGCGACGACCGCGCTGCCCGGCCGGCTGAGTATATACCAGATCCCGGGGGTGCCACTGGTCGTCATGGACGGGGCGCACAATGCGATGGCGGCCGAATCGCTGGCCGGTCCGGTAGCGGCGCTGCGGGCGCAGCATCGTATCCGACGCCTGCTGCTGGTCGTGGGCATGGTGGGCGGGCACGATCCGGAAGGGGTTCTGGCGGCCCTCGCGCCCGGCGCCGATCGAGTCTATGCCTGCCAGCCGGACTGGAAGCGCGCGCAGCCTGCCGAAGAGATCGCCGCCGCCGCCCGCCGCTTCTGCCCCCATGTTGAGGTTATTCCTGCCTGCAGGGAAGCCGCGCGGGCCGCTATTGCCGCCGCGGGCCCGGACGACATGATCCTCATTACCGGCTCGTTTTATACGGTGGGCGAGGTTCCTCCCGAAGTCCTGCAGGGCTGCTAAACGCGACCGCCATTGACGCGCAGCCACTGGCCGGTTACGAAGCCGGAAAGATCGCTGACGAAGAAGAGGATGACGTTCGCCACGTCCTGGGCAGTTCCCAGACGGCGCAGGGCAGTCGTCTCGACGATCTGTTTCTGGCCGGGCGTCAGGCTTTCCGGATGGGCGTTCGGGTCATTACCGCTTTTATCCGTGTGGCCGGGGCTGACGACGTTGACGCGCACGCCCTGCGGCCCCATCTCCTGTGCCAGCACCGCCGCCATCTGGTTGACCGCCGCTTTGCTCGCGCCGTAGGCGGAAAGCCCTTCGATGGGGTCATGCCCGGCGCCGGAGGAGAGGAAGACGATGCTGCCGCCGGGCCGCAGCAGTGGGCCGGCCGCGCGGACCACGTAAAACGCGCCATGCACGTTGACCGCGAAGGGGCGCATCCAGTCCTCGGTCGTCATGCCGGCCAGCGGCCCGTGCGCGCCTGCCGCCGCGTCCAGGATAAGAAAGTCCAGCGCGCCTCCGAACCGCTCCTTAGCCTGCTGGACAGCAGCGACCGCCTGTGCTTCGTCGGCGATGTCCGCCTGCAGCGTAAAATGGTCGAGAGAGTTGGGCAGGGCGCGCAGGTCGGAGAGCGTGCGCTCCGCCGCCTGCGCGTCGCTGCGATAGATGGCCGCGATGCGCGCACCCGACTGCGCCAGCGTCAGAGAGATCGCCCGCCCGATGCCCCGCGTCCCTCCGGTGATGAGGGCGTTCTTGCCCGCCAGGTCTATCTGAATCATGCCTGCCCGCTTCTTTCCGTCTTCTTGCTGTGACGAAATGCACACCCGATGTGTGTTGAAATACGCTTCTCTTCTTTCCGGCTGCCGGTTATAATAGCAGAGGTCACAGCGTAATGTTAGGCAAGAACGTCTGACTGTCCTCTTGACGGAACAGGAGAAACGCGCATGGCACAGACGACCGGGCGCGCGACGGCGCGCCAGAACCCCCGCGGCGGGGTGCATCCACGCATGCATACCGGGGCCACGCATGGCGCCGCCCCGGTGGCCGGGCACCGGGCGCGCCGTCATGCGGCCGGAAGCTTCCCGAACTTCACCTACAATGGCGGGCCGGTGATCGCCAGCCCGCAGGTCTTCTCCAGCTACTGGGGCAGCCTGTGGTCGGATGCGGCCCACCAGCAGCGCATGCAGACGCTGGACCAGTATCTGACGGACCTGGTCGGCAGTCCATTCATGAACGTGCTCAGCCAGTACGGCGTGGGGCCGGGCGTTTTCAAGGGGCGCACCGCCGTTGCCAGCGTGCCTACCGTCCTCACGGAGGCGCAGATTCACAGCATCCTCCAGGCCGGCATTGACAATGGCACGTTTCCTGAGCCGGGCAACCCTTCCGAGCTGGCGCTGATCGTGTTCCTGGATGAGAACATCGGCGTCAACGACACCAGCGATCCCAACAGCCCGCTCATCCTCTGCGAGCCGACCAATGACGACGCCTTCGGCTACCACAGCTTCTTTACCACGCAGGCCGGCCATCTGTTTTACTACGCGATCATACCGGCTCTCAGCGACCAGTGCATCGCCCAGACCTGCCCGGATGACAACCCGTGCTCGCTGCACCGCGCCCAGAGCCAGGAGCAGCGCATCACCCAGGTGACCAGCCACGAGTTTGCCGAGATGACCACCGATCCGGCGCTCAACGCCTGGTTCGACCCGGACCGCAACACGGGCGAGAACGGCGACATCTGCAACGGGGAGTCGGACACGATCACCGTCGGGGCGAACACCTGGACCGTGCAGCGCATCTACAGCAAGCAGGACGACATTCAGACCGGCGGGCAGACCTTCTGTCGCGCCTCCGCGCCGGCCCCGCTGCCACTGCTGCCCGGCGGGCCATAACCGTTTCCTTTTGGAGTGCGGTGGCTTGCCCCGCTGTTCTGCAAGGCGGCTTGCCGCCGTCGGTATCGTCAAAGCCATCGTCAGGCAAGCAGGGGCAGCAAGCTGCCCCTCAATGCAGAGCGGTGGCAAGCCACCGCACTCCAAAGCGGCAAGCCGCCCTCATCCCAAGCGGGAGCTTGCTCCCGCACTCCAAAGTGGCAAGCCACCGCACTCCAGATAAGGCGCCAGCCATGAACAGAAGGACCCTCGCGCCTTATTTAGAGCAAAGGACAGATAACCATGCCGGATGGAATCGAAAAGATCGAGCACCTGATCGTCCTGATGATGGAGAACCGGTCATTCGACCACTATCTCGGCAGCCTCGCGCTCGAAGGCCGCGCCGATATTGACGGTCTGCCTGACCCTCTCCCTGCAATCCCAGATACTGCCGGCAATCCGGTGCAAGCCTGGGATATCGCTGCTTCGGACGTCGCCTATAAATATTGCGGCTATGCCGATCCGCCGCATGGGCCCGGCGCGCAGGTCGCGAATTACGACAATGGCAACAATGACGGCTTCGTGAAGCAGTACCAGGCCAAGTATCCCACCGGGCAATCGAGCGACACGCCGCCCGCGCAGGCTCCCGCCAATCTCCCGATGGCCTACTACACGCGCACCACGCTGCCGGTCCTCTACTCCCTGGCGGACCAGTTCACCGTCTGCGACCACTGGTTTTGCTCGATGCTCAGCTCCACCTGGCCCAACCGCAAATATCTCCACTCCGGCCAGCGGGACGACGATGCCGATACGCAGACCATCCCCGCTTTCCCCGGCTTCCAAACGACGCCGCTCTATACGGTCCTGGATGCCGCGGGCCTGACGTGGAAGTGCTACTTCTCCGATCTGCCCTTCCTGGCCTACTGGTATAAGTTTGCGGCCTTCCATGCCCTGGACAACTTCACCAGCGTGGATAACTTTGTGACGGACTGCCGGGAAGACAACCTGCCGGCCATCAGCGTGATTGATCCGCCTTTTTCCCTGGCGGACGATCACCCTGCCCACGACGTGCGATTGGGGCAGAAGTTTATCGGCCTCATCGTGGATGCGCTCACCAACAGCCAGAGCTGGGCCAGCAGCGCCCTGGTGATCCTCTATGATGAGAACGGAGGCTTTTACGATCACGAAGTCCCCCCTCACAGCTTCGAAGTGCAGAACGGCCAGCCGCCGGACAGAGACGACCCGCTCGGCTTCCGCGTTCCGGCTCTTATCGTCAGCCCGTATGCGAAGCCGCGATTCGTCTCGAAAGTCGCCTACGACCACACGTCCATCATGAAAAGCATCTCCACGCGCTGGGGCGTCGAGTTTCCGACGGACGTGTACGGGACCCGCTGGAAGGTCGCGCCCGACATCTGGACGGACGGTTTCGACTTCACCCGGACGCCCGTGATGCAGACCTACGCCCAGACTTCGATGGAGATCCAGCATATGGATTGGGGCAGCGGGGTCTATGAGACGCTGACCAGTCCGGTCGGCACGCTGGAGGGCTTGCTGGAGCGCATCTTTTTGCTGCCCGGTCTCAAGATTCTGGATCACCGCGCCCGGGTGTACGATCATCTCCAGGCGCTGCAGGCGAACACGATCGTGCTGAAGCGCATGTCGCCCGGACACCCATAGGATTCGCCCGGTTCGGAAAGAAAGCAGGACGCCGATGAATCGGAAGACAGAGTTAACGGGGCGCGTGCTCACTCCCGGCGATCCGGGCTGGGAGGCGGCCCGGCATGGATTCGCCGCCTGGGCGGACTATGACGCCAATGTCCCGAAGGCGGTCGTCTTCTGCCAGAAGTCGCAGGACGTCGCGAACGCCGTCCGCTGGGCGCGCGCGAACAAGACGCCGTTCCGCGCCCGTTGCGGGCGGCACAGCTACGAAGGCTACTCGTCGCTGGTCAAGGGCGGCCTTATCATTGATGTCAGCGCGCTAACCAGCGTGCATGTGAGCCAGGATAAGAAGGTGACGGTGGTGGGCGCCGGCCTGCAGATGATGGAGCTCTTCGAGGCGCTCGGAGAGTTGGGTCTAGCAGTGCCGGGCGCCACCGGGCCGACCGTGGGGCTGGCCGGGCTGACGCTCGGCGGAGGGTTCGGCGTCACCTCGCGCAAATGGGGCCTGACCTGTGACAATCTGCTGGATGTCGAGCTAGTCAATGCGGAAGGCGAGATCGTCCATGCCAGCGAGAAAGAGAACCCGGACCTTTTCTGGGCTTTGCGTGGGGGCGGAGGCGGCAACTTCGGAATCGCTACGGCCTTCACGTTTACGGCGCATCCGGTCTCCAACGTCGCCGTCTACAGTCTGACCTGGGCCTGGGACGTGTTCGAATCGCTCCTCGGGACGTGGCAGACCTGGGCGCCGGACGTGGAGGATGGCCTCTCCTCGGCGCTGGCGCTGCTGGTGACGGGGACGATCAACATGTACGGCCAGTTCACGGCCGACGATCAGGACCTGCCGCGCATCTCCCAGCTCCTGGCCCCCATGATCCAGGCCGCCCCTCCCATCGCCCTCTCCGTCCAGATCGTTCCCCATCTGGTCGGCACGCGAGTCATTATGGAGCTGGATCCGCGCAATCCCCAGTCGAGCCTGATCCCGCATAGCGATGACCAGGTCTTTAAGAGCACCTCTTCTTTTGCGTTCGCGCCGTTCCCTTCCGAGGCGATCCAGCTCCTCAAGGGCCATCTGGAGACAGCGCCCGCGCTCTCCTGCACGCCCAGCCAGCCCTCCATGGTCCAGTTGCTGGGCGGCGGGGGCGCGCCGAGCCGCATTCCGCCGGAGGCCACGGCCGTCTTTGCGCGCCAGGCGAAGTTCGTGGTCCAGTACGATGCCTACTGGACAGCGCCCGAAGACGGTGCCGCGACCATCGCCTGGATCGAGGCGTTACGCAGCGCGATGCTGCCCTACACCCGCGGCGCCTACGTCAACTATGCCGATGACAGCCTTCCGGACTGGGCGCGCGCCTACTACGGGACCAATTTAGAGCGCCTGGTGGCGGTCAAGCAGAAATACGATCCGGACAACGTGTTCGCGTTCCCTCAGAGCATACCCATCTCGCTTTGAGCCGGCGATCCAGACCCTCGTTTCGCCGGGCGCTTCCCGGAATGCGGCTCACACCTGCCACTTCTTGCGCGCCTCTTCCATGGGGACCGTCTCGCCTTTGGTCCAGGCATAGTGAGCCAGGGGGTTCTCCCCGACCCAGCGCTCGTCCACCGGCTCGTCGGCGCGCTGGTAGCGCGTGTCGCAACTGAGGCGATAGCGGGGGCTGGTGTTGGTCAGCGAGGCGTGCATGGTGAACATGCCGAAGATAATGACATCCCCCATCGCAAACTCGGAGGTCAGCCACTGCCCGCCGAACTGGTCCACCAGCTCGGCAGGATCGTCGGAGAAGGCGCCGGTGACATGGTCGCGGTCCACATCCATCTGGCCGTAGGTGGCCCTGACCTTATCGAATCTCGGGTTACGGTGCGAGTTTGCCAGGATCGCCAGTGGTCCCATATCGTAGGTCACGTCGCCGATGGGGGTCCAGCAGGTGTAGAGGTCGAGGGTGCCTCGGCCCATGTAGCAGATATCGTAGTGCGCGCCGCTGAAGTCGCCAGGGCCGATGACCCGCAGCCATTTGTAGTCGAAGGTCAGCACGTCCCCCTGGAGGAACTGGGCGAAGAAGCCCATGATCTCGGGCGACTCGACCATATCCAGAAACGCCTGGTCGCGCGTCAGCGCCTTGCTGCCGCCGAAGAACGCGCCCCGCGCGCCCGCCTTGACCACGCCGTCCAGGAGCGGGTAGTCCCGGTCTATCTGGTCGTTGGCGTCCAGGTTCTCCAGGATCAGTCGGCGGGCAGCGCGTACCTTCTCGGGATCGTGCAGCCCCCGGATCAGCAGATAGCCGTCCTCTTCCATGCGGGCGTGCAAGGCATCCGCATCCTGGCGCAGAGGAGTCGAATCGCGCAGCGTTCCCAGATACTTGCCGCCCATCTCCAGTTGTTGTTTTGCCATCGTCAGTTGCATACCCCTCACCCCCCTGCCCCCTCTCCCACAAGGGGCGAGGGGGTGTCGCACATCGTTGCCTCTGCGTATCCGGTCCGTAAACGAACCGGCTGTAAAGCGCCATGCCCCGTAAACGGGGCGGCCTGATCTGTACGGTTACCGCCGGGAGGAGAAGGCATTTGCATTTCTCTGTGTTCTCCCTCGCCAGGAGTAAGCGGCACAGGCTTCTCTACTCGCACCGGCCTTTTCTCCTTTCTCTCCTTGCTTTTCTCGCATTGGCTTTTCCTCTGTGGTCTCTGTGGCTCTAGCGTAGCGGGTGGTTCAATCTCTGCTAACCTGACGTCAGGCACAGGCTTGAGGTTTAGCCGCGTGAGGGCTCGACCATCGTTTCGCGGGCTTGCCGGGAGAGCTCGGCCAGGTGGCCTTCGTTGGCTATGACCTGCTCCAGATGCCGCATGCGCTGCGGTGAGGCGGTCTGGCGCATGATGTCGGAGTGGAGATGGTCGAGCCAGAAGCGGGCATGGCCGTTGATGTAGTCTCGGAGGTCCTGAATCTCGATCTCCGTTTGCGCCCGGCGGCACAGGTTGAGCGTGAACATCCGGCGGGCGGAGCCGCCGCCGAAAGAGGCGTGCTGGAGATTATGATTGAAGATGACCACGTCGCCGGGCCGGCTTTCCAGGGGGAACGCGGGTACGTCGCGACCGGGAATGCCGAATGTCTCCTCGGAGCGGCCGATCTTGCGGACGTCGGCCACCCAGCCGCAGTCGGTGCGGTGGCTGCCGGGCAGGACGCGCAGGCAGCCGGTGTCGCGCGTGACCGGATCGAGGTAGAGCGCCATCTTGATGTAGCGGCCCTGCGCGTGCCAGCCGTCGGAGTGCCAGTTGGTATCCCCGGTATAGTAGTTGCCGTCCCCGCCGAGATAGTTGAAGTCGTCGCCGAGCAGGGATGCGGCGATGTCTACGAGCGCAGGGTGATCCAAAAGCGCGCAGAGCCGCTCGCTCTGATCTATGAACGGCACGATGCAGGTGCGGCGCGTGCCGTCATGTTTCGGGCCGGAATGGCGCGCATGGACCGCCTCGAACTCAGAGGTGATCCAGCCGATCTCTGCTGAGAGCAGACCGGGGAACGTCAGAAACCCGAACGTATCGAAAAACGCCTGTTGCTGCGTCGTAAGAGGCATCGGCCGACCTCCTCACGAAGAAAGTACCCGTTTTAGGCGTTTCCTGGCAAGCTTTTTCGTCGGCCCGCCAGAAGGGTAATCGCCCGCTCGTGTCCAACATCTGCCCGGAGGCATTGCCTCCCAATCTCTTGCGGAGTCTTCCATGCGGTCCCTCTGCCGGAATCTTCCTGCCTTATTGCTCGGTTTCACCCTGCTTTTGCGCGCTGGCGCGGCACATGGGCAGATAATGCCCATCCGCCCGCCGGCCACGCCGCTCATCGTCCGCAACCCGTATGTCAGCGTCTGGCAGCCGGCCGACACGCTGCCGGGGACCTGGCCCGCGTTCTGGAACGGCAGCACGAAGGCGATCAGCGGCATCGCCCGCGTGGACGGCAGACCCTACATTTTTATGGGCGCGCCGGAAGGCGTCGAGCGCGGCATGACCCAGACCAGGC
>Ga0070734_10004652_pt1 | contig 12830 bp, 14 predicted proteins | sample Coa_R1_8_FD_66444 | JGI IMG/M metagenome (GOLD analysis project Ga0070734, IMG submission 66444) | Surface soil microbial communities from Centralia Pennsylvania, which are recovering from an underground coalmine fire - Coalmine... | ecosystem: Environmental > Terrestrial > Soil > Unclassified ...
CGTTCTCCAACGCTTTTTGACCCGCTTCCACCGCAAGCGAACGGAGATCGCGATCCGGGAACGCGCCGAATGCGGTTTTCCCAATGCCGACAACCGCAACTGGCCTCATGCGTTCAGGATAGCGTGCGGAAGCTGGGGCCGACAGAGGCGGAGCCGGCAAACCGTGTTATTCGGACGTGCGGCCGGAAAGGAACGAGCGCACCCACGAGCGTTTTTCGCTCGATTCTGGTTTCACTTCTTTGATGATCACGTTATGGACCAGCAGGCCCACGCGATAGATCCCGCCGGCGAGCGCGCGGCTGTGCCGCACGATTCCGAACGCCAGATTCGACTGGCTCTCCACCGCAACCGTGTCGCCCACCTCCAGATCCAAAGGGGATTCTAAGCCGAGCCCTTCGCGCGAAATGTCGACGAGTACGCCATTCACCGGGGCGTCAGCGAGCGAAGCGTATACTCGCGCAGGCAGATTCACGACATACCGCGCGTCGCGCCGCCGTCCTTCTTCGTCCACATTCGCCAGCACGATGTGGATCTCGAACATGTCCTCCTTCGGCTCGCAAAACGCCACCGTTCCGGTGAACTCGAAGCCATGGACCTCGACGCATATCGGCGCATCCACCCGGAACCTTTCCCGAACTAAGATGCAGGCTTCCCCGGGAATGAAATGCTCCATCACCCCTGCGTACCAACTGGGAAGGCCCGGAGTTCTGACACGAACCTTGAGCCCCGCTCTAGGCCGAACCGCGTTGGCGACGCGCAACCCGGGCGCCGCAGCCGCGACATTTCGGGACACCGACAACTGGGGAACCATGCCAGCTCTCATGGCAATCGGAGGGCCCTCGGCTGAATCAAAGCCGCTTCAGACGAGCGTGCCTCAACAAGTAAGGCGATTCCCCTAGAGCACTCGGAGAGGCCGCATTCGCTGCGATTGAAATCAGCGTACGGATGCATCATCGACTTCTATGTGAAGGGCCTTCAGAAATAGCTCGTCGCTCGCGGACCAATGCGGCGTATCTGTGTCCGGCGAGTCGACAACTTCATTGAGCAGCTCGTCGAGCGCTTCATCTTGGACGGCATCGAGTGAGACGAATACGCGATATCCTGATCGCTCCAGCGCTCTGACGGTTCGCTCAATGTCTTCGCTGCACAGGCAATCATGGATTGCAATGCGCAATTTCTGTAGCAACTCGTCGGCTTTATGATCCATCGCCATTAGAAAGCTCCACAGTCCTCCGGGGATGCGCTCTCTTGCGGCGAAGTGAGCGCGCTAGGTGTCGCGGCGGACGTGACGAACAAACGCAATCGCGCGACCAGGAACGGATCTGTCTTCAGAATCGCGAAGGGGGAGGCTGTGGTTCCCCGCAAAACGGAGGAGGAGTCCCCCTTTTTGCGGGGTCCTTAACCTAAGGAATTCCTTTTAAATCAGCAGCGCCGCGAAGGGACCGGAACGTCGACCTACTCCGCGCCTGATTCGGAGTTTCCGGGGCAACAATTGGGGCAGGTGGTGTACAAACCCCAAAGTTGCCCCCAATTCACCCGACGCCTGCCGGCGGCTATGGCGTTGGATCCGCGAACCGGCTTACTGCTCGGGGAGAAAGACGATATCCACTGGCTGCGAAAGCTGGACCTTATCCCCGGTGGGCGTGAGGCGGCCGGTCTTCTGGTCGATGCGGAACGTCACGATGTCGCCGGAGACTTGATTGGCCGCCAGGACGTAAGTACCAGTCGGGTCGATCTCAAAGTTGCGAGGCTCTTTGCCGCCTGACGACACGCGCTCCGAGGCGGTCAGCTTTCCTGTGGCTGGATCGATCATGAAGAGCGAAATCGTGTCTGGCCCGCGATTGGAGGCGTAAAGAAAGCGGCCGTTGGGATGAATCTGGATCTCGGCCGACTGGTTGTGCGCCTTGAAATCGGGAGCGAGGGCGGAGATCGACTGGAACTCGGTCAGCGAGCCCGAGGGCGCGTCATAGCGGAAGGCGGTCACCTGGCCGGCAAGTTCGGCGATCGAATAGGCCCACCTGCCGTTCGGATGAAACGCGATGTGGCGCGGCCCGAAGCCGGCGCGAACGGATGCAAAGGGCGGAGTGGCGGGATGCAGTTGGGCGGCCGCCGGATCGATGCTGTAGACCCAAAGCTTGTCAGAGCCCAGGTCGGGCACGATAAGGAAGCGGTTATCGGGCGAGACCATCGCTTCGTGGGCGTGCGGCACGTCCTGGCGATCCTTGTCGGGGCCGGAGCCCTTCAACTCCTGGAAAAAAGTGGATGCGCCAATGCTGCCGTTGGGGTTGATCGGGTAAGCGGTCACCGTTCCCGAGTAGTAATTCGCAACCATCAGCATGCGGCCGCTGTGATCGAGGCTCAGGTGGCAGGGCGCGTTGCCCCTGGACGGAAGCCGGTTGATCAGCGTCAACTTGGCCGTCTTAGGATCAATCGAATACGCGCTCACCGCACCTTTGAACGGGCCCTTAGGGTCGGGATTCTCGTTCACGACGTAGAGATTCTTGTGATTGGCACTGAGGGCCAGAAACGAGGGATTATCCGTGCCGGCGGCCAAGCCGATCGGCGTCAATTTGCCCGACCAGGAATCGAAACGATAGGCATAAATCCCGGCGCTGCCCTTGTCCGTATAGGTACCGACAAAAACCGTATAGCGCGCCGCGGAAGCGAAAGGCGCGATGAGCGCAAGGCTGAGACAAAACTTCAGGAGTTTATTCTGCATGGCACCCTTGACAGTGTAGTGGATTCGATTGGTTCTCGCCCCGGTCTTGGGCTCGAGGCGAGCGCCCGCCGATGCCGCGTTTGAACTTCCCCTCCCTGCTGCGATATCCTATCTAGCGTACACACCTAGAAGGATTTAATTAAGAGCGAATGGCAAATACGATCTCGTCCCTGAAGAGGGTACGGCAAACCAAGCGCAAGGCGATTGTGAATCGTCTGCGGAAGTCGAGGCTGCGGCACCAGGTCCGCTCGCTCCGGCGCCTGATTGAAAGCAAGGACGGCAAGGCGGCGCAAGCGGCCCTTCCGGCCACGTTCTCCATGATCGACCGCTCGGCGCGGTGGGGCATCATCAAGAAGAACACGGCGGCGCGCTATAAGAGCCGGCTGCAGGCGCGCATCCAGGCGATCGCCTAACTCTAACTCGTCAAGCTAAAGACCAGCTCTTCCATCACGACTCGGTCGTCCGGCCGCGCGTCGCGCAGAGCTTTGTCAGCCCAAAAGACCTTTCCGATCGCTTCTGGGAGCCTCGCGCCCGGGAAAGCGGCGATCGTCTGCTGAACCTGTTCGGCGCGATCGCGCCAGATCCGAATGCCCTGTTTGGTGAAGTGCGCCTGGATCTGCGAGCCGCTGCGCAAGCCCGCTTCGTGCGCCGCCATGGCCAGTCGAAATTGTGTAGCGAGGAACGTCAGGGCCAACGGCAGATATTCGCCCGCGCGTAAGAGCGCGTCCAACGCCTCGAGCGATCGCGTCCGGTCGCCGCGGCCGAGTGCGGCAACCAGGGCGAAGATGTTCGACGCCTGAGCGCTCGGGACCAGCAGCGCGATATCCTCCGCGGTGACTTTGCGCGACGTTCCCGCGTACAGGCTAAGCTTTTCAATTTCGCTCGCGATGCGGCTCGCGTCGCCGGCGAGAGAATCCACCAGCAGGCCTAACTCGGAGAGGCCGAGCTGGAGCCCGGCTTGCTTCGCCAGATCCTGCGCCAGGTGCCGCGCGGCTTCGGGCGCGAAGGGGCGAAACTCCACCACGTCGGGAATCGCCGAATAGAACTTCTGGACCCGCTCCAGCTTGGAGCGGTCTTCACCCTCGAAATCGTAGCGGCTCGACTCGAAAACGAGCACGGTTTCCGGAGTAGGTTGGCGCAGATACTCGCCGATCCCGGCCGCCGCGGCATTGTCCTCAGCGGACGCACGGCCGCGAGGCAGCGCGGCCTCGGCCCCCGATACCCAGATCACGCGCTTGGAGGCAAACAGCGAGAGCGCCCGTGCGTCGTCCAAAATATTCGCCAGGGTCGTTTCCGCAAGGTCGGAGCGCGTCAGGCCGCTCTCGCGATCTTCGGTGCCGAGCGCCCGCTCGATCAAGGCTCGCCGGCAGCGGCCCATTTGATACAACTCCGAGCCGAGGAAAAGATAGGCGGCGGCCGGTGTTCCTTTCGAGATCTTCTGAAGAAACTGTTCGGGGCTCAAAAGTTGTCCAGGATGGAAGTAACCACGTCGTGCGCTACGTCCTGGCTCAGCCGCGCCAGCGCGGTGTCGCTCTCTTCGAAATACTGGCTGGCGGACTGCGCAATCTCGTAACGGTCGTGGACTTCGAAGTTCGGGCGCGACCAAATGACTTTGCCGGTGGAGCGCTCGATGAAACTGACCTGCATCGTGACGTTCACCTGCAAACCGCTGGCTCGGCCCGTGGCCTGGTCGAAGATGATCGGATAGGAGACCACGTTGGTGACGGTGCCGCGCAACACGGCATCCGCCTGATCGGGATCGGCGATCACCCGATACTGTGTGCGGGCAATGAACTCGTGGCTCATTGCCTCAGCCAGCCGATCGGTGAGCTTGAAGCGCACGGTGGCGTTGCGGAAGGGGGGAACGGCGACCGTGTGGATTCCTTTCGGCACCAGATCGCCCTGCCCGGCGACGTGATAGCCGCACGATGCCAGCGGACCCAGTCCCAGGCCGAGCAGAAGAACCGCGCCGTGCTTCGCCCTACCGAAGAAGCTCACGTGCCACCTCCGCCGCGTTTTCCGCGGCCATGCGAAGATTGTCGGCCACGGCCCACAGCCAGCATGCCCGCGGTTGGTTGCCATCGATCACGATGTCGCCGGCGACGATGCCGGTCTGTCCCGCGACGCCGACATTCGTGGGCGATTCGTGCTCGGCGCCGCGCACGTCAATCCACTTCGACTCGAGAGCCAGCGCGATCGCTTCCGGCCCCGGGTTCACCTCAAACTCGACCCAAGCCGACACGCTGTAGCCATGAAACACAGGCGCCTGGATCAAACGCAGCGAGGGCATAGGCATCGCGCCGGAAGCGGCCAGCAGGCTCGCCAAATGGCGATCGATCTTTCGCTCGGTCTCCTCGAGCGAGAAGCGGGAATCGGATCCGTAGCGGGACAGCATGTTGAAGCTGACCTGCGTGTCGAAGACCTCCTTCGCCAGCGGCTTGAGCGACAGCAGGCTCACCGTCTGTTTCTGCAACTCGTCCAGCCCTGCTTGACCCCTCTCGCTTACCGGCTCGAAAACGTTGACGACCGCGCGGCGGATCACGCCCGCCTTGCCAAGACCGGTCAGAAGCAGCGCCAGCGCGACCGATGCGGGATGCGCGATGGTCTGAACCGCGCCCGACCGAATCGGAGTCACGGTATCCACCATGGGAGCGCGCAGCCGCGCGTCGGGTTCGTGCTCCAGGCCGCCGCTCACGTCGATCACGGCGGGCGGCGAGGCTGCTCCGCGGATTTGGCCGAACGCCTTCTGGCTCACTTCCGGCGAGCCGGCCAGGATCACCACGCGAGAAGCCTCAAAGTCCGCGGCTTCGAGCGGGATCATGGCGAGCGGTTCGTCGCCCGCGCTGGACAGGATGCTTACGCCTTCGAGCGACGCGATCAGTTTGACCTGGGCCCCGAGGCCGCTCGACGCAAGGACCTCCATGACCTCTTTGCCCAGCAGCGTATCGCCGCCGACAATCGAAATCACTGGCTTGGTAATCGTTCGATGAGAATGCATTTCAGCCGGTTTGATGCTCGGGCTCGGGATGGCGAGGCGGAGAAGGCCGAAAACGCCGCCGCAAGATCCCACCCGCCCGAATCAGGATGCCCGTGGATACGTACAGCACCGCAAGCGCCAGCAGCACCGGCTGCGAATAGTTCCAGATCAGGTAGATCAGCGCGCCGAAGAGAATCACGGTCAAGGGCGACCGCGGGCCGGTGAGACTGATCTCCTTGAAGCTCGGGTAGCGCCAGGTGCTCACCATCAGGAAGGAAATCAGCGCGAGCAACACCAGCCACGCCGCAGAAAGGATCCACCACTCCAGGGGAACGCTGTCCGACGCATAAACGATCGCCGCTACGATGCCGGCCGCGGCGGGGATCGGCAAACCGACGAAATATTTCCGGTCTGGGCGCCCCGGGTTCTTGGGCACCGGGTTGGTCTGCACGTTGAACCGCGCCAGGCGGGCCGCGCCGCACAGCAGGAAGACGAACGCCAGGAAATATCCGGCGCGATGATCGGACAGGAGTCCTCCCGGCCTGACAAACAGCACGCCCCAGGTGAACGCCAGGACCGCGGGTGCGATGCCGAACGTGATCACATCGGCGAGCGAATCCATCTCGCGGCCGAAGTCGCTCACCGTGTTCGTCATGCGTGCGATGCGGCCGTCCAGGCCATCCAGCACGACCGCCGCGCCGATGGCTTTGGCCGCGGCTTCAAAATGCGGGTTCGATCCGAGCTGGCCGCTCGCGGCAAGCAGCGCGCCCTCAATGGCGCGCAGAATCGCGATGAAGCCCAGGAAGATGTTGCCCGCCGTAAAAAGCGTCGGCAGCGCATATGCGGCGCGGCGCGGACGGCGCGCGGGCGATCGGGGATCGAAGAAACGCTGCTGGAACGTCAGCTTGGCCATCCTGCTCCTTTCCCTGGCTCGTCTCGCTTCATCAGGAGTCTCTTCTCCGGGCCACGATGCTCGATCCGCCCGCTACCCGGTCGCCTGTCTTGATGGCAATTTCCCACTCCGGCCCAAGAAAGATGTCGACGCGGGAGCCAAACTTGATCAGCCCCACGCGCTCTCCCTTGCCCACCGTGTCCCCGGTGTTCTTATTGAAAACGATGCGGCGCGCGATCAGTCCGGCGATCTGCGCGAAGGCGACGCAGGTTCCGTCGCCCGCTATGCTCACCGTGTTGCGCTCGTTTTGCGAGCTGGCCGCTTCTTTGCTGGCCACCAGGAATTGTCCCTTTGTATATTCGACTTTGGTGATGCTGCCCGCGATCGGCGCGCGATTCACGTGCACGTCGAAGATATTCAGAAAAATGCTGATGCGCGACGCGCCGGAGCCGTCGGGGATTACGCCCATTACTTTCCCGTCGGCCGGCGACACCACCACGGGACCCTCGGGAATGGACCGTTCCGGGTCGCGAAAGAAGTAAAGGCAGAACGCGCCCAGCAGGAACATCGGGATGGAAAATACCGGACCGGCGAAATACCAGATCACCGCGCCGCCCGAAGCAAACGCTGCCGCGTAGTAGATGCCGTCCATCACCATCGATCTTTCTCTATTGTACGTGGCCGCATTGTGTACGCGGCACGGGAGAGGCCGAAAAAGTGATGTAGTATCTCATCAGATGAGCGCTCCTCCGCCCAGCCCCGCCGAACTCGCTCAAAAGAAGAAAGACGAGGAGAAGCGCAATCGAATCGTTCGCCGCGCCGCGCTGGAATTACAGGACGGTTACTACGTGAACCTGGGCATCGGCATGCCGACGCTGGTGGCCAACTACGTTCCGGCGGGAATCGAAGTGGTGCTGCAGTCGGAAAACGGAATGCTCGGCGTGGGGCCGTATCCGATCGAAGGCCACGAGGACGCTGACCTCGTAAACGCGGGCAAGGAGACGGTGTCGGAGCTGCCGGGGACATCTTATTGTTCGAGCGCCGATTCGTTCGCAATGATCCGCGGCGGCCACATGGATCTGAGTATTCTCGGCGCCATGGAAGTGGACGAAGGCGGCAGCCTCGCCAACTGGATGGTCCCCGGGAAAATGGTCAAAGGCATGGGAGGAGCCATGGATCTGGTGGCCGGCGCGCGCCGTGTCGTCATCACCATGGAGCACACCACCAAGCAAGGCGCAACCAAGATTCTCAAGAAATGCACGCTGCCGATCACCGGCGTCGGAGTCGTGGATCTGATCATCACCGAGATGGGAGTGATCCAGGTAACACCAGAGGGCCTGGTGCTCGAAGAGATCGCGCCCGGCGTGACGCCGGAAGAGATCCAGCGCGCCACCGAGCCGAGGCTCGCCATCAGCCCCTCGCTTCGAGTGATGCCGTCATGAACAAAATCGTCGCCGGCTCCGACGCCGCGGTCGCCGACATACCGGAAGGCGCGACCGTGATGCTGGGCGGTTTCGGCCTGTGCGGAATTCCCGAGAATCTCATCGCGGCGCTGGTACGGCGGGGCACAAAGAATCTGCACACCATCAGCAACAACATGGGCATCGACGGATTCGGCATGGGCCTGATGCTGGAAGCGGGCATGATCGCTTCGCACATCGGCAGCTACGTCGGCGAGAACAAGCTGCTTGAAAAATTAGTGATCGGCGGCCAGCTGGATCTGACGCTCGTTCCTCAGGGAACGCTCGCCGAGCGCATCCGCGCAGGCGGCGCAGGCATCCCCGCGTTCTTTACCGCCACCGGCGTCGGGACCGTTGTCGCCGAAGGCAAGGAGCTGCGCGAGTTCAACGGGCGCAGCTACGTGATGGAGCGAGCGCTCACAGCCGACTATGCGCTCATCAAGGCCTGGCGCGGCGACCGCGTGGGCAACCTGGTCTATCGAAAAACCGCGCGCAACTTCAATCCCCTGATGGCTGCGGCGGCCAGGATCACCATCGCCGAAGTCGAGCAGCTCGTCGAGCCGGGCGAGCTCGAGCCGGATCAGGTGGTGACGCCGGGTATTTACGTCCAGCGCATCCTCCAGGGCGAGCATTACGGGAAGCGGATCGAGCGGCGCACCGTCCGCAAGTCCGCCGGCGGCTAGTCCCACTGGTACATTTCCCCCGGTGCCGCTGAAACCCGCCTGAAACAAAGCCGCGCCATCCGCGTCGTACGGGAGAGCGGTACCGTGATATCGAATGCCCTGCCTATTCCTGCTGATCGTAGTGACATTTCCGCGGCTCGCGCTGGCGCTGCTATTTTTCTTTTCCACTTATCTCGACCGCGCTTATCACTCCAATTTCCTGGCGCTGCTTCTCGGCTTCGTATTCCTGCCGCTGACGACGCTGACCTACGCCTGGATGGCGAACAGTCACATCGCTGCCGCAGGGGCGAATCTTATCGTGCTTTTGATCGCTGTAATCCTCGATTTGGGGCTGGTGGGAGGGGGCTATCGCAGCCACCGCTCCCGCACTTGACCGGGAGGCCGCGTGCTATACTAACGCCCAGTGGGTTACTCCAGTTCAGTTCCTATATTATTGATTCTAAAGCCACTGGCTAGGTCAGCCTCCAGAACTCGTTAGTTTTCAAAAGCTTCCAGATTTAAGCCAAGCAATCGGACGACTCGTGTCTAAAACAAGGAGGAAAACTCCATGAGGGATTTTCTGTTGGTTGCCGGTCTGATCGTACTGCCGGCGAGCGTCAGCTCGTCGCAGGAGTTCACGCCCCGGGTGATGTACCCCGACGATCCCAGGCTTCAGCGACTGGTGGATTTCTTCGAGAAACGGGATTCCCCGTTAAGCCATCACGCGGTAGATTTTCTGATCGCGGCCGACGAGAATGCTCTCGACTGGCGCCTGCTGCCGAGTATTTCCATGGTGGAATCGAGCGGCGGCAAGGACTACCGCAACAACAACGTGTTCGGCTGGGATTCCTGCAACGAAGGCTTTACCTCCGTCCGCGAAGGCATTCACTTCGTCGCCGGGCAGCTTGCCAATTCCAGGCGCTATCGCAACAAATCCCTGGATGCCAAATTGCGGACCTATAACCCCGATCCGGATTATCCGAACCGGGTGAAAGCGTTCATGCGGACGCTGGCGCCCACCGAAGAAGCGCTGCTGGTGCCGCCGACCTTGAATTAGCGCGGGCTACCGTCTCACAAGCCCATCTTCGAAAGTTTGCGATAGAGCGTTTTGCGCTCGATGCCCAAGATTTTTGCCGCGCGGCTCTTGTTGCCTCCGGTGGCGGACAGGACCCGGCGGATCTGATCGGCTTCTGTATCGGCCAGCGTGTCGCTGGCCCCATCGCGCGGCTCGGTGAGTTCGATCGCCTCGCGCACCGCGGCCTCGTCGATCTTGCTGTGCGGCGCCAGAATCGTGAGCCGCTCCATCATGTGCTGCAACTGGCGAACGTTGCCGGGCCAGCTATAGTTCTCGAGTACCGCGAGGCCCGATTCGGTCAGCTTCACCTGCTGGTTGTAGCGCTCGTTGTATTTCTTCAGGAAATAATGCGCAAGCAGCGGCACGTCGCCATGCCGGTCCACCAACGGCGGCAGCAGAATCCGGACCACGTTGAGGCGATACCACAGGTCCTCGCGGAATTTCTGTGTGTCCACCATTCTCTGCAAATCGCGGTTGGTGGCCGCGATCACGCGCACATCCACCTTGCGGCCGCGCGCCGACCCCAGCGGACGGATCTCTTTTTCCTGTAAAAACCGCAGGAGATTCAGCTGGAATCCGAGCTCAAGATCGCCGATTTCATCCAGCAATACGGTGCCGTTGTTGGCGGCCTCAAAGACGCCCATGCGGTCGCGATCGGCGCCCGTGTAGGCGCCTTTCATGGCGCCGAAAAGTTCGCTCTCGATCAGCGAGGGAGCGATGGCGCCGCAATCGACCGGCACAAATGGCTGGCTCGCGCGCGGGCTGTTGTTGTGGATCATGCGCGCCACCATCTCTTTGCCGGTGCCGGTCTCGCCTTCGATCAGAACCGTCGCGTTGGTCGGCGCCACCAGCGAAATGGTCTTATAAATATCGATCATTTTCGCCGAGCTGCCGATCATTTCTGTCTCGGGCAGATCGTCGATCTCGGATTCTTTTTCGTCGTCGCGATCCAGGATGGCGGCTTCGGCTCGCTTGACGGTGTCGAGCATCCGGTCGAGCTCAAAAGGCTTGGCGATGTAATCGAACGCGCCGCCCTGCGTGGCCTTCATCACCGTTTCCATGGTGCCTCGGGCCGTCATCAGAATCACGGCACAAGCTGGGTTTTTCTCACGCGCGGTAGCCAGCACATCCAGGCCGCTCCGCTCGTCGATGTAGATGTCTGAAATGACGATCGGGTATGCGTCCCCGCGGAGCTTTTCGAGCGCCTCGCGCGTGGAAGACACCGCGTCCACCGTATAGCCCTCCAGCTCAAGAAACGTGCTGATCGTGGTCCGTACGGACGAATCGTCTTCGACTACTAACAAGCGTTGCACGAAAAGGGGTACCTGCTTCCCATAGACTGACACAACGAAGGGCTGGTGCGCACGCAACCAGAAACGCCGGCGCGTTCCTTTAGCGTGCGGCGAGCGTGCAGGCCGGCAACACCACCGTAAAGCAGGAGCCTTTTCCGGGCGCACTGCTGACCTCCAGTTCCCCGGCGTGCAGGTGCACGATCTGTTCCACAATCGAAAGTCCGATGCCCGTGCCCGCCTCGCCGGATGCCTCGGCGCGCTTGGTCCGGTAAAACTTCTGGAAGATCTGGCGCAGTTCCTTGGCATCCATTCCGATGCCTTGATCGGCAACGGACAGGCGAAGCTTGCCGGCCTGGGCTCGGCATCCGACGGTGACCTGCGTGTCCGGCCCGGAGTACTTGATGGCATTCGTGAGCAGGTTATAGACCGCATACTCCATCAGTTCGCGGTCGCCCTCGAGCGCGCCGTCGAGCTCCTGGCTCAAAATCGCGATGTTCTTGCGTTGCGCAAACGGCCGCGCACGCTGGACGCAGCTTTCGACCAGGCCTCGAATTTCGAATGGCTCGCGCCTCAGCTCCATCTGGCCATCCGACAACCGCTCTACATCGAGGAACGTCTGAATCATGCGCGCCAGCCGTTTCGATTCCTGGTTGATCATGTCGGCGATCTGCTTGCGCTTCTCGTCAGTCAACTGATAACGGCCCATCAGCTCGCTCGATCCCTGGATCGCGGTGAGCGGCGTGCGCATTTCGTGCGTCACGAAATGAATGGCCTGCTGGTAGCGCTGCCGGTCGGTTTCGGCGCGCCGCAGCTGGCGGCGCACGACGAAGTGCTGGAAGCTCGCCGCCGTCGCGCACGCCAGCCACGCCGATGCCAGCGGTGAGAAGTAGGGGAACACCACGCCGCGCGTGAAGAAAAAATAGGGCGCCAGATGCGCCGCGATCAACAACAAGCCGGCCGCCAGATACGCCGTCCAGCCAGTCAGGAAGGCGAAGATCAAACCGGCGGCTATCGCGGCGATGGCGCAAAAGCCGAGAACGTCCAGGTCCGACGCATCCGTCAGGAACTGGCCGCGTTCCAGCGTGTCGAATAGCTGCGCGTGCACCTCAACGCCCGGAATCCGCCCGTCTTCAAACGGCGTTCGCACGCGATCCTGTGCGCCTGTAATCGACGTCGCGCCGATAAACACCGTCTTACCCATAAACGCGTTGGCGAGTTGCGGATTCTCCGCCAAATCCTTCAGGGAAACCTGCGGCACCGGTTCGCGCGTGAATAAAACACGCAGCGGACGATTTCCCTGGCTGGTGCGCGCCGCCGGGATCAGCTCGCTTCCGATTTGCAATTCCTCAGGAGATTCAGGAATCAGCCTCTGCCCGCGTGTCACCCGGAACGTCTCGAGAGCCAGCGCCCAATAGCGCGCCTCCGCGGTTCGTTCCTCGAGCGGGATCCGACGGGTCACTCCGTCCTGCGAATTTTCATCTGCTTTGTCGTGTCCCACTCCGGCGGCGTATCGGCGGAATGCAGGCAGCGGATTCTGCCAACGGCCTTCGGCGAGATCGGTCACGAGCACCAGGTGGTGCGCGCCTTTCATGGCCTCTTCGAGGCGCTGGTCTTCGGTGCGATCTTCGCTATCCGCCAGGACGACGTCAATCGCAATGGCGCGCGGGTAAGCTGGCTCCAGACGATCCAGGGCCATCGCCAGCATGCTGCGAAGCGCGCGCTGGCCGCCCATGGCGTTATAAGACGCGTCGTC